>Ga0209635_10000565_pt1 | contig 25780 bp, 13 predicted proteins | sample DeeMarSWOR230_32_FD_187463 | JGI IMG/M metagenome (GOLD analysis project Ga0209635, IMG submission 187463) | Marine sediment microbial communities from White Oak River estuary, North Carolina - WOR-2-30_32 (SPAdes) (version 2) | ecosystem: Environmental > Aquatic > Marine > Intertidal zone >...
TGAGCTTCTTCGGATCCGCTGGGATTTGGGTCTTGTGTTTAATAGCCACACTGAGTGCGGTTTCCCCTTTAAAAGGAACGCTTCCAGTGACCATCTCATATAGAATGATCCCTAACGAATAGATATCCGAGCGTTGATCTGCCTCCTCTCCCTCCGCTTGCTCGGGAGAAATGTAGTCAGGTGTCCCTACAATCATGCCCGTCGTCGTGACTCCTGGGGCCTCAACGGATCGGGCTATCCCAAAATCCATAATCTTTGCATTGCCTTTCTTGTCTATCATGATGTTCTGCGGTTTTAAATCCCGGTGCACAACTCCCAGCTCATGGGCCTCCATCAATCCCATAGTCACCTGCCTGGCAATGATCAAAGCCTCCTCTACTGGGATTTTTCCCCGTTTCCGTATCCGGCTCTTCAAATCATCTCCCGCAACATACTCCATGGTGATAAAAGGAGTTCCTTCCTCTTCATGGAAGTCATGCATGCGGCAGACATTCTTATGGGTGATCTTCCGGGCCAGTTTCAATTCATTCCGAAATCGCTCAATCATGATCTTATCTGAAGCGATGTCAGGTTTTAAAAGCTTCAGGGCCATTTCTTCATCGAGTGTTATATCCCGCACCCTGTAGACCTCTCCCATGCCACCCCTGCCCAACTGCTCAAGGATTTCATATCTTCCGGCAATGGTGGACCCTTTAGCTAAATCCCTTATCGGTATCTCCAGAGTTTTTGTAAAAGAAATATCCTTGGAGGGCTGAAGAGGGGCAGCACACTCACCACAAAACTTCTGTGTATCAGGATTATCAGTCTGACATTTAGGACACTTAATGGCCATGATTCCCTTCTACCCTCGCAAAAGAATATCAAGGAATATCATTAGAGTCAAACAAAAATTACCATAGATTGAGATAAACCTCTCCCCATGTCACTCAGGTGTCACACGAAATGCTTAAATTTGCTCGCAAATGCTTACGGTTACGAAAATTGGAAGAGTGGATTTACCCCGAGAAAAAGATTGTAGCGGGGGCTGGATTTGAACTAGCGACCTCCGGGCCATGAGCCGGATGAGTTTATGGATATCTTTCCCATGCATCATAGATGTGACAAAATCGGCTGAAAATTGCTGACTCTTCAACCCAGCCAGCCTCTTCCTGGCATCCACCTCAGGAATCCAAGGGTCATCATCCTTCTAGAGGGAGAGAAATTTCACATTATGCTCAGCGGGTTGAATAACTTTCACTTTTCTGAGGGAACGAGACGCTTGAGTTCCTCAAACCAGTTGAGGACGACGCGTAACTCAGTTACGAGGGCTCCTGAGTCCTCTACGATTTGGGTCATGACGAACCGCTGACCATCAGCTGTGACATCGAAAATTCCGGTGAACCGTCCTTCAAAAAGTCTCTGTGGATCTTTGGCAACGAAGACCGGCTCGGTCTCCACTGCGACGCTCATGATCCAGCCATCTCGTTGGCGATAGAATAGCTCCGTTACGTCAGCCGACCAAACAGGAAACGACCCACCATCAGGCGAGATTTGCCACCTTTTCCCAGGACTGGGAAACGGTTGCACATAAACCTCACTCCGTCCAGACTCATTAGAGTCGTAGACCAGCCAGTCTCCGTCAGGAGAGAATGCTGCCCGCCTCTCGAGGAATTCAGTGGCGATCACGGATGATATGGAGTGATCAGGTGTACGGGATAACACCCAGATATCTTCATCGCTCTCAGGATGGATCTCCCTGAAAAGAAGATGCTGGCCGTCCAAAGACCATGAAAGAGGGATCTGAGGATAAGGATCTCTTGCCAGCAGCGGCATCGCTTCGTCACTCCCGTCCGCAAGTTTCCAATAGATATCGACGGACCTGGACCTTGAGGTCGCGAACGCGATTCGGAAACCGTCGGGAGTCCAGATAGGCGAGAAATTGCGTCCTTCAACGGTCAGTCGGGTTCGCGTACCGCGCTCCAAATCTAGAATCCAGATGTCCCCTGCCCAATCGAAGGCGAGATGTCGTCCATCTGGCGAGAGACGGGGTATCGAATAACTTTCCGGAACCTCTTTGATCGGGGACACCTGTCCCTCGCGATCGACCCACACTACCGTATTCTCGGCAGCCGGATTAATCCCATACACGATAGATCCTGTTTCAGAGACCGTGAACTGACTGCTGACTCTGTCAAGAATCTGGATTGGGGGGCCATTAAACTTCATTTTTTCCAGATCAAAGGGGACGGCCCTCAGGTTCCCTTCGTAAGCATATACGAGGTGACCAGAGTGCAGATAGCGTACTTTACTGCTTCCTACAAAGAGTTCGCGCTGTTCCCCCGTCTCTAGAGACAAAATGACAATCCTCCCACTCCCATCAGATGTTACAATACAGAAAAGAATGCTCTTGTCTTTCTCAAGAATCTGCGGCCATTGATGACCCAGCTCTCCTTTCTTTAAATCTGGCGAAGTCAGCTCTTCGGGCTGACCTCCTTTTGCTGAAACTCGCAGGAGTCCTGATCCAAAAACAGTAAAAACGATGGTGTCATTGTCGCCCCAACTTGCGCCCGTGCCAATTCTTGCAGCATCGCAGATCGCTACAGGCTTGCCCCCAGTGATGGGCACCTTCCAGAGCTTTCCTTGGGCAAAGAAACCCACCCATTGACCATTGGGGGAGAAGAAAGGTGTATTGGCATCCTTAGTTCCCGGGATGGGATTGGTAGTGAAACTATCCATCGCTCGGACGTAGAGCTGTGGTCGTTGCGGACGAAGACCTAGATCACTGCTCCCACTAACGTAAACCAAGTTCCTTCCATCAGGAGAAATGCCAACGTTTGAGGCAAATCCCGTCGCGAGGTATTGATTTTGGGGGAGAGTGATCGCCAAGTGAGTGGAGGAGGGCGATTGAAGCGGAACTAGAGGTTTCAAGAACCAGACCAAGACCGATGTGGCAACAATCGCAAAAGCCAACAAGCTCCATACTATTAAGCGCCGCCATAACATCCGATGTTTTGTAGCCACGGGCAAGGATGGTAGCTGCAAGGTCTGATCCAGGGTGTCTTCGATCTCAATCCGGGCATCGGAGATATGGTGAAGCCGTTTATTCACATCCTTTCGCAAACATCTCTGCAGAAGAACACGAATCTGTCCAGGAGTGGCCTCAGATAGAGCCTCTCAATCCGGCTCCCGTTCAAGCACTCTGGCGATCGAGTCGGAAATTGTTTCTCCCAAAAAAGCCACCTTACCAGTTAGCGCTTCATAAAGACAACATCCAAATGCCCAAATGTCCGTGCGCCTATCCACTTCCTTGCCTCGAGCTTGCTCTGGGCTCATGTAGAATGTAGTCCCTAAGATCATACCAGGCTGGGTTGTCCGATCTGTTAGGGTTGCGGGCCGGGAGCGATCGACCGCTTCAGGCTCTTCATGAAAAGTCTTAGCAAGTCCAAAATCAAGAATCTTGACCTTGCCCTCCGGAGTGATCTTGATGTTTCCCGGTTTAAGGTCCCGGTGAATGATTCCCTTCTCATGAGCCGACTCCAGCCCTTCTGCAATCTGTCGACATATTCCAAGTGCTTCCTCTACTGGTAAAGGTCCTTTCTTCAATCTCTCTGCTAGAGTATCGCCTTCTACTAGTTCCATAACCAGTAACTGTTGACCGTCGAACTTCTCAAGACCATGTATGATAGCAACGTTAGGGTGATTAAGTGACGCTAATAGCCTTGCTTCCCTCTCAAAACGAGTCAGTCGCTCCTTGTCTAGGGCAAATGGTTCAGGAAGTACCTTAATGGCTACCTGACGTTTCAGATTTGAATCTTCAGCCAGGTAGACATCTCCCATACCTCCCTTACCCAGCTCTCTGATGATTTCGTATCTATTGGCTAAAGATGTTCCTGGGCTAAACTGAGGAAAGGGAGCTTCAAGCGTTTTGGTTTGGATGGCGATATCCTTTGAAGTACCTAATTGGGGACCGCAATCACCGCAGAAGCTCTGTGTATCAAGATTATCAGCGTTGCATTTAGGACATTTTACTGACATTTCTGTCCCTTATTGCTGAAAAAAAGATGTCAAGAACCCAAAGGGTGTCAATTTGACAGGATCAGCAATCTTCCAGAGGTCGAGGAATTCTAAGTATAAGACCTCATCTTCACCAAGTTTCTTTATTTGTTTATCGAGCCAGCCGATAATCAGATCTCTCCTCATAAGGATAGCTTCGATTTCTTCATTTGTTAGATATTTTCCCACAATATCTTTCATCAATTCAAAATTCAAGGCCTTTAATTTCTCCACAAAAGTCCGGGGAAGCTTTTTCATAATCATCGGACCTTCTTTATGTTTCTCGGTATAGATAAGTTCTGTAGAGAATTTCTTGGAAGTACTGAAGCTTCGAGAGTGGTCAATGAGTATCATCCGCCAATCCTTTGTTATAAGGATATTTCCAGAATGTCTATCCTCGTTGGCAATTAGGTTATCAAATGCCCGTTGCAAATAAATGGCAAGGTTCCAATAATAGACTTTATCAAAGGGAGTTTTAATTTTTTCCCTCGTTTTTCTTCGCAGATCCATCTCAGCCGTTACCCATAATTGACAGCAGCCTGGTCTTCCCTGAAACTCTCTTTCAACAGTGGGAGGAACCATGTTCAGTTCTAAATATCTATCCAAGCGGTAGGCAGCTATTTCCCATTTCCAGCCTTCAAGATATCCCTTTTGCAAACCCTCCGGATTTTTCCAAAGGGCATTACGCTTTATTCCATCCTTTTCAAGGGCAAGTCTCCAGGGCGCAGTTACAGCTTCTCCCCCTCCCAACTGTCTTTTGCCGGTAATTTCTGCTGTCTTGAGAAACTCCTCCCATCTTGCATCTTCTGCAATTTCTTCTGGAGTAAATTGAGCTATCGACAAAAAATGAAAACCAAGGAAAACTGTAAAGAATAAAACGGTCATCAGTCTTTTTTTCATTTTTTTCCTCCATTTTTATCGAGTTTATTTATTGTTTTATCACGAAAAATGTCTCTCAAATGGAAGACAAAATCAATATAAGACTTCGTCCTCACCGAGCTTCTTTATACGTTCGTCGATAACCTTAAGCATTAAGTCTCTCCGGAGGAGAACAGCATTGATCTCCTTATCTGTCAGGTATTCCCCGACAGTATCCTTGATTAGTTCAAAATTCAAGGACTTCAACTTTTCGACAAAGGCTCGAGGAAGCTCTTTCATAATTTTTGGACCTTCTTTATGTTTCTCAGTGTAAATGAGATTTTTCGTGAATTTGCTGGATGTCCGGAAAGAACGGGAGTGGTCGGGAAGGATTATCCGCCAGTCCTTTGTGATGAAAATATTGCCCGCATGTCTATCCTCATTGGCAATCAAGTTATCGAACGCCCACCGCAAATAGTTGGCCCTGTTGTAAGAAATGACTTTGTAAGAGAGAACTTTGATATTCTGCTCATTTTTATGTTTGGCTTTTATCCAATAATCAACCCAAAGTTGACAGGAGCCCCTCTCACCTCTAAAATTTTTTTCAACCGTCGGCGAGATCATGTTCAAACCCAACAACTTATCTAACCGATAAGCAGCGATTTCCCATCTCCAGTTCTCAACAAACCCACTCATTCGGCCCTCTGCATTTTTCCAAAGGGCCTTTCTTGTGACACCATCTTTTTCCAAAGTCAGTTCCCAGGGTCTAGTTACTGCTTCTCTACTTTCCTGTTGTATCTGCCTGATAATTTTTGCTGTTTTGAGGAATTCTTCCCACTTTTCTCTTTCTGCAATTTCTTCAGAAGTGAATTGAGCAAAAGATCGGATGGAGAGGCTAAGAACAAGAATTAAAAAGACAAAAATCATAAGCTTCTTTTTCATCTCTTCCTCCATTTTTTTTGATTTTGCATCTTCATTTAAGATAAATGTCAAATCAGGCTATTGCTGATTTCACAGCCAATTGATGTCTGATTTCTACTTTTTTCATGTTCATATCCGCTCTTTACATCTCAATTCTACCAACAATCAAAATTTTGAGGCTCCACTCATATGGATAAGAAAGCCGGATATCCCTGTCAATGGCTCGAGGGAATATTGCGGATTATTGCGTTCTATTGCGTTTTATTACGCCCTTGGGCGGATGAAAAGCTGCTTTTTAGCAGTCGGATAACTAATGGGAGTAAAGCTATAAGAAACAAATTGAAGCGTCTTTCAAGAAATGAAGAAGGTCATCATTGGCCTTTTAAAACAGCCAGCCGTTTTTTCGCATCATCGACTTCACGAATAGCACGATCGGCATCCTTTAATAGGGTGAGGAATTTCTCGTAATGTTTTATCGCTTCTTCACTCTGTCCATTCTGCTCGAAAACCTTTGCCAGCATGTAAAAACTATGGCTATATATGTCACCATACCAGAGTTTTCCGACTGTCAGGTTAATAATCTTTTCATACTCTTTCTGTGCCAACTTAAAATCACCTGATTTGTAATACGCAAAAGCAAGGGACTCGAGGAAAAGAGAATGTGCCTTTGGGAGTTGGAAATACCATTCATAATGTTGAAAGGGCAGAAGTATTACTGCTTTTTTCAGATTTCCGATCGCCTTCAAAGAATTCTTTTTTTCGAGTTCAATTTTCCCTATCAAATGATAGTAGTACCTCATGAGTTTCCTGTTTAACCAATTTTCAATGAGGTCTTTGAGTTCATCGGCTTTTTGCTGTGCTTCGTCGACTAGTTTCATATTGATATAGATAAGTCCCATAAGATGGAGACTTTCAATCTGTCTGCGTATCGACCCAGCCTCAACAGCCAGACTCAAGGCGACTTTGCTTTCCTCAAGAGCCCTATCTAGATTTCCCGATATCAGATAAAAGTAAGTGAGGTCTAGATGAATCTGATGTTTCCAGCTAGGCTCTCCAATATCGTTGGCAAAAGTAACTCCTTCTAGAAGCTGTTTTTCTGCATCTTCATACCTGCCATGAAAGAGATAGAGAGATCCCAAGAGCCTCGAAGCAGAGGCGACATCTCTATTTATTCTCGAATCCAGCATGTTGAGATATTCCCTTTCGGCTTTTTCCAGTTCGTCCATGCAGTGATAAATATAGGCCATGATGTCCGAGTTCCCCGGTTCAAGCTTTTGCGCTTCTTGATGAGCGAGATCATAATTTCTCTGACAAAGGTGGGAATATGCCAGCTGCCAGCGGATAGAATAGTGTTCCGAAATATCGTGGAGATAATTATTAAGAATCTCAAAGGACTTATCATACATCCCTTTGGCTTCATATGACGATGCGATTCCTTGATAAGGGAAATAGGAAATCTCCTCATTCTGTAAAAACACTCGATATCGATCGATGGCTTTATCCCATTGTTCAAGAAAAAAATAAAGATTCGCCAGATCGTTTCCTCGAATATCATCTGGATAGTTCTGGATGAGTTTTAAACCTGCTGCGATGGCTTTTTCCCACGTTTTTTCTGAAGAACTGTAAAATAAAAGCTCAAAATGATAGCGTTCTCTGTCTGTAAATCTATCTCTGAATTCTAAAGCCCTTTCTGCATACTCACGGCTCTTGGATAGAAGCCCCAAATTGTTGTAGCTTTCCGAAATAGATCTTAGGGCCAGGGCAAATTCAGGATCGATTTCCAGGGCTTTCTCCATAGATGCAATGCTTTTTTCGTATTCATCACGGTTATGGAAATTTCTTCCCTCTATGTAAAGTCTATAAGCTTGAGTATCGTCTGTCGTTACTTTTCCTACTCGCTCATCGATATCATGAGCGATTGTCTCGTCAGTAAGATTGAGATGCGACTTAATCTTTCTTGTTAAGTCATCGATCATTGTAGAAATGCTTGATTCACCCAATCCCTTTACTTTCTCGGAGCCTATGGACTTTAGTGTAGGGGCATCTATGATATCAATATCAATCCTTAATTCTTCTCCAAGTTTAATATAACTCCCCTGGACTATATGGGTCGCATTGAGATCCAGAGCAACTTTTCTTAAATCCTCTGAGGAGAAACTCTGGGTCATATGCAAATCCAATTGAATGAGAATGGAAAAAATCCTATCTTTACGAAAGACACGGACGTATCTCGATTGTGAAAGGTCTGTAATCAACATGTCAGGTAGAGCCAATCTCAGGTGCTCTAAATTTTCATCTCCTGAGTTATTTTTAAAGGGCATGATCACAATTGAAGGCTTTAGAGTGTGAATTTCAACAGCTTCCTTGGCCGGGAAAAATCGCAAAATTATCACCGCGAAAATCGCAAGAGAGAGCATAGCTAAGGCAAGAATGGAGAGGGTTTTATATTTTTGGACGAGTGAAATTAAGATGTTTTTTTGCTTGACTTCCCCCTCGCGCAGCATTTCCTCCAGCCAGCGGTCCAACTCTTTTTTGTAGGCAAACACTCTGGCTTTTGGCGAGTCTTCGATTCTATGAATGGGAAGAGCATGTCGCTTCTCCCAGTACTGACAGGTGCGGATATTTCTATTGAGATACGAAGAGATCTCCTTCCAAGACTCAAGGAGTTCTTTTTCTTCCACTCGGCTCATTCCTTCGGTTGGAATTACAGATCATTTCCCAAGCGGTAGGTTCATCCTACACAGAAGATCCTGAAAGCGAGAGTCGTCGCTCAGCCTGTTATTTCCCCAAGATTGAGAGTATTTTATATCAGAGGGAGAAGATAGATGTCAATTACGGGGATGTAAACCTCTCCCCGTGTGCCACTGGTGTGACAAAAAATGCTGAAAATTGCTGACTCTTCAACCCAGGAAGCCTCTTCTCTGCGTCCTCCACCTCATCTATCCCAGGATAGGCATCTTTCCACAGGTCGAGGAATTTCTCGAAATGCTCGATGGCTTTCGCTCTCCTATCTAATTTCTCAGACTTACTGATTATTCTTTTACCGGAAGGTTCATGCGTCGCAGCAGATCCTGGAAGCGGGGATCATCGCTCAAGAGCTCGAACTGAGGAGCCCTGCTGATCCAGGGGAGCCAGCCAGTATCTTCTGTGCCTCATCCCTCCGGCCAGCCAGCGCGTAAGTATTTACAAGACTCCATTTCCAAGCAGGATAGATAGCAGCCATCTTTTGGTGGACTGCGATGGCCTCCTCATACATCTCTTGAGCTGCATAGACACTTCCTAAGACGTGGAGTCCAACCGGGAAATCGGGATCCATTTCGAGCGATTTCTGGGCTTCCTCTATCGCCTCCTCGTATTGCCCCGCACCCCAATACAACCATCCCAGCTCCGCTGTATAGATGGGAGTAAGCGGATCCACTTCCTGGGCTAGCTTCATTTCTGCAAGAGCATCATACGTGCGCTCGACTAACCTAAGATACCAGGCATAGTGGCGGTGAGCCTCAGGTATATTGGGATTGAGTTCCAGGGCACGCCGGAAGGCCTGTTCCGCGCCCGCCCAATCCCAATCGTAGTAGAGTTTCACAAGAGCCAAGGCGGTGTGGGCTTCAGCTAGCATTTCATCCAACTCCAGCGCCTTCAGTGCGGCCTCTTTGGCTGGCGGGAAGGCTTCACTTGGAGGTACAAGGCCAAATCCAAGGCCATGACCGGCTATGCTGGTGCCGATTGCCAGCCCGGCGTACGGCAAGGAATTCATTGGGTCTTTTTCGATTGCTTGGTTGAGATAGGCCAGGCCCTTTTTGAATCCGTCCAGTGTGAATTTATTCAGATAGAATATTCCCTTAAGGTAGTCCATGTATGCCTCAGGATCAACCGGCCGAGCGCTGGCCAGGCGTGTTTCTTCCTGCGGTGTCAACTTGACATTGATCTCCCTGGAAATGGCCCGCGCCATTTCACTCTGCAGAACCAGGATATCGCGTATTTCACGTTCGTAACTTTGGGCCCAAAGATTCTGCTCAGTTGACGCTTGGATCAATTGGGCTCTTATATGCACCCTGCCGCTAACTGCGAGAACCGACGCTTCCACTACAGCATCAACATTTAACTCTCGAGCAATCTCCGAGAGTGATTTTCTTACTTCCTTGTATTGCATCACTGAAGTGCGCGATATGACCCGGAGCGCGCTGATTTTGGCCAGTTCGTTAATCAGAGCATCAGTAATCCCATCGCTGAAATATTCCAGATTGGGATCCCCAGAAAGATTCTCTAACGGTAACACGGCTATCGAATCCATAGCCTCAGCACGTCCGGTGAAAAGAGTTAGTGCTATCATGGTCAATATAACCACGAAACCAACAATGCCTGCATAAAGGATTGCCCTCTTCCTTTTAAGCAACTTGGCTCTCCGGAGTCTTGCTCTAATCCCTTCAGGTTCTTTACCTTCTGATATAGATTTCAAATCATCCAACAGCTCTCTTACTGTTTGATATCGCTCATCCACTTTCTTAGCCATCGCTTTTTCAACTATCTGTCCTACCTCTTCTGGGATATCCAAATTAAAATCTTTCAGGGGCCTTGCTTGTTCATGCACAATAGAGTACATGACCGAGGAGTCTCGCTCTCCTCTAAAAGGCAATTGACCACTCAGCATCTCAAAAAGCACAACACCTAAAGACCAAATGTCTGTTCTATGATCTACAATTTCACCTCTTGTTTGCTCTGGGGACATATAGGCCACTGTCCCCAATGTCGTGGCCTCTCTCGTTATTATGGCCGCTCCTTTTATCTTAGCTAAGCCAAAATCCATGATTTTTGCTTGGCCCTTCTCTGTCACCATGATGTTGCTGCTCTTGATGTCCCTATGAATCACATCTTTGTTATGTGCCTCCTCCAAGCCTTCCCCAATCTGTATGGCAATTTTTATTGCCTCATCAATTCCAAGGGGTTCTTTAGTCACTTTCTGTCTTAGAGTTTGACCCTCAATATATTCCATCGTGATAAAAGATGTTCCTTCTTCCTCGTCAACCTCATGGATTGTGCAAATACTAGAATGAGAAAGAGCCGCTGCTGCCTGAGCTTCACGGGCGAACCTCTCCTTAGCCTCCTTGTCGCGACTTAACTCAGGAGGAAGAAACTTAAGGGCGACATTACGTTTGAGTCTATTATCCTCAGCTTTATAGACTATCCCCATGCCCCCACTTCCCAATACATCGATGATTTTATATTTACGTGCAATTGTGCTTCCGACAGCTAATTCATCAGTTGGTTTAAGGATAGTTCTGGTTTGGGAGATGTGAATTTTCTCAGAGGGTCTGAGTGGTACAGCACAGTTACCACAGAAACGAGTTCCATCAGGATTCTCGTGATGACATTTTGGGCATTTGACGGCCATTATTAACCCTTGTTGCTGTAAAAAGGATATCAAGGAATCAAGGGATAGTCAACAGTTGCAAATGTCGTGAAACTTATTCACAGATTTATTCCCATGTGCCACATATGTGATAAGAAATGCTGGAAATTGCTGACTCTTCAACCCAGCCAGCCTCTTCCTCACATCTTCCACCTCAGCTATACCTGGGTCTGCATCATTCCGGAGGTCGAGGAATTTTTCGTCTCTTCGCGTTCCCTAGTGATTCCCCCACCTCTAATTGGATTCCGGGCCCATATCGAATTCCAGCACTCCGCCGGCTACAACGTCTCAGAATAGGTGTATCCTCATTGAGAATAATTATGCCCTTTTCTTATCACAGCTTGGCCGGCAGGCGCAATGGCACTATATGGCACACTCCTCATATGCATTCTTTTCTTTTTCGTTGTCGGCTAAACGTCGCTTTGGCCTTATCTGTAAAATCTGTTACTTTTTGGGGAGATACTTCACTTGTAACTATAATTAACTTCAATAATAACATCCACCTCACCATCCCCTATCCCCATCTTCTGCTTAATAACTGCTTTGATATGCTTCTTATCCTTGGACATGAACGCTTCGACATCATTGGGCTCATTGCGGAAGCGGTCGGTGTAATCAATATCGAGCTCGGTACGGTCATAGGTACCCGGGGCAGGAGTCCAGATGCCTTCCAGCGGGGTTGCTCTGCGACTGGAACGCCGGCGGTCTATCACCGTGATCCAGTCCTTACCCCATTCATGTAGATCTATGTCCACTTCGAAGAGTAGAGGATTGTCATCATCTCTCAACAGCCGTGTTGGCGCCTGGCTGGCAGCAGGATACTTCTCGTCGATAGTCCAGGAGCTGGAAGTCGAGCCTTTATAGGTCTGCTCCTTCACGTCAAGCTGCATGCCGTATTCCTGGAAGTAGTTCGTCACATGCGACTCAAGGTAATAGTAAGTAATATACTGATTCTTGATCACGAACTCACCTTCCGTTTCATCGTAAACCAGCGTTTCGTTGGCAATCATGTAGCTGTGTTCGTTGTAATTTTTGGTAGCTGGTATGAATGGGAAATCCTGGGTGCTGCTGTACTCCCATGACCATTTGATCGTGCCCCGCCATTCCGGGTTGCACTCGCCTTCGGTGATAACGTCATAGTCCAGGTCATAGGTCGCATACTCGTTGGGGTCTGCGTTGGAGGCGATAAGCACCACAGCGGTGACCCGTTCCTCATCACGGGTACGGCAGAACTTCCGCTCAACAGTATCGGTCCAGTCCTCCCAGTGCCAGATTTCACCGATCTTTATGAGCGCCTGGCGCTTGTGGTAGGAGTCACCCTCCTTTTCGAACTTGAAGATGAGTTTCTTGACCTCATCCTTGATGGCGTGCAGGCGGTAGGCCATGGAAAGGGAGTTCAGCGTCACTTTGAGATGGTCTTCGCGGTTCTTGCTGTGCACCTTGCTGCGATAAGAGGGACCGTGGGGATATACGGTTTGCCTGGTGGGTATGTCTTTGGGCGTTGCGATGACACCAGTGGGAAATTTTGGCATATCCCGGTAGTGAAGTTCAGGATGCTGGTTCCAGTTCCACAAGGCAAACTCTGCGAACAGGGTGTCGAAATAATCAGTGGCGCTGACTACAAGGTTGGCTTCCATGGTAGCGACCTCATGCAGGTGTTTTTTCACTATTGCTTTATCCAGGTACTGGGTTAGGAAGAGGTAAAAGAGATAGGTGGCGTATTCCCGCCTCCTGTTTTTCTTGATCATATGTTGGTGCAGGTCGCTGAAGAAGTAACCCAGCCAGCGCCACTCGGTGTTGTAATCCGGCCAGACGTAGTGTTCTGACCAGGTAGCTGTGGCCTCCATCATCCAAGTCTGAGATTTATTTCTGACAGAAAATAGAAAAGACCCACTGGACCCTACGGGAATGTAGAGTTGAAAAGCATGGAATAATTCATGGGAAGTGACTGTCTTGGTTTTGCGTTCGTCCAGAGTGTTGTTCACCTTGATCACGCACACTCGATCATCGACATAGTCGTGGATGAGTGCTTCGCCATTCAAGCGAGACAGATTCGCCAGGGCTAAATAAACATCGTCCTTGGGGGTCAATCCGAGAAGATTCTCGAACATCGGCCATGACCTCTGCAGTGATTCTTTGGCCCATAGGGCCCGCTGCTTGCATATGGGGGTTCCGTCATCTTGGTATGTGATTATCACGGTACGCTTTTTAGGTTTTTCCGAGACAGTGACAATCAAATCCGTAGGTTTGAGCTGTGCGGCATGGGCCAAAGGAATCAGGCGGAATCGGTCAAAAATACCCTTGCGCTTCTCCTGGTTATCGGGATGGAAAAAGCTCTTCGGGTCGGTAGGCAAAACATAAAACGGCTCCAGGGCCTCCTGCTCTTTTTCACTGAGCGAGTTCCAGTTCTTCTGAAGCCACCATCCGGCCTCCATCAGAATGATGTCGGGTATCTCTTCGGGGAGCGGTGCTTGGTAGTCCTTGGGGAGGTTTTCCGTATCGAAGGCAGCAATATAGGTGAGTATCACTGACTGGACCTTAGTGATCTTGTTCTCCTCCAAAGCTTGGGCGATCTTGTCGAAAGGCGTGGGCTCTACGGTAACGACTTCCAGGCCCCGCTTAATGAGGGTTTGCACTTCTTCATCGAATTCCTTGAGGTCACGCTCGGATATCTTCTCTAAAGGTGCTTCCTCGTCGAGTGGCTCCTTATCAGTCTTGCCGCCGCAGCCTGCCAGGATGAGTATCGTCAGGCACAGCAGCGAAACATACCCGAGATATCTGAAGATCTTAAATGCCATTTGACCCTCCGATCTTGAAATCGATGACCGGCTCAATGAGTCGATTCATAAAAATAATATCTGCGTAAACCTCCTCTTGTATTGCAGCCCTTTTTTAACACATACTGTTGCTCAAGACAACATTTTTCAGCATATGGAATCATGAGGCACTCTTTTTTTGATATTCACTTTTTCTCTCCAAGATCTATATCTCGATAGCGCGACCTACTGATAGTAAGCACCTGTCCGATATTTTCATCAGAAAAATCAACACCTTCCTCATCGCTTCAACTTTCGGGCATTGCCTCGTAGTAAACCTCTCCAGCCCATCCGGAATCCCAATTCCCTGTCATGACTAAAGCGCCAGCTACCGCATTGGCTACATCGTCGTGCCCACCAGGATAATGATCAAAAAAGGTTCAATCTTATATTACGGAAAGAAAACGACTTAACCTGCAAATTTCTGAGAAATTACATCCTTTTTCAATGTTAGTTAATTATCGATCACTGATCTCAGAAAACTTAAAAAAGGCCAATTTTAACTTTCCAGAATACTCTGCTTAAGTAAATATTCCAGGATAGAAAGTTCTCATAACCTACTTTGGTTAGGGCTAATTAAAGCTGTAGATCAGTTTAAATTCTTTTGACCAAAAATAGTTAAAAACTGCTTAATTTTGTCAAAAACTGTTAAAGATAAGAATGAGTATTAACTCGATCTAAGTTATTGATAATTAACATAAATAGCTAATAATAAAGGAGTACGCCCGGCAGGATTCGAACCTACGGCCTTCTGATTCGTAGAAAGATGCACTACCCGCGAATAGACTATGCCCTGTGTGCCGCTGGTGTGACAAAAAGTGCTGAAAATTGCGGAAATAAGGGTATTTGAGCTAACCGCCCACATATTTTTGAGGATTTTTTCTACTTCAAGCTGGCAAAATCAAGTTTTAAAAAAGTTTCAAAATTCTTGGCAACCTTTTTCGAGAATCAAGCGTATTGTAATATGTACATAAATTATGTACATAATTTATTGATAATTGATCAAGGATCGAACAATGAGAATTCTGACAGTCTTCGAACAGATTATCCTGGCTTCAATCATCACACTGAAAGGGGACGCCTACGGCGTTTCCATTCGGAAAAGAGCGATCGCTGGAAAAAAGAATCCAATCATCGTCCGGGGTCCAACCAAGCAAGCGGTCATCTGCAGGGTGTTTTAGCAAAGGAATCTCACGGCTTCCATCCTCTGATAAAAGGAAAATATTCCGCTTATCGGATTTTTCACCCTGAGGAAAATCATAAGCGATCCAGCGTCCATCAGAAGAAAGGGTCAATATCCCTGGGGAACTTTTATCAAACTCTCTAATGATTCGAAAACTTCCATCGATAGCAGATACAAAAGCGATATTGTTCGTTTTATCATTTTCTTGGAGTAATCCCAGAATATATTTCCCATCATTTGTCCAATCGTTGGGAATAAAAGCGTGTACATCTAGCCCATTCAAGAGAACGCGTTGTCCTGATCCATCCACATTGATAATGCGGAAGTCAAACGTACCATTATCATTCCAGCGCGTGAATGCGAGTTTCTTTCCATCTGGCGAGAATATGGAATGATCGACATTATACCAAGATTCATCCTCAAGAGGCTTATGTGTTAGGCGCCGTCTTTTTCCGGTAGCTATCTCCATCACGGCAAGTTCCCCTCTCTGGGTTGACCAGTCCACGAAGGAGAGCAAGCGTCCTTCTGGAGAGACGCCACCTGGAGTACTTGATGATATACTTTCTCCCCTACTGTTACTGGAATAGATAATCGCCAGAGATGGTTTGCTGGATGAGGACGAAACACCTGTCTTTGTAGATAAGATTTTCCACGTAACAACTGTCAGGATGGAAACAAAAAGGATTGAGATGCTCAGAACAATGACGAATTTTCTTTTAGAAAGAAAGAATGGTATTCTAGAGGAAATCTTTTTCTCGTGCAACAACCTATCCAGCCAGCGATCCAGTTCTCCTTTGTAGGCAAAAACACTCGCACGGGGTGACCCGTCCATCCGGTGAACAGGTAGGCCGAATTCTTTTTCCCATCGTCGGCATGTCCGCTCAGCCCGCCCGAGATAAGACGCTATCTCTTTCCAAGACTGAAGGATTTTTTTTTCTTCCAATTAGCCGACCCCAAATTATTGCTCTGCTTTTTATTATATAGAAAAAAGAGGTTTTATGACTAGCTTTTTATTTGCCTTAAAATGGACACAATCCTATCTTAAACACTTCCATGGAAATCCGCAAACGCATTTCTTTTGACATTCGAAAGAAACTTGGTTATACTTGGCTCATGATAACTTTTGAAATTCGAAAGAAACTTGGAGAAAAACGGGATGAAACTATTAACCCGGCATGAAGAACATGTCCTTTTGACCATCCTTCATTTGGAGGACAACGCATACCTGGTCACGATCAAGGAATACCTGGAAGATCAGACTTCCAAGGAACTCTCTTTCGGCACACTTTATGTTTCGTTGAAGCGGCTGGGAAAAATGGGATACGTCCGGCACCAGGTGGGAGAAGCGACATCAAAGCGGGGCGGTAAAGCTATAAAGTATTATTCCGTCACAAAAGCAGGCGTACGGGCACTGGAAAAAACTAGAGAAGTCCAGGTATCCATGTGGAATGGATTCTCGCGTCTGGCCATCAAAGCGGGAAGGGCCCATGAGTCATAACCGGTCGAATCTACCTCAATGGGGCCGGTGGTTTTTAAAACGCCTGCTGTCGGAAGAGGATTACGAATTTTTCTCAGGAGATTTAGAGGAAGGCCTGCATGAAGATTTAGAACGCAAGGAGAGCTTGAGAGCACGGTTGAGGCAGCATATCCGGCTGTCGGCCATCATCATTCCGATCTTGATGTCTAAAGTCCGCTGGACCGCGGTTCTGGTTGCCAATGATATAAAAATCAGCGCGAGAAATATCAAAAAACACAGGATTTTCAGCCTCATCAACATCACCGGACTTGCCATCAGCCTGGCTTTCTTTATCCTGCTGATCTCTTATGTCCAGGACGAGTGGAGCTACGACCGGTTCCATCTTAAAGCGCCCCAAATTTACATGACCACCGTTGAGATGCTGAACAATCCCCCGGCGGCCGCCTCCACCCCTATTCTGGCCGAGCCCCTTCAAGCTGAATTCCCCGAAATCATGAACGTTGTGCGCTATTGGTGCACCAGCCAAGCCGTCAAGTCCGGCGGAATCATCCAAAATCAAGATCTGGCTCTAGCAGATCCGGGCTTCTTCTCGCTTTTCGATTTTCCTTTCCTCTCAGGCCGGCCCGACAGGGCTATAGATGCACCCAATCAAGTCGTCCTGACCGAGGAAGCCGCTTCCCGCTTCTTCGGCCCCGTCGATCCAGTCGGCAAAGTGCTCTCCATCAGCATGAGTAACCAGCCTCATGATTTTATGGTGTCAGGAGTTTTGGAAAGGATTCCGGGCAACTCATCCATACAGTTCGATCTTCTGGTCTCATTCGAACACCTCTCCGACATATTTGGAGAGGAATTCACCGGAGGATTGATCGATACTCCTTTTTTTCATACCACGTTCCTTGAACTCCACCCGGAAAGCAGTCCGCATGATCTTGAAGCCAAGCTTCCGGGCTTCGTTGAAAAATATTACGGTGAAAATTTCCGGAAGTTCGAAATGGATGCCGCGAGCTTAAGCCTGGGCCTCTATCGATTCCAGGACTTTCATCTCGGTGCCATTGGGGCCGCCTCACTGGAGGGACACAGCCGCCCGCTTTATTCCTGGATCTTATTCGGGATCGCCCTGGTTGTACTACTGTTGGCCTGCTCCAATTATATGAATTTATCCTTAGGACTTTCTTCCCTGCGGCTTAAGGAAATCGGCGCCCGGAAAGTGGTCGGTGGGGGAAAAGTCCATCTGATCAGGCAGTTTATCAATGAATCTCTGCTCTTGAGTTTCATAGCAGTCGCTTTGGGGGCCGTCCTGGCGATATTGGCATTCCCACGGTTCAATCACTACACCGGGAAAATCTTGTCGCTCGATTTTCTCTTGAATTTTCCTTCCATTGCTATGCTTTTGGGCCTGCTGCTTCTGACCGGACTGATCTCCGGAGGCTATCCCGCCGTCATTCTCTCAGGTCTGAAAATCACCGATATATTCTCGGGAAAACTCCGGATGGGAGGGAAAAATATTCTCACCCGCGCTCTACTGATTTTTCAATTCACGCTCACCATATTCCTAGTTGCCGGTTCGCTGGTTATGATCAAGCAGATTGATTACCTAACCCGGGAGGATATGGGATTCGATTATCAAAATCTGGTTGCGGTTCCGACCTATTCTTTTTGGAACAATGACGAATCAGGCGACAGGGCGCTGAAAGCTTTTCAGCGGGAGTTGGAAAAGCATCCGGAGATTTCGGCCGTGGTGGGGACCAACGGTTATGGCACTCCCATGGGGTATTCCAACGTCACGGACTATGAATTTCAGGATTCGCTGGTTACCGTGGCTCATAAACGGGTAGACTACGGCTTTCTCGAGGCCTTAAAGATCCCGCTTCTTCAAGGGAGAAATTTCTCCCGTGAATTTCCCTCCGATATCGAAGACGCCGTGATCGTTAATCAAGCCTTGGTGCGCCGTTTCGGATTAAAAAATCCGGTGGGAAAGAATTTTTCAGAGTTCGCCAAAGACACCCGGCCCGCGGGATATAAATATGCACCGACGATTATCGGAGTGATTCAGGATTTTCATTTCGCCTCCCTTCATCAGGAGATCGGGCCGATGATGTTGAACATGAGACCGGAAGGACCCTTGATGTATATCCTGGTTCGTCTATGTCCAGGAAATCCGGCCCCTGCCCTGGCCGCTATGCAGGAGATCTGGACGGAGACAAATCCTGACAAGCCGTTCAGTCCGGTTTTTTTGGATGACGCCCTAAGCTCTCAGTATGGACGCGAGCGAAATTGGAGCGGGATTATTCGGTTTTCCACGGCCTTCGCCATGTTGATTGCAGGAATGGGATTGTTCGGGCTCACCGCCTTGAACGTATCCCGCAGAACCAAGGAAATCGGAATCCGGAAGGTGCTGGGAGCAAATATCCCTGCCGTCCTGGCGATCATCTCCCGGGAATTTGTTGTCTTGATATTATGCGCTAATGCGGCGGCCTGGCCCTTGGCCTATTGGGCCGCTTCCAAGTGGCTGCAGAGCTTTGCCTATCGGACCACGATCGCCCTGTGGATATTTCCGCTGGCAGGCGCGATTGTCCTATGCTTTGGATTGATAACAGTTTGCTCCCAGGCCATGCGGACCTGCCTCCAAGATCCCGTTAACGCTCTACGCTATGAATAGCGGCTCTTCACAAGCATGGTATCAGAGCTGATCCATTCGCGAACAAATAGCACGTACTAAGGTTGCTCCCCTGAACGAGCCAGCCTTTAGTGGTGTATAGTCTAAGGTGTCTCTTTCTATCCCTTGTTGACCTTATAATCTCTTAGGTTGTAATGAAGGATCACAGCGGCCCGGAAAAATCTGGGCCACATACGGGCAATATTGTTCTTTAAATCGCACATCTCGTGTGACGTTTTAGGTGACGTTCAAGTGACGAAAAACGCTTAAAATCATCTGCATTTGCATAACGATGAACAGATCAGTAGACCCGAAAATTTTCTGATTTTCCCCAGTAAAATCCCAAGTAAAGGAGTGGCTGGGAAGCAAGGATTCGAATCCCGATTCCATGATCCAGAGTCATGTGTCCTTAAAAACTCTTCCCCATGTGCCACAGGTGTGACAAAAAATGCTGAAAATTACTGGCCATCAAGCCAGCCAGCCTCTTCCTGGCATCCACAACCTCAGCGATATCAGGGTCAATATCCTTCCAGAGAATCTAAAATCAATCCAACTTTACTGTAGTTCAGAAGATATTTTTTGTGCCTCAGAAAATATGCGCAAAAGGTTTCCCCCAAGTATTTTCTTGATTTCTTCTCTTTTATACCCTCTTTTCAGTAGATGATATGTGATGACAGGAACATGGGTAATAACCTAGGAATCTAACTATAGGGGAGGTATAATGAGGGGGGCAGCTCAATGTAGCAAAAAATGGAGCAAATTATTGCAACCCAAAAAAGGAAATTCCTATCAATAATATATTCTGATAAAATAAAAACATGATAAAAGACGTGAAGAAATCTGTCATGAAGAACTCATATGTTTTTATTTTTATCTTTGCCCTGAATTTTCTCTTGCCCTGTTACGGGCAAGAAGGAAGGGGAAATGGGCGAGTATTTGGGTATGTGGTAAACGAAGAAGGCAAACCCATTTCAGGTGTAAAGGTCCTGATGAAATCCACAAGTTATGATTTCAAGCTTGAAACGATCAGTGATCAGAATGGCAAATGGACGTTAATAGGTTTTGGCAAAGACGTCTTCAGATTCACCTTTTCCAAGCAAGGATATGATACAGTTAACTCCCAGATACAGCTTTCAGGAATAAATCGTAACCCAGAACAGCGTATTGTTATGAAAAAAATCTCGCCCCAACAATCATCACTCTTGGCTCGACCTGAGGCAAAAATCGAATTAGAGAAAGCTGTCCAATTTTACGAGGAGGAAAAGTACACTGATGCGCTTGAGCTTTTCAAAGAGATCGTTGATGCCTACCCAAATAACTATCAGGCCCGTTATAATCTTGCCAGCACCTATTTAAAGCTAAAACAATATGATGCTGCAATTTCTGAGTTTCAAAAGGTATTGGAGACATTGCAAGAAAAGAGAGAAGATCGCGAAGCGAAGAAGAAGTCAGCCGAGATCTATACTTTAATCGCAGAAGCTTATATGGACCAACAAAAGTATGAAGAAGCGGCAATCCATTACAAGAAAGCCATGGAAATCAGCCCTCCAACAGATGCGGCTGTTGCTTTCAATGTAGCAGAGATAATGTTCGGTGCTAATAAAATAGATGATGCCATTAGGTACTATGCATTAGCCTCCCAACTCAAGCCTGAGAATGAAGTTTATCATCTCAAACTAGGCTATGCCTGTTTGAACAAAGGTGATATTCCTACTGCAATAAGTCATTTCGAAGAATTTTTAGAATTAGCTCCTGATAATCCTCAGGCTGAATCCATCAGGAATTTAATTCAATCGCTTAAACACTGATAATCCGATTAAAGGGAAAGTCCAGAAATATTTAGTAGGACAGGAACCAGGCGAAAAAAGAGGAGGTGCTCTCCGCACCTCCTCTTTTCTTACTATCTGCCAAAATAAGTCGGACTATGAACCAAATGCGAACTTGGCACCTATGCGGAATACACGCGGATCTTGGATTTCCGTTATTTCTCGAAACTCCCGCGCTGGGTTACTGGAGGTATCATATAGCCAGGTTGCTTTGTTTCTGTTCAGAGCATTGAATGTATCCACAAACACTCTGATTGAATATTTTTCTCCAAATCTGAATTCTTTTTCCAGTCTCAAGTCTAAAATAACCAGAGAAGGTATTCTATATGCACCTACAGGTTCTGCTCTGATCCATTCCCAAAATCCCAATCCAAGATGCCCGGAATTTATCCATCGGGCAAGAGGCCTACCTGAGAGGTACCGAAAATAGCCACTGATGTTGATTCCAAAGGGTCCTTTAACTATCCCGGTGAGCTTAAACTGATGTCGTCTCTCCATATCTAAACTACCAAAGGCATTAACATGTTCATTTGGATTTTCGTAGAGGCCTGTATATACTCCGGCTTGCCAGTACGAGGTCCCTACCCAGCCTTCGGCTTTGTTATAGACGTAAGACATATCGAGCGACCAGCCTTTGGAGAAACGTTTTCTGAAAGAAAATTCGATCGAACTATAATCTCTTTCTAACCCAGGAGGATTCACCATATGTATTTCTTCTGGTTCCCACCAAAGCTGTTGATAGAAGGTTACGGTCCTGCCATCATAGGGATCGACCGCTTCAACCGGTGCCCATCTGTCTGTAAATACCACTTCTCCATCTTGCATCAAGCGATCGAGATCAACCACTGAAGCATTCACATCTTCCCATAAATTCCTTTCCCATCTCCGGATATACCGTGCACTCACGGAAGTATCTTCCCAGAGCTCTCTTTCAATACCTAGGATAAGCTCATAGGTAAGGGGGGTTTTGAAGCCTTGATCTTGGTAACCGATTGTGACTTTGCCTTCACCTGGTGCATCGATATATTCCACCCATGTAAGATTTCCCTCCGCATCGGTATATCCGCCATAACCTACCCAGGTGACTGGATTTATATACCAAGTGATGTCGGTCCTATTCTGCATAGCGTACTGGGAAAAGTTGGCTTTCAATAATGTTTTTCCATCACTAAATAGGTCATAGATTATTCCAATTCTTGGAGACAGGTTTTTCCAATCGAACATAGTGACTGAATCTTCTACCGTCAAGTCCCATGTCTCCTCAGGCCATCCGATGTGAGCAAAATTTCCTTCCGGTGCGATATCTCCGACAGTGCCATCTTGCTTTGGGTAATAATTCCGCTGGTAGTCGAAGCGCAGGCCAAAGTTAATGGTCAGATTCTTGGTGATATTCCACGCATCATTGATGAATACACCCAAATTGAAGACCCGCTGCACTTGATTATATCCTGCGTACCAGTCGGACCAATAAAGCTCTCCCTCCCAAGTATAGTTCCAAGTGGCGCGGAATCCCTGACTATCTTCTGGCCCATATGTAACCGTTTTTCTCCGGGCGTGACCGAGGCTGGATTGAATACCGAACTTAAACTCGTGGCTTCCTGCCAAATCATCAACGAAAAGGGTGCCGTCATAATGCAACTGAAACCGATTTCTCTGATACTGATCATCCCATCCAACACCGCCTGTCTGTAAATATGTGGTATCCTCCCTGATATATGCGCTCTTGGCATGCTCTTGGGCATTCCATTGCATATTGAAAAACAGTGCACCAAATTTAAAGTTGGTTATCAGGTTCGGACCAAAAGTATGTGTCCAAATGAAATTCGGCATAACGTTAATTCCCAGGTATTCCGATGCAGAATCTTCATTTTGAAATTGATCCGGCCATGCGGGATCGGCAAACTCATAGTTATATTGGAATCCCAGAGTAAATTTATCTTTCGGACTTGGCTGGTAGCTGAATTTGATAAACGGAAGGATAGTGTAATTCTTCATCGGGACTTCTGTCTCCTTGTCATAGGGAAATCCAGGAAAAAAGCGCTCCAATGTTTGGTATGTAAAGCTCGTGAAGAACCACATTTTGTCTCTGATCACTGGGCCGCCCAAAGTAAAAGAAGGCTCTACCCAATATTTGTTGCCTACGAGTCCTCCTTCCAACGGGGTTCCCTTTGTGTTATCGGACACTAGATTCTCGTTCTCATAGAGCATCCCGACGGTGCCGCTAAAATTGTTTCCTCCGGATTTGGTAACTATATTAAGAACTCCGCCTCTAACAGATCCATGCTCAGCATCAAGGCCACCAGCTTGAACAGAGAACTCTTCAACAATATCTATATTGCTAAATCCAATGCCGGTGTAGGTTCCGTTATCTGGGTCATTAACTTGAATGCCATCCACGTTATAGGAATTTTCCCTAACACTTGCTCCCAGAACAGTAGTACCGGTGATCCCGGGAGTCATGTTGAAATAGTCGAGGCCCCAACGCGGTGCTGGGATGGATTCCAAAAATACCTTATCCAATATGGTCGTTTTCGCAGTAGACTGGCGGTCTATTGTAGGAGCTTGACCCGTGACTGTGACGGCCTCTTCAATACTCTCGGGCGATAACTGGACATCAACAGTAAACGTTAGATTCGTACTCACCACTATATCTTTACGAATCATGGTTGCAAACCCTGACATCTCGAAAGTCAACTCGTACTTCCCGGGCGCCAGGTTCAGGAAGCGGTATTGCCCCTTATCATTAGTAACAGTGGTCAACCTTTCCAATATCATGGCCGGTGAGCGGAGGGTAACCGTAACACCTGGGAGAACCGTTTCCTCCCCCTCTATTGTGACCGTACCCCTAATTGCTCCTGTTTGTCCCGTCTGCGCGAAGGATAAAGCCACAAGCAAAATAAGTAGTGAAATGATTGTTAGAAAATTCTTTCTCATATTACCTCCTTGCAGAAGTTCTCCTTTTTAGATAAAATTTTGATTCACTTTTCTGGTTCTCACCTTCTTTCTTTGGATTAGAAAAATTATACCAATTTCTTTTTCTTACTATAAAATTTTTTTCTATTATACTTCTATCTCACCTTATTCATTTTTTTATAGGCAAAAAATATGCCACTCGAGTCTTGTAGGTATCCGCACCAGAAGAAAAAATCTAAATGAAGACGCTTCTTATCCCTGTTGTTATAAGATCATCACCGATAAATAAAAATATTCATCTGGCGTAAAAACGCCCTTTCCGTTCCAGCAAATCCATGGGAGGAGTAAATCGAGAGGGCAAAAATTGTCTAATTTTTAGGCATATTACCGTTCATTTCATTCCGCCCGGGGTCAGATTCTTTTTCCAGAAAACCTCCATGGTCCGCCTGAGATGGAGGGATGTATTGTTTCTCTCACTTAAGCTGTGGGAACGCATGGGATAGGACATCATGCTGAAGAGCTTGTTCTGCTTGATCAGCTCATCAACAAGCATTTCGAAACTCTGATAATGAACATTGTCATCAGCCGTTCCGTGAATAATCATGAGACTGCCTTCCAGTTTGAATGCATGATTAATCGGTGATCCGTTGTAATACCCCTCTTTGTTATCATCGGGAAGTCCCATATACCGTTCCTGATAAATGGTATCATAGAGTCGCTGGTCTGAGACAAAAGAGACGGCGATGCCGGTTTTATAAATCTCCGGGTATCGGAACATGCAGTTCATGGTCATCTGACCACCGCCGCTCCAGCCCCACATGCCGACTCTTTCAGAATCAATAAAAGTGAAACGTTTTAAGATTTCTTTGGCCGCTTTCGCCTGATCATGAGCCGCCAGTATGCCCACCTGCCGGTAAATAGATTTCCGCCAATCGCGTCCCCTCGGCACAGCTGTTCCGCGATTATCTACACTCATTACGATATAACCCTGATTGGCCATATACTGGTGCCACAGGTCGCCTCCATCCCATCTGTCTTGAACAGTTGAATTCCAGGGCTCGCCATAGATGTAAAAAATCAGCGGGTACTTTTTTCGGGGATCGAATCCGACCGGTCTGATCATCCATGCATCCAACTCAACATCGCCAATATCAATTTTAAAGAATTCCTTGGGAGAAAGACCAAGGTCGTCGTATTTTGCTTTTAGTCTTGAATTATCCTCAAGAAGTTTCATTTCCCGATGTTCAGGAAGGTTGATGACCGATATCCTGTCCGGTGTTGTCGTGTTCTGAAATGTGGCAATGGCCCATTTTGCATCCGGTGACATCTGATAGGAAAACTGTCCCTCCATATCTGCCGGGCTGATCCTTTCGGGTATGCCGCTTCCATTTAGAGGACTTCTGAAGAGATAACGCTGTGTAAAATTATGAGGTGATGCAATATAATAGACATACCCCCCTTTTTCATCGATACAGTTGATATTCACCACATCAAATTCACCCCGGGTAATGAGGTCCATCTCTTTTCCGTCTCTGGATACTTTATACAAATGACGCCAGCCGTCTTTTTCGCTGGTCCATGTGAAATATTTTTCATTGTTTAACCATTGAATATTATCATGTATGTCCAGAAAGGCGTCATCGCTGTCGGTGAAAATATTTTTCAACTGCATGGTTTCAACATGTCCAATA
>Ga0209635_10000566_pt1 | contig 25772 bp, 19 predicted proteins | sample DeeMarSWOR230_32_FD_187463 | JGI IMG/M metagenome (GOLD analysis project Ga0209635, IMG submission 187463) | Marine sediment microbial communities from White Oak River estuary, North Carolina - WOR-2-30_32 (SPAdes) (version 2) | ecosystem: Environmental > Aquatic > Marine > Intertidal zone >...
CTTTCAATCTTAGCTAGGTTTTCAGGTACTCTTATTGTAAATTGTTCAGTATAATCCTCTTTGGAATAGTCTTTCGAAAGAACTTCATTGAACAGATTTTTAAGATCTTTGTATAAAGGAATATGGCCTGTAGGGGTTTTAATGGCATCAACTTCATCATGTACGCGAAGTTCCATCCATTTTAACCATACACGTTTATCATTCTTATGATTCAAGAAGTTTCCAATTGAATCTCTTAAAAAATAGTTAACAGAAAAGATTCGAGGTGGATTTTCTAAATCTGATCCAAAACGTAGATTGTCTTCGACATATCTTCCTATAGGAATCGATAGAAAATCTAGATTTGACATCGGATTAAACACTCGAACTCCTTCCTTTCCTAAAGTTGCTGCCGTAGTTTCAGATTCGAGAGCAGCTCCTTTCGTAATTATTCCATGAGTCCAATTAAAAGCCTCTTCAACTGGTACCGAAGTATCAGAATCACGCCCGCCATAAATAATACCGCTTACTACGACTCCCTTAGGATCATCGAGTTTTAGATCTAAGTTATCTAAAATCTTTAGATCAAAAGTAAATCTAGCGTTTTTGTGGGATGGATGTATTAGATTCCCATCCTTGTCCTTCTTACCAGGGATCCATTTTCCAGAGTGATTAACTCCCTTGGGCGGTATTTCTCCATCTTTTCCATTCCAATATGCATTTCTATCTTCTGTTATGAGTACATTTGAAAATATTATTTCTTCTTTACTATTGAGTGCCTTCCATTGCAAAGCATCATCAGTTGAATTTATGCCTTCAATAATTCCAAATAATCCCTTTTCTACATTAACAGCTCTTATTTCTCCATTGATTTTTCTGAGATAAGCGATGTCATCGCCAACAATTGTCTCTCCTTCAAGCATTGCAGTAGATGTCTTTCCGCACATTGATGGAAAAGCACCTGTGAAATAGCTTCTTCTTCCTCTACGACCATTGATTCCCATGAGTAACATGTGTTCTGTTAGCCAGCCTTCCTTCGAGGCTCGATTGATTCCTAGCCTCATCGCTAACTTCTTTAGGCCAATCGTATTTCCACCATACTGAGTATTCGAGCTGTAAATAATTTCATCTTGAAGATCGATGTAGACTCGACGCTTCTTAATATTTTTACTAACACGCAATCCCAATCCTGCTTCTTCTAACTCCCCTTGAGAATGAACAAATTTGAAAAATCGACCATTCTCTTTCATTTTGAGGAACTCTTGATAACCCTGTCGATATAACAAGTCCTCACTATGAGCAACATAGCTTGAGTCGGTAAGTTGGACACATGGTATTGTAAATTCAGAGTTTAGAGGTCCTAAGCTGAAAAATTTGACATATAATTCATGACCAGCCATGATATTCTCAAAAATCTTATAAATTTCTTTGATTCCTTCATCCCTATCCATTGCGTTTATCTCTGGTCCAAGATCAACACCATTGGGCAATAGAAACTTAGTTCTTTCCTTATCCCGGGCCTGATCGTAAAATCCATCAAAATGGATAGTGTGTCCCTCAGTTGCAAGTTTAGCCTCTTCTCTATTTCTGATGGCCGCATCTCTTATATATTTAATATCCTCAGTAGAATCTGTACCAGCAAATACACTATCAGGGTTACAAAGATCCACAAATTTCGCAATGAATTGATAAAGTTTAGGATTATTCATTGCAAAGAGTTTTTGATAAGAATTTTCATCCATTTTGGCTTTGAGTATATTAATGGTGTCTTGATACATTAATTTCCTTCCTTCAACCCCCTTAATAGCTGAGCCTTTCAACAGACGTGTTTGGACATAGAAAATTTATATTTAAGCTTGTTGAAAATAAAAAGGATTTTATATCATATTTTCTCAAAATTGGTTGATATGCAAAATGTTTTCAATATTCCTTTTTGGAACATGTAACACTCCTTTTTTATCCCGCCAGTATTTAATAGAATCCTTCATATCTTCTATTACAGAAGTCTCAGATTTGTATCCCAATGCAATGACGGAATCTATTCGCAAAGATTTTGGTATTTTTAATATGTCTCTGAGTTTATCTCTTTCGATTTTCAATATCATACAACTTCCTATATTTTCGCTCTCTGCTAAAAGCATGATATTTTCCGCAGATAGACCAACATCCCACTGGGAATATTTGCTGATGCCTTCGCGTACAAGAATTATGATGTAAGCAACCGGTCTTTCACTTTCCTCTGGAATCCATTTTGGTTTGATGTATCCTGCCCAGCTCAAAGTTTCAAAGACTTTACTACATAACTCTTTGTTATCAACTATAAAATATTCTAATGGTTGAAGATTTGCTGCAGAAGGTGCCACTCTAGCAGCATTAACAAGTTTTTTTAAAATACTGATATCAATTAATTTCTGTTTGAATCGCCTTATAGATCTTCTTGACAAAATTACACTATAAACTGGAGATAATACATCATTTAAATATTCAGGCACTGGCAAAACCCCCTATTTGACCTATAGATATAGCATTTAAAACTTTGTTATTAAATCTTCTTATTTACAAATGGGAAGATAAGTTATCAATTAGCATAGTAAATAGCCAGAAATTTAACAATAAACGTAGAGCTATGTCTTTGTAGTTCTTCCTTTCCATCTCTCCTCATACAAATATTTGTCATTAATTCTTTATATACTTACTGTGGAAAAATGTCAAAATGATAATTATCACCAATTTTTAATGTAGTTTTAATTATTTTCCTTTAAAGTCATCGTAATGTACTTTAACACCTTTCTTTTATCAAATATTCCAATGGTAAAGAGAATTAGACGAGTAAGGACCTTTGCTAGAACTGCAACAAAATCCCAGGAAAAGAACTTAATTTCAAATGCAAAAAAATTGCGAGAAGACCCTTTTCTGATTTTGCCAGAATGTACAGATCAAAGTTGTAAAAAATATTTTTTAAAAATTAAAAATCGAATAGAAAAGGTATACAGATTTAAAGACGAGACAGATAAACTTGAAAAATTTTCTTATAAAAAAGGCTTAGAAGGGGCACTGGCTGGAACATTATCTGTTGCATTATCAGAAAAGGCTCCTTATCTTGGGGTTGTAAAATTTGCAACAGGCGATGTCACTTATGCTCAGAGGGGAAAAGCAGATAAAGAAAAGCTGATAGCAGTACAGCATTTTGACGATCCAGTTCTTAGACTGCTTGGGATAAAAGATCTAGCGTTAAAGAAAGGATTATATGTTTTTTCTTGGGATAAAGGATTTGTTTCTACAGGTAGGGAGGCGAAGCCTTCAAAGGAATTTGTTGAATTTATAGTTAATAAAATTGGCTTCCCACATAAAAATAATGTCTCATATTGCTCACACATCATTCCTGAAAAAGCAAAAAATAGAGAATTCTTAAAACATTATTATCTGAGAATAAACTGGAAGTCTGCTGATACTATAATAGCTATCTGTGATGAATGTGCTAAATCTACAAAAAATACAATGTTTACAATCTCAAAATACATGTTGTCACCAGATATATCAGCTGATTTTGAGATAGATGTAGTAGCACAGGTTGTTAAACATGAGGATTCTGAATCTAAACACGAGACAACATTTTTAGAAGATTACCTTTCAGGTAAATTATCAGATTCTGAATTTATAAGTAAAAATATCAAGAGTCAAGAGGAAAGTGTTAAACAATCAGAGGAAAAAATCTTGGTATTGGATGGGATATCATATGGTTCTAATGTACAACGGTTTGTAGATGAATTGAAACCTAATAAATATGAGAGGGAAGCTCTTGAATTCATATTAAATAAAATAGAGGAGCCTTTGGTTGTTTCTGAGGCAAGCCCAAATAGGATATTAGAGATGTATTGGAATCAGCATGGCAAGGAATTTATTGAATCGGTTGTCAATGATGAAAAGATGGCTGATTCCTTCTTTAAACTTGATGATACACCATCCAATATTTCTACCATGGTTTTTGAATATAAGGAACGGCAAAAGATATTATCTGAACTACCACAGTACGAATCGTTACCATCTTTAGCAAGGTTTGTAGACAATATTGCAAGAACTTACAAAACGTTTGGTGAAAAAAAGGCGCTTATTGAGATTAAGAAAAGACCAGAGAATCCTAAGGGAAAATCACTTGCCTACGCGTTTCTACTTGTTTTCAACAAAGGACAAGATACAAAATGGAAATACTCTAAAGAAGAGATTGAGTACGGTGAATTTCTAAAAGACTATGCAAAAAATCTATTAGAAGCATCACCTAAGAATTACACAAAAAGGCTTCAAGACCTACTTATTGCTAGTGGCTCCAGTGAAAAAATCAAATAAAAAAATATTTTAAAAGAAAAAAAGAGAGAGGTTTCCTGTATTTCTACAGGAATAGTTGGAGTAGTATTTGTCTTAGGATTGGAAATCTCTGTAGGATTAATTCAAGAAATACTGGTAAGTCACAAGGTGTTACTAATCTAACGGGTACGGTACAAGTGTCATCTGGATCGTCGCTGTTGCAAGCTTCAATTTCTCCTTCAAATTCTTCGTTTTCCTCTTCTGGTGCCTCGACTGAGACCTCAACTTCAACGCATTCGTCATACGCTAAACCAGTTCCTGATGCTGGGTCGAAAGTCCAATTTTCACCCCACTCAGGTTCTCCGCAGATTTCCCAGTTCAGGAAGGATCCTTCTTCTCCACAGTTGCAAACCTCGAATGTTGCAGTTACGGTATCTCCAGGTTTGACGTCTGTCCATTCTATTTCACCTTCACAGCAGATTGCAGGCTCTGGTGGTGGTGCTTCATCATAGGTCAGCTGGAAGCACATGTCATGGTCGTATCCAAGGACGTCAAATCCAGGTGTCCAGAATGGCAATACGAAATAATCTGATCCCCATACAGCCGGGTTCAGTGTGATCGGTATTTGGTGGTAACCCCAACCAGACTGCGGTGGAAAAGCGCCTTCACCCCAGATGGAAATCCAGTATTTCTCAGATCCTGTGAACGTTAATGTTTCTGGTAGGATTACAGACAATCTATAATATATAGATGTACCAGTGTCTTGGATTAACTCTTTGCCAATATCATTCCAGGCAAAGCAGAATGGACCCGCATAGCTGGGCGTTTGTGGATGACCGCTAGGGGCAGTACCGGTTCCATCATCTACGTAGAAAGATATACACCAGTCAAAAGCACCTTGTTGGTAATTTGTATTCCAATAGCCACCAATCCAGTGTACATCATTTACATCTGTATCTACCTCGAAGTAGAAGTCATCCGCCTGATAGGCATCCAAGGCAGCAGGGTCGTATTGTGCTGCGGCTAAGCCATCATAGTCCATTATGTTATCCCATACGATATCTTCACCAATGACATTTGGGACAGTATGTGTGGTATCTGAGCTTATTTTTGGCGTGTCTTTTGTATCTGCTGTCACAGCCACTGTCGAGAAAATTAGGAGTGCTGTGATCAACAAAACACCGGCTCCTTTATACAAATTTATTTTCTTCATTTCTCGCCTCCCTATGAATTAACATAACTGAATCGGTTTATAAACTTTTCCAGTAATATATATAAATGAGTGTTATACAACAATTGGCAGAGTATTTAAGTACCTCAAATAAATGCAAATAAGTACTTAGATTTTTAGAAAACGATATTTCATTTTAGGGTTTTTATCCATTCGTAAACAGGTTCAACAAGCACTTTTATACGCTCTTTCTCTTCATTCCATGGTGAAGGTTCCCAACCATCTGTAGGTTCAAAATGAAAATCTGTGACAGCGCCTATTCTTTCTTCCTCAGGTTTAAAAACTACTTTTAGAGGCATTCCAAACTCGACATCCCATGGATCAATGCTGCGTAATTCATTTGCAATCGCTACCTTACTTCCTTCAATAACTGCATAAACCAAAACTATAGGCAGTCTCTTTAAAGAGGATCTTCCACTCCATCCTGCGATAGTCCAGGTATGAACCTTAGCTCTTAGCGGCATTTCAACCCAGTCGGTTTTTTGGAGTTTACAATCAAGATTCCAACAATGTGTTCTAACAGGTACCCATGTATCACCACATTTCGGGCATCTCGTTCCCAATAGCTTGCCCTCAAGCAATCCTTTAAAGAATTTGCTGTTCCATCCATGTCTAATTGTATAGAACTGGTCGTAATGAAGGAATTGGTTCATCACGTTTCCATCATCTGAGATTTCATGGCCAATAAAGGCAAGTCCAGTTTCCTTAACACCTTCTGGTCTATATTCTTTCTTTTCTGTAAAATTAGGTTCTTCAGCAAATTTTCTTCTTTTTCTCTCTAAAAGCTGGCTCATATTCAATGCCTCCTAAATACAAAGTTTGAAATACTTGTTCCTGTACCAGCATGACTATTAACAATACCGCAATGGGCATCAGGGACTTCGGTTTTTTTACTAACATGTTTCTTGGGAATCATACCAGCAAGTTGATAGTAGCATTCTATTGCGCTCATAATTCCTGTTGCACCAACTGGGTGACCATAACCCATGAGACCACCTCCAGGGTTCATTGGGATGTCTCCATGCATATGGGTTCGTTCATCTCGTAAAAATTGTGCAATTGTATGTTCATTTGCTAAACCTAGAGCTTTATATATCTGAGCTTCAGATGTTGAGAATGCATCGTGAATCTCTCCAAAATCAATGTCTTTTAATGGATCTTCAATTCCAGACATCTTATAGGCCTGTTCAGCCGAATTTCGACAAGCTCCAAATTCGGTCATCTCTGGGTAACTTGGACCATATCGCTCAGTCCAACCTGGAAAATTCAGACGATCACCAGCACGAATAGTACAGCTTGAAAGACCAATACCATCAATTGTGACATAATTATCTGGATTCACTTTTTTTGCATAATCTTCACTGCAAACAATAAGAGCTGCAACACCCCTAGTCATAAGGCAGCAATCATATTTTTTAATTGGGTACGAAATCAAACGTGAATTCATAACATCATCAACAGAAATATACCTGTGTTCATTTCTGTACCATTGTGCCTTTGGATTCTCCATTGCATTGTTCCTATTTTTGGCACCTATAGATGCCACGTCTTCTTCAGTAACCTTATTATCTTTCATCCATTTATTTGCCATTGCAGCATAGTAAATAGGATAGATTCCTCCAACCATCAATTCATATCTAATATCTGAGGCCATTGCAATGAATTCACTTCCTTGTGATTGAGAGACGGAATCCATGGTTTCCCAACCAATGACACCAACAACATCATGATGGCCTGACATGACAGCAAGTGCAGCAGCATACAATGCAGAGCCCCCTGTGTTTCCACCGTTTTCTACACGATAATGTGGTACTCCAACAAGACCAAGATGGTCATGAATAATCCATTCAGGCGCAAGTTGATGTCCAAAATGGACAGAAAAATGAGAGTAGATCATGAGATCAATATCCCGTAATGAAAAGTCAGGAACATCGAACTGTGTCTCTCTTATACATTCAGCTGCCCCGCCCTCAATGCTTTCAAAACCAGTCGGTCCATAATCGAATGGTGTTGTTGCTCCTCCAATAATACATGCTTTTCGTGACATCTAATTCATCTCCTCCAAGATTTAAAATATAAAATCCTCAAGACCTAAACAGGTAGGTCGTTAAAAATCTTTACATCTTAAACAGCATTTAATATTTCTTCAACAGCTTTTGGATTTTCAATGGACGAAATATCGTCCACCTTTTCGCCCAAAAACTTGGCTTTTATTATCCTTCTTACAATCTTTGCAGATCTTGTCTTTGGTAGATCAGCTACGAATTTTATATCTCTAGGTTTTAACGTCTTACCCATAATTTTTACAACTTGCTGTTTTAGTTCTTCTCTCAATTCTTCACTGGGATTAAACTCAGGTTTTAACACAACAAACGAAACAATATCTTCGCCTTTGATTTCGTCTGGCACGCCAATTGTTGCAGCTTCTGAGACTGCATGATGCTCAATAAGTGCAGCTTCAATTTCAGCAGGCCCAGTTCGTCTTCCAGCTACCTTAATTGTATCATCGCTTCTGCCGTGAAGGAACCAAAAACCATCTTCATCAATACTTGCCCAATCCCCATGATACCAAATATTTGGCCAGCGAGACCAGTATGTATCTATGTATCGATCCGGTTCATTCCAAAAACCTCGCGTCATTGATGGTGCTGGTTTCTTTGCAACGAGATGTCCCATTTTCTCTCTTACCGGTTTTCCATCATCATCAAACACATCTATATCCATACCGAGTCCTGGACCGCGTAATGTACAAGGCTTAAGCGACGTGATTGGAAGGGGAGACAGGAAACAACCTACGATTTCAGTTCCACCTGAGATGTTGATAATTGGAATTCTTTTACTACCGATTTTTTCGAAAAACCACGTCCATGAATCTGGATCCCATGGTTCACCAGTTGAACCCAGGATTCTCAAGGAGCTTAGATCGTTTTTAGAAACCCATTCGTCACCGTAACGCATAAACATACGAATGGCAGTTGGAGATATGCCAAGTGTAGTAATCTTGTGTTTTTCTATAAGTTTCCATAGTCTATCAGGCTCAGGATAGTTTGGAGCTCCTTCATAAATAACAATAGTGCTACCAAAGTTTTGAACACCGATAATCATCCATGGCCCCATCATCCATCCAATATCAGTCAACCAGAAGAAAACATCATCTTCTTTTACATCAAAATAGTACCCAAGTTCTTTACAAATCTGAGCTAGCGATCCACCATGAGTATGCACTGTTCCCTTTGGTTTACCAGTTGTTCCAGAAGAGAATATAATCATAGCGTAATCCTCAGAATCCATCCACATAGTTTCACACGTATCTGATTGCCTTAAGGTGATATCCTCCCACGAGACATCTATTGCAGGATTCCAAGGGATTTCTAGCCCAAGATGATCGTATACAACAACATGCTCTAATGAAGGAACTTCAGATACTGCTTTATCAACCTCTCTTTTAATTTCTACTGTTTTTCCCCGCCTCATAGAGCCATCAGCAGTAAGCAGGATCTTTGCGCCAGCAATATCAAGTCTAGACGCAAGGGCATGAGCACCAAAACCAGAGAAGATAGGAACGCTGATACAACCGATTTTGATGGCTGCTAAAAATCCAATAACAATCTCTGGTACCATAGGCATATAGATACCAACTCTATCACCCTTTTCTACACCAAGCTCTTTTAGAGCGTTTGCTAATCGATTCACCTCTTCGTAAAGTAATTTATATGTAAGTTTCTGAACCTCTCCCTTTTCATCTTCCCAGATTATTGCGATGTTATCTTTTTTTTCAGAGGTTACATGTCTATCAACGCAGTTATGAACGATGTTGGTTTTGCCGCCTAGGAACCATTTAGCCCATTGGATGCCCTCAGATGTATCTAGTACTTTTTCATAGGGCTGGAACCATTCGATTTTTAGATCTTTTATAACAGCATCCCAGAACCATTCGAGGTCATCTGTAGAATGCTGTATAAGTTCCTCATAGCTTTTAATTCCATACTTGCGCATAAATCGTGTGATATTTGCCTTTTCTATATAGTCATTGGATGGCGTCCATACAATATCTTTCATTCACTACCCTCTTCACTGAACTTCAAAGTAAAAACCAGGGAGTATATTCAATATTCTACATATAATGTTTTCACTCTTTTTAGATAAATCGAGTAATTTGAGAATAATTAAACAAAATTAATCTATCCTACTTTGAAATCATCCCAGAGATCTTTAAATCCATCAATAACAATGTATTTCATCAGGCAACGAACAACTTCCGTTTTATTCCTGATTTTATATCCTTTTTCATCACCATAAGTATTAACATCGATAATTTCGTATTCCACCAATTTGTTCAAGTGATATGAAAGTGTGGATGGCGATATATTAAGATGTTCTAAGATTTCTTTATGTTTTGCCGTTGATTTTCTTAAAAGAAATAATACGATTTGTAATGGTATCTCCCGTCTCAACAGAGATAACAATCGTTTTTCCTTAGTTCCTACTTTGCTCTCTTCTACGTAAAATCGTTTATATCCTTCTTCTCTCACAGAGACAATTAAATTATCTTTTTCGAGGTTTTGGAGATGGTATTGTGCCAAGGATAATCTCATCTTCATCATGTCTGCAATTTTACTGAGATGTAATCCAGGATTTTTTTCGATAAGTTCATAGATTTTCATCTGTGTTTGTGTTGTTCTTTTATCTTGTTCTTTCGCACTTTGCTCTATGACATAGTATCGTCTGTATCCAACATCGTTATTTGATAGAATGATCTGTTGTTTTTCAAGATGAGCCAGATGATGCTCTACTACAGATATTTTTACATTGAGCAATGAGGCGATTTTTGTTAGATGGAGTCCTGGTTTTTTTAAAAGAAGGTGGTAGATTCTTTTCTGTTCTGGCTCAAGAACATGTTTCATAGGGCTATCTCTTAAGAACCGCTATAAACAAAATTACAAGAATAATTAGATCAAACAATCGAAAATAACTGCTGGAAATAATAGGATATAGTTCTCCATAGAATAAACCAAGGCTTATGATAATCGCCTTGATAGAAAAAAAGATGAACACCACAGCAATAAATAGAAGTTTTGTATTTTTATATATTTTATAGCTTGCAAGTGATATGATTAAAAGTCCAATAGAAAACATTGTGACAAATGAGTTAATAATAATATCTTGAATCTCCATCCTATCACCTCAAAACTAAAATGGAATGATAGGATATAATGATTACTACTTCCTCTTTTTTGATTTTGTACGACTCATTAGAACAGTATATACTGATGCTAGCAGGATAACTCCTGCGAAGGCAAAAAATCCGATATATAGCATCACAGCAGTGACACCACCGATTGTTTCAATTATTGAAGAGATTGTTATAGTATGCTCACTGAAATTGGCTATATGTACAAGCACATAGCTCGCATTTGTTGTAAAAATCTTAATAAATTCTGTTATCTGATTATCTGGTGAAAAAAACGTGTTGAGATCAGCGGTTTCATTAATTGATATTCCGTCAACTTTAACACCGATTTCATTTAAATGATCTTGAATACGTACGACAACGACTTGACCAGGCGTGCCTTCATCTGCTTCAATTCTAAACGTAACAATTTCTTCATCTTTTGTAGTTGGAGATATCTCAATATCTACTTCGTCATTGTATAAAATAACATTGTTATCTGGAACTTCAATTTTGCCCCCAACTTTATTATTCTTGATCTCAACGCTAATTTTCGCTTCGATGAATTGTTCGTTGATATTTTTAGACGGTTCTTGTTCATAACCAACAATTTCCTGTAATATGAAGTTAACCTCGATGGCATGCATTTCCTTGACTTCTATGTCAAATTTGGTGCTTGTTTCATATCCTTCTTTATTAGTTACTACGGTGTAAATACCTGGTAAAACAGAAACATCATATCTTCCTTTCTCATCGGTTATTTTACATTTACTGGAAGCGCTGTCAGTGATGGAAACGCAGACACTTGCATCTTCTAATGGCAATGTATTGTCATCAGATAAAATACCAAAAATCCACCCATATTGTTGTTCCTCTGGTTCTTCAGATATATTTGTAACAATATGGATAGTCAAAGGATCTGACCATTCGCTCTCATTTTCCTTAATGTCTTTAGCTTTAATTTTTATTTGGTAGTCCCCTGCCTCAGTCCAACTATGATTTGCAGTTGATGTACTTATCCATCCACTGTTGGTATTATCTCCCCAATCAAACCAGTAGTAGATTTGATCTCCATCAGGATCGGTGGTGGTAGTTGAAAAATTATATTCTGTATTTACTTCTCCTTCAGTTGGTCCAATTGGTTGATTAGGTGTATCAGGAGGATGGTTAGACAAACTGCCAAACGCATACAATTTTGTGCTCACTGCTGCATACACAATACCACTATATATTGCAAAACCTGACACAAACGACATAACTCCTGTGTATTTCCATATCTCTTCTCCAGTATTAGCATCAAGACAATATACTTTGTAACTACTGTCTCCAAAGTACACCTTCCCATCTGCAATAGCAGGAGTAGATTTGATGTATAAATCAGCAGTATAGTTCCATAGTTCTTGTCCATTTTCAGCATTGAGACAATAAAACGTCTTTCCAGGTGAGTCTAACCCAAAATAAACTTTGTTATCATGAACTGCGGCAGCTGAGGGTCTGGATTCAGTAGGAAATGTCCATTTCACAACTGAAGATCCGAAACCACTATATTCTGCATCAAAGCAATACATAGTATCACCTGATCCTACATAGACATTACCATATGCAACGACAGGTGAAAATCTTAAGATATTGCCAGTTGAATATTCCCATAAAAGACTTCCATTAATAGCATTTAAACAGTAAAATTTAGTATCATCTGAACCAAAATATACCCTATCGTTATTAACTGCAGGTGAAGAAACAACTCCAGCACCAGTAGTAAAGTTCCATATTTCATTTCCATCAATATCAATACACATCATCTTCTCATTATATCCACCAATGTAGATGTAGCCATTAGCAAGAGTTGGCGATCCTTGTATAGGACTTCCAGTTGGAAACGCCCAGACTGTATTTCCAGTTAAGGCATTAACAGCGTATACATTTCCATCAAATGATCCAAAGTAGCATTTTTCACCATCGATAGCAGGGGCTGAAAGAAGTGCTCCTGGATAGGTTTTATCAAAGATGATATCACCAGTAAATGCATTGATACAATAGAGATGACTATCTGTTGTCGTTACATAGACCTTGTCGTTAAAAACACTGACTCCACCAAGAACAGCACCTTCAATAGTTCGTTCAAATAATCTGTCATTAGTATCAGGCGCAGTTGATGATGAATATCCCGTGTGGTCTGAATCGTGACCTAGCATAGGCCAATTATCAATAACATCTTCTCCAAGAGAATCAATTAGATTTTCAGATGAGGTTAAATAGTTTTTTTCATTATTAACATAAATATTTGATTGAAAATTTATAACAATTAAACAAAAAAGCATTAATAGAACTATAATTATTATTTTTTTCATTCTCCTCATCCACCTCACTTAGATAATCTTTTAATCTTAATTTCTTGTTCATTTCTTAAATACTTTCTTAAAAAATTTTTAAAAGTTTGGTGGATTTTCGAATATAATGAATTAAAAATTATTTTCTCCTTAAAAGTAGGAGATTAAAAAAGGAAAAAAGATAGTGAAGAAATATATATTTTAATATTTTTTATATTATTACAATTAGATCATGATTTGAACACTGGACTTCAGTTCAATTTCTAATTTTTCTAAATTTGGCCAAGTTTTTGTAAATATTTGCATATATTTATACATCATTGTATCAGGATCATAACAAACATCAACTGTATAGCTTTGATTTATAATAAATCTGATATTTTGATCAAAGCTATTGTTTCTCTTTTCTTCTGGAATAGTTACCCATGTGTCATTCACCAAAATTCCAGAAATATGTCCATCACCATCAAGGGTATAGGAATCTATATAACCCCTACCTGTCCATTTACTTCCGTCTGCACTTACAATAGCAGCAGCAGCCAACGCCATCACCAGCCCAAATACAAACATTTTCCTTATATTTCGTCCTTTTTTCATATCATACATCTCCATCTATTTCTTTTCTTCACATTGTTTGGACACCGTCCAAACTATTTTTTCTTTTTTATTTTTATATATCAAGTGTGATTTTAAGCCATATAAAAAGGTTATTAGTGAGTTTTCGAATGTTTGGTGGATTTTCGAATAAAAACATTAAATTAAGTCAACAAAGAAACACTCAATATTTTGATTAAATTTCTGAGAATATAAACAATAAAAAGATAGAAGAGTATTGTTTTTAATTATTCGATAAGATAATTTAGTTTCACCCGAAAATGATCTGTTGGGGATATTGTAAAGGAGGCGCTATTTTGATAACCAGATGTATCGCAGCCAGCTACGATACTGCTGAAATATGTGGCAGTAAAAACATAGTCCCCTGCTGTTAAGAAAATCATACTTCCAGGTTGATCCCCTTGTTCATTATGAGCCTCAAAATCAACTTGCTTTAGATGCCAGTAACTGGCATTAGCAACTGTACTTCCCCCAGATTTCCTAACAGACCAGTACCCTTCTGCATAAGCTTCATACCAGTGATTTTCACCACCACCGTTGACATATAAAAACAAATATGATTGTTCAATAAATAGCCAACCACCGTGACTGACATAAAAGGGAAATGATAAGGTTAATGCTCCATACGGTTCATGTCCTCCAGAAGCCACTGAATGGGCATCTCCTGCTGGATCATTTCCTGTTTCAGCATACCCTATATTGCTAGATATGGAACCCGCTGTAAATGAAATCACCTTCATATTAGCTGACGTTACAAAACTAGATAGAAATGATTCATCTACTGATCCTTCACAATCATACGCTTCACAAATATATTCGCTGTGTGTACTTGCACTCCGAGATGAGCCGGCTACATTTGGGCCGTTTTGTTGTAGAGGGTACAAATAATCAAATTCTGGAGCGATTTCGTCATCATGATCGCCATATATGCAAGTAGTGTCAACGTGAGTATGGCTACCAATTTGTCCACTTACGCTAATAAATTCATTAGGATCGTATCGAAATCCGGGATTAGTAGAATGGATAGAATGATTTTGATTGATAGTTGCTGGAGGTCTTGATCCAACTGACATAACCCCTGCAGCTGCAACAATCATTAATATCATCATTAAAAAGCTTAACAGAATTTTTTGTTTCGGTTTTTCATTTTTTTTCCTTTTTTTCATATATTTACCCACCCAAATAATCTTCACTAAACCATAAAAAGGAGAGAATGAGTGAGTTAATTTATTAACTCACAGAAAGTAATATCAGCAATACTAGGCCATTTGCAGTGCCTGTATCTGAACTCCCCTCTGATTCGCTTGCTTCAACAGTTATAGTTGGCCGTCCGATTCCAATGATGTTATCACTTGAAACCGTTACTTCGTCTCCCGCTGGTATGCTCTCGATTGTTCCAGATGTCTCTGCACCCTTCAGGATGAAACCACCTTCGAGTGTGATGCTCCAATTGACATTAGTTGCATCGCCATCACCAATATTTTTGATAACAGCGTCAACACTTAAAGTACCGTCGCCAAGTAATCCACCAGTGATTTCCCCAATTTCAATCTCTGGTAATGGTTCTCTGATTTCTATAGAATGTGTTGCTTCAGGACTGTCAGCGTATCCATCATTTGCAATAACTGTTATCTCATAGGTATCTGCTACACTCCATGAATGAGTTGTCTGAAATGACTCATTAGCAGGATATGGTCCAAAATCTTCTTCAGAATCTCCCCAATTTACATGATATATTAGATCATTTCCATCATTATCATTAGCAACGATTGAAAACTCATACTCCTCATTTATAATTCCTTCATTTGGTCCTTCAATTTCAGGTGTTTCAGGTGGATAGTTATATCCTATGATTAAAGTTCCATTGAATAGGTCAGGTATATATGGATTATCAAAATTATTTCGATCTGGGTAATATGCAGTTGGAATTGACGGCGAATAATCAGTGAAATTAAAATATTTTATACCTTCTGGAGCATCTGTAGAAATATCAATTTCTAAGGTTATAAGTGTTCCTTCACCTGCAGGAATTGCATTTCCCTCATAGCTTGTCCAAAATATATTGATGTATGTAGGATAAACTTGAAATGCTCCGGAACCTAAACCCTCTAAAACACTGCCATCAATAAGTATTCTAAATCCATCAAAATCTGTTCTATCAATCAATATTTTCATGACTACTCGTTGAAATGCTTCGCTCCATTCACCTGTAATTGGAATCGAATGGTTTTCTGCACCAGGAACCGACATAGTATCTTCTATGGTCATTGTAAATACGTCGACAAGCGTTGCATTACCCATATTGTTTGTTTCATTAATGTTTGTGTCCCCTGCTACTGAAAAGAAAGTAGCGAACAACAGCATACATACATATAGACTTACTACCTTGTTCTTCATGTTATTTTCCCCGTTTTTTGTTTTTAATTTTATACTATGTTCCAATACCGACTGTCATATCTTAAAAACATTATTGGAGGGTATTCGAATTTTTGGTGGATTTTTGAATAAAAATTGTTTTTTAATATAATTACAACTTATATTATCAAAACAACATCCCTAAAGTTTTTACACTCAATATATATCCCGGTATGGGGTTATTATGGACTTTGAGCTAACTGAAATACAAAAATTATTCCAAAAGACTATTAGAGAATTCTGTGAAAAAGAGCTAAAACCTCTTGCACCAAAAATTGATAAGGAAGAGTATTTTTCATGGGATCTTTATAAGAAAATGGGAAGAATGGGTCTTATGGGCATGACTGTTCCACAGGAGTATGGTGGAGCAGGTATTGATAAAGTTAGCTATATGATCGCTCTAGAAGAAATCTCTCGTTATTGTGGATCAACTGGATTAACTGTTGAGGCGCATAATACTCTTGGTATTGGTTATCTATATGAGCAAGGTTCAGAAGAACAACGAAAGAAATATCTTCCCAAATTTACCACAGGTGAAGCTATTTCAGCATTGGCCATCACTGAACCAAATGCTGGTTCTGATGTTGCTTCAATTCAAACAACTGCGGTTCTCGACGGAAAAGAATGGGCCCTAAACGGTTCTAAACAATTCATTACAAGTGGTGATATCGCAGGATTTATTATTGTGATGGCTAAGACTGATAAAAACAAAGGCGCAAAGGGTGTTAGCGCGTTTATAGTTGAAAAGGACACACCTGGTTTTAAGGTTGGTCAATTAGAAGATAAACTTGGACTTCGAGGTTGCAGAACCGCTCAGCTTTTTTTTGAAGATTGTAGAATTCCTAAAGAGAATATTCTTGGTGAAAAAGATAAGGGTTTCTATGGCGTAATGAACACTCTTGATCGTGGTCGTACAGCTGTTGGTGCTATGGCTGTAGGTATTGCCCGTGGTGCACTAGAGGATAGTTTGGAGTATGCAAATCAGAGGGAACAGTTTGGACGACCAATAGGCAAATTTCAGGCAATTAGATGGAAAATTGCTGATATGGCAACTGAGATTGATGCAGCACGTTTACTTGTTTATCGTGCAGCATTTTTAGAAGACCAAGGAAAGCCATTCAGTAAAGAATCAGCTATGGCAAAATTGTATGCATCTGAAATAGCTATGCGTGCGACCCGAGAAGCTATCCAGATTTTTGGTGGCTATGGTTATATTAAAGAGTATCCTTTGGAAAGATATTTCAGAGATGTTAAACTCTGTGAGATTGGGGAGGGAACATCCGAGATTCAGAGGATAGTTATTTCAAAACAATTGGGGTTATAAAATTAAAGTTAAAGCAAATGAGCAAAAAGTAAAATTTAGCTTAATTTTACAGTTTTATTTAATGTTTCTATTAAATAATTTTTAAATATTGCATAAAGGTATGTTAATATAAGCAAGGGTTTATATCTTGAAAAACTTATTTGTCCACCCATAACTCCTACAACCATCTTAAAAAATGTTTTATCTCTCATTATAAGTTTTACAATTTTCTCTGATTCCATTCCCCACCGTTTATTGAAATGACCAAGCTCTTCTAAATCTTTGCCGAATGCCTTTTTCCAAATTTTTTGATATTTAGATAAGAAGTCTTCACTAGTGTCTTTGCACCCTAAAGCTTCAGTGATAACTTTAGCTGCTATTTCTCCAGATACCATTGCATAATATATACCTTCTCCAGTAATTGGATTAATAAAACCAGCTGAATCTCCACAAAGAATAACTCTATCTGTATAGGTTTTTTCTAGTGGAAAAACAGGTAAAGTTCCACCTTTTAGATTTTCAATTTTAAAGTCGTAAGGTAGTATCTTTTTCTCTTTTAGTATGTTAATATAATTTTCATAGGTTTCCTTTAAATTTTTCTTGGGTTTTGATTTATCGACCGCAGGTTCAAATTCACCAATTCCAACATTTACATATTTCTTCTTTGGAAATATCCATCCATACCCAGATATTCTTTGCGCTTTTACAAAGATATAGATCATTCTTTTTTTTGTAAAATATTTATCAATTTGTGTAGCACTCATCGGGCTTTCTTGATAAATAGATAAACAGGTGTTTGACTTTTTATTATAAAGATTGGCTTTTTTTGCGATAACGCTATTTATACCGTCGCAACCCACAACCAATTCTGATTCGATTTCTTTACCATTGTCCAATATTACCTTTACACCATTTTTCGATATTTTAATATCAACAGCTTTTTTCTCAGTCTGGAAAGTAGCTCCCTTTTTTATTGCAATTTTTACTAATCCATGATCAAATTTATCCCTAAGTACAGTTGCAATAAGTGGTTTATCCCTTATAAGTTTTAATTTTTTTTCCAAAGAGGTTGTATACGTGATACTTCCGTATGATATAGAGTCAAGTAAATCTATTACATAAGGAAATTGTTTTAAAACCCTAGTTGTAAGACCACCGCCACACGGTTTGTCTCTTGGAAAAGTGTTCCTATCAATGAGTAAAACTTTTAAACCTTTTTCAGCAAGACATTTTGCAGCAGTTGAACCCGCAGGTCCTGCACCAACTACAACAACATCGTATTTCATGATAAAACCAGTATTACATCCTAAATACGCCAGGTTTCCATTCTGGAATTGGAGCATTCAGAGAGGCCGAAATTCCCAAGCCCAGCACCATTCTGGTGTCTGCTGGGTCAATAACACCATCATCCCAGATTCTAGCTGTACTGTAATAGGGACTTCCTTCCATTTCGTATTTCTTTAGAATCGGATCAGTTATTGCCTTTGCTTCATCTTTAGATAACTCCTTACCTTTCCGCCAAAGTTGATCTCGTTTCACAGTAAGTAATACATTGGCTGCTTGCTCACCGCCCATAACTGATATCCTGGCGTTTGGCCACATCCATAGTTGTCTTGGGCCATAGGCTCTTCCGCACATTCCATAATTTCCAGCACCAAATGATCCACCAATTATAACCGTAAACTTAGGTACTTGTGCACATGTTACTGCCGTAACCATTTTTGCCCCATCTTTTGCTATACCTCCAGCTTCGTATTTTCTACCAACCATGAATCCAGTAATGTTTTGTAGAAAGACGAGCGGTATTTTCCGTTGGCCACATACTTCTATGAAATGAGATCCTTTTAATGCTGATTCAGAAAATAATACTCCATTATTAGCCAAGATACCTACTGGATATCCCATGATTCGTGCAAAGCCACATACAAGTGTTGTACCGTACAATGCCTTAAATTCATGAAATTTTGATCCATCCACAATTCTTGCAATGATTTCCTTAACATCAAATATTTTTCGCAAATCTTTTGGTATAACACCATAAATCTCTTTAATATCATAAGCCGGCTCTTCAGGTGCTTTTATATCAAGATAAGTTTTTTCTGGTCTGTTCAGGTTCTCTACGATATTTCTTGTGATTCGAACAGCTTCTTGGTCATCATGAGCATAGTGGTCTGAAACACCGCTTTCTTTGCAGTGAACATCTGCTCCTCCAAGTTCTTCTGCTGTTACCTCCTCACCTGTCGCAGCTTTTACAAGAGGTGGACCCCCAAGGAAAATGGTTCCTGTTCCCTTCACAATAACAGTTTCATCAGACATGGCAGGGACATATGCCCCTCCAGCTGTGCAGGATCCCATAACGACAGCAATTTGAGGTATCTTAAGTGAAGACATTTTTGCTTGATTATAGAAAATCCTACCAAAGTGCTCTCTATCAGGAAAAACCTCGTCCTGTAAAGGTAGAAAAGCCCCCCCAGAATCAACTAAATAGATACAGGGAAGTTTATTCTCTAGGGCTATTTCTTGAGCACGTAAATGCTTCTTAACAGTAATAGGATAGTATGTCCCACCTGACACTGTCGCATCATTTGCAACAATGACAACTTCACGTCCATGGACAATACCAATTCCAGTAACAATCCCAGCACAGGGTGCCTTATTATCGAACATGTTGTAAGCCGCTAAAGAGTTAAATTCCATAAAAGGGGTGTCGGGATCTAGAAGTGCATCTATTCGTTCTCTAGCAAGCATTTTATTTCTAGATTTATGCAGCTTAATCTTCTCTTCCCCACCACCTTTTGCAGCAACCGCAATATGTTCTTTTAGATTGTTTACAAGCTTTTCATAATGGACAAAGTTATCCTTATACTCCTTACTTGAGGTATCAATTGTACTTTCAATAACCTCCATACTATACCTCCTTATCAAATTCAGCAGTTAATTGACCAATTTCAATCTGATCTTTTTCCTTAAAATTGACTTTTTTTATCTTTCCATTATCTGGTGCTCTTATAAGATATTCCATTTTCATGGCCTCGATAACCATTATCACATCGCCTTTCTTAACCTTAGTTCCATCCCTGACCTTTACATTAACAACAGTCCCAGAAATAGGTGAGTTGAGTCCTCCTTTTTTCTTCTCAGTTTTCTTTTGGCCTGTAAGTTCTATACGTTTAACTTTAAAAATATTACCATCAATAAAAACAAATTTACTGTCTTCACCTTCAGATATTATTGCTTTTATAACCCTATCTCCTAATTTCAATTTAAGCTGACCTGGTTTCATTTCTGAGGCAAGAACTGTGTACTCGTTATTATCATAGAATATGAAAAACTGGTCATCTTTCCGTTCTACTGTAACATTGTAAACATGATTTTCATGCTCATAGTTAATAAACATATTAAACCCCTATCCTCCATCGACCAACTTGTTTCCATGGGGAGTGCGGATCTGCCTCTTTGTATCTTACTACTTCTTCTCTTCTAGTATGTATGGAATCGTAGACAGCTAAGGCAATAATTGCATCTAATGGCAATCTGCCTTCTTTTGCGACTGCCCAATCTTTGAAATAGTTGTCGATAAAATGAGTAGTGATATTTCCTTTTCTAAATTCTTGATGATCAAGAACCTGCTTCAAAAATGGAATATTTGTAGTTACTCCAAGTACAACGTAGTGAGAAAGTGCCCATATCATTTTATTAATACTTTCTTCTCTCGTTTCACTGCTTACTATTAGTTTCGCGAGGAGAGGATCGTAATACGGAGTTATCTCAAGATTGGTTTCTATCCCTGTATCGTTTCTAATATTGGGTCCAATCGGAATTTCAACTTTTTTTAGTTTACCAATACTAGGTAAAAATCCATTTGATGGATCTTCTGCATAGATACGGCATTCTAATGCATGCCCGCGTTGAGTTATATCTTTTTGTTCCAGTGTAAGTTTCTGCCCACTTGCGATTCTTAGCTGCCATTTAGCTAGATCAATGCCAGTAGTTGCTTCAGTAATGGGATGTTCTACCTGTAAACGGGTATTCATCTCCATAAAATAGAAATTAAGATTACCATCAACCATAAATTCTATAGTGCCTGCGTTTGTATAACCTACAGCCTTTGCCGCAGCAACTGCAGCTTTTCCCATAGACTCTCTCAACTTTTTTGTCATTACTGGCGAAGGAGTTTCTTCTATTATCTTTTGATGTCTCCTCTGAATTGAACATTCTCTTTCAAAAAGATGGATCACATTGCCATGTTCATCAGCAAGTATTTGAAATTCAATATGCCTAGGCTTATCAAGATATTTTTCAAGAAAAATTGCATCGCTTCCAAACGCAGATTTTGACTCACGTTTTGCACTTTCTATAGCCTGCTCTAGTTCATCTTCAGAACTGACGATTCTCATTCCTTTACCGCCGCCACCTGCAACAGCCTTCACTAGCAGAGGAAACCCTACTTTCTTTCCTTCTTTTACTAGGGTAGATATATCTTGTTTTATTCCATGATATCCTGGAATAACTGGAACATCAGCGTTCTCTATTGTTTTCTTTGCCTCAATTTTATCTCCCATAAGAGTTATAACTTCGGATTTTGGTCCAATGAATTTAATATTTGAGTCCTGACAGGCTTGTGCAAAATCAGGATTCTCTGCAAGAAATCCATAACCCGGATGTATGGCATCTGCACCAATTGATTGAGCTTTCTCAATAATTTTTGGAATGTTTAGATAGCTTTCTGAAGGCGCAGGATCTCCTAGATTTATCGATTCATCAGCCCATTGTACATGGGGGGCGCTCTTATCAACTTCTGAAAATACAGCTACAGTTTTAATGCCCATTTCCTGACAGGCTTTTATTATTCGTAAAGCGATTTCGCCACGATTTGCAATGAGCACTTTTTTAATCAAATCAACTTCCCCATCTTGGTTTCCTTTTTTCAAGGAATGAATTTATCCCTTCTTGTCCTTCATCAGAGACTCTTAATTCAGATATTTTTTCTACGGTAAATTTCTTATAATTATCCAAATCCATCGTTCTGAGGTTTTTTATCAGATTCTTGATTTCTTTCATCGCGATAGGTCCTGATGATTTTAATTGTTCTATGTAGTAATCAACTTTAGTATCAAACTCCTCAGGAGGAACTACAAAGTCAATTAAACCTATATCTTGAGCAACTTTTGAATCAAATCGCTCTCCAGTAATAAAAAGACGACGCATATCTGCTAAAGTCATTCTTGGAGTAACAAAAGATGAAATAACTGATGGAATGATCCCTAGTTTTACTTCACTAAAGCCGAATTTTAAGTCAGGGATTGCAATTGTAATATCACATACAGCAATTAATCCCAAACCACCGCCAAATGCATGACCATTGATTCTTCCGATGATAGGTTTTGGACATGAGTAAATGGTTTCAAAAAGGTCTAATAGAAGTCTGCTATCTTTGATGTTTTCCTCCTTAGAATAGTTGACCATGCTTTTCATCCAGTTGAGATCTGCTCCTGCACAGAAGGATTTTCCCTTACCTGTAAGGACGATCGTTCGGACGGTTTCATCGTTTGTTAGTTCCTTAAAGCATTTGGTTAGTTCTTTCATCAACTGTTCATTCATTGCATTATGTACCTCTGGTCTATTGAGAGATACAATAGCAGTACCATTCTTTTTTGATACCTCAATCGTATCGTATCTCATAACTAATTCTCCCCTAAGGGTCATCGGCTCGGATGATAAGGATTATACATAAACCTTTCCATTCTTTTTTCGACAGGGATTTCCCCTCTGTCTATATTAAATGTTACTCCCTTATGTAACAATTAACATCTGTAAAAACGTGTAAGATATAAAAATATGGTGATTTCATATTCGACAATTGCCTTAGAGGGGTGTTTCTTTTATTCTTCCTGCTTTTCTTCTAAATTGTAAATCTCCAAAAATGTTATAATCTATCACATCATTGAAAAACATGAAATGGTTAAAGGATTAGATAATACTAAAGGGTAAGGCTTATGGCAAAATTGTAAAAGATTTGGCTTATAGACCAAAAAAGAAAAAAAGTATTAAGACTAAATAATCAAGTAGTTTTTTATTTCATAAATCCTATTTTTCTCGTTGAAAAGAAGATTTAACTATCTATCCTTGTTCCCTTGTAAGCACCCAAACAACTGTTCCACTGCCATTAAGATCGATAGTTACGGTATTATCATTATCAGAAAATTCGTACTCATATCGCAGTGTGGCAAATCCATGCAGAACTAATTCTCCATCTTCGATTTCATACGTTCCATTTATCGAACCATGCGAATACGTACCATCAGAGTTGAATATATATTTTAATTGATTACTCTCTGAACCATATCTCCATGTCCCAACAAATTTTGCTATATCGTCTTCAACGTCCGTATCGACGTTGTTACCTTCATCTGTACAGCCACTAAGACTCACTACCACAATGACTAGCGTTATTCCTAAAGTTAGGATTAATTTTTTCATCCCAATTTCTCCTAATCTTTGAATAATATAACAATTAATCCTTTAAAACCCTATGTTTCCTCTGTAAAATAGTTTTCTTCATCAAGTTAGTATTTGTTACTATATACCCTCAGTTATTATAAGAATAAAGTTTTTTATAATTTGCTAAGAATTATGCTTTCACACATTTGTTGCTATATTTCACCATGTTCAAATTAATGATTGCTGTGCTTATAAACAACTTAAAGGCTAAAATTATTAGGTATAAAAAAGAGGAAAAAATAGGTTTTATATTGTATAGTAATCTGGATTATCGACGTCCAATTCTGGATTATAGGTATATATGCTATGAATGATGTCGGTGACTTCTGCCTCAAATTCACCTGAAGTGACTTTGGTTCCAAATTCGACCTGACCACTGATATCTGTAACACCTGAGAAATCCCATACATTGGTTGTTCCTATCTGGGTTAAATGAGAATAAACTGTTGCTTCACTGACAATTTCATCTGATTCCTCTGCTATACCATCACTATCAGAGTCCCATCTGACAGTTATTGTATAATATAGGAAAGTATTTTTACCTGCAATTTTCGTTCTCCAGGAAATATCCCAAACATACATACCACCTGGTGGGGCTTCACCTTGGGTTGTAAATGACCAAGTATCTGAAGTATTGGTATATTCTCCATCGTCTGCAACTGCATACCAAGCATAGGTGGTCTCATACGCAAGACCAGTCCATGGAACCGATGCCGTGCTTCCGCTTGGTACACTATTATCTATCCCAATGATGCTGTGATCACTTGCATCATAGAACGTGACATCCATTACATCATTATCAGGATCAGAAACAGACACCGATAAAATCGGGTTGATATCTACATCGGTTGCATCATCCGTTGGGTCAGGATTAGCAGGCTTACTTGGCGGACGGTTCGGTGGGGGTGTACCGCCTGCTTCGATGTACATATGGTCAATGTAAATCGTGTCTTTGAATCGATGCCCCTGACCTTGATCAGTATCCTTAACTCGTATGTAAACAGTTCCAGAGAGTGTAGCGGGTAATGTATACATCTGATAGGTATCATCATCACCTGTTTTGATAACAGTCACCATGTCATAGTAGGTACTATCATCAGTGGAATAGGCAAATACAAAATCATCCCCCTCGGAATTAGGGGTATGATACGCTTCTATGTAGAAGATATAGGATTCATATCCAGCGACTACATCAATAGTCCATTTATGTTCCAAATAGGTGTATCTATTTGGTGGTTTTCCTCCGCTTTCTCTCTCTATAATACCTTCGTATCCATCATCTGAAGCATGTGTGTAGGTGTAATCATTAATGATACCGCCATTTTGAACGGGAATATCCTGTGTTGTATAGAATTTCTCTGGTGTTAGATCTGTAGTGGTGAACTCCCAGATTGGACCATATGATGATTCTCCATGGTTATCTCGTGCGATAATCTGCCAGTAATAATGGGTATAAGTATCTAGAGTTCCAGGGTCATAGGTAATCCGTGTTTGAGTTGCAGGATAGGTGGGAGTAGTATCATAAGGTCCAGGAGGTGAGGATATGTCTAGATAGATCTCATAATAAACAGTATCGCCACTATTTGGATCACCGCCATCCCAGCTCAGATCTGTATTAACATTAACATCAATTGCACTATCCAAAGGATCGGGATTAGATGGCGTATGTGGTGGTTGGTTGAGATCTTCAGTGACGAAATCCCAAATAGGACCTTCAGAACTAGCACTACGATTATCCTCCGCGATTATCTTCCAGTAATATTGAGCACTATAACTCAATGTTCCTGGATCGTAGGTGATCGCGGTTTGTGTAGCAGGATACGGCCCGATTCTTTCGATGAATGGTGGACTGGGGTCAGTGCCAAAGTAAACATCGTAGTAGACCATATCACTACTATCAGGATCCCCACCATCCCAGCTTAAATC
>Ga0209635_10000570_pt1 | contig 25687 bp, 17 predicted proteins | sample DeeMarSWOR230_32_FD_187463 | JGI IMG/M metagenome (GOLD analysis project Ga0209635, IMG submission 187463) | Marine sediment microbial communities from White Oak River estuary, North Carolina - WOR-2-30_32 (SPAdes) (version 2) | ecosystem: Environmental > Aquatic > Marine > Intertidal zone >...
AAGCAGGACTTGATCTATGGCCATGGTCTTTTTGGCAAGAGGGCCTCGATCTACTTTGTCAGTCTTCTTCCTCGCCAGCAGGACACTACAACCCGCGTATTTCATCACCTTCTGAGCGACGCTTCCAAGACGGAACGCAACAGGGTCGGTTAATCCCTTGGCCCCCATTACCACAAGGGAGGCGCCAGTTTTATCAGCCAATTTCAAGATCATTTCAACAGGGTTTCCCCAGCGCACCAGGCTTTCCACCTTGAGCCCACTGGCGGTTATTACCTGCACTGGACCCCGTAGTAGTTCAGCGGCCCTTTTTTGTTGTGTCTCTTTCTTCGAAATATCGGCACCTCCAAGCATATCAAGGGTAATCCCTCCCAAAAAGGTCGGCTCGGGTACCACCGTCATCACTGTAACCTCAGTCTGAGAGGGAAGCTGAAGCGCCTTTAGCGTCTTTGTCGCCATGTCAGAATATGATGAGCCATCAACGACAAGAAGTATTCTCATGCTCAGCTCCTTTTTAGGTTTACCGTCTCATTTATACAGCTTATAGCAAGCGGCACTGAACTCGTCTGACTCGGTCTTCTACGCTACAGGCGGGACAGTTTCGCTATGTGGCCAATGTAACCGATGAGTTTCTCTGGCTCCACTGCAAACGGTCTGACCCAGGCGACCCGCCGGCGACCCCAAGTGATCAACCTTCGAGCCCAGAACCACGCCATGGCGGCGACGATCACGATACCCATGAACCCCAGCACGGCGAAATAGGCCCAGTGCCATCCCAGCTCTGGCATATACTCAAAGTTCATGCCATAGATTCCGGCCAGCAGGGCAAGGGGCAGGAAGATGGTGGCTACTGTGGACAGTACTCTCATCGTCTCATTCTGCCGGTTTGCCATGGCGGACAGGTGAGTGGCCAGAGCATTGTCAGCCCTGTCTCGAAGGATTTGGTTCATGTCTTCGATGCGCACGATGTGGTCATAAACGTCGCGATAGAAGATCTTAGCCTCGTCCCTTATAATTGGATACTCGCCCCGGCTCAGCCGATTGAGAACCTCCCGCTGGGGTGCCATAACCCGGTGCAATCGCAGAACGGAACGCTTGAGCTTCAGAATGGCTTCCAGTGTTGACTGCTGGGGGTTGCGAATTACCTCCTCCTCTATCTCCTCTGCAACGTCGCTCATCTTGTCGATGGTAGGCATAACGTTGTCAACCAGCGCATCGATAAGGACGTGGGCCAGAAAGTCTGCCCCTTTTCTCATGGGACGGTCGTTGTTCTCTATAAATCTGGCCACAGAACTGACACTATACAGAGGGACGTTGTGGTTGCTCACCACGTAGTGGTGGCCTATGAACAGGCAAAGTTCAGTGGTCTCCACGATTTCTGACTCCGCCGCGTAGTTGATGCCGTGGACGATGATGAAGAGGTAGTCGCCAAAATCATCGACCTTCGGGGAATGTACCAATGGACTCACACAGTCCTCGATTGCGAGATGATGGAAGTTGAAGGTCTGCTCGAGGAACTCACCATCCTCCTCTGTGGTTTCACAGGTGTCCACCCACAGTAGTCCCTGTTTGGATTCGAAAGCGGCTCGAATGTCTTCCTCACTCAACTCACACCGCAGATCGCCCTCCGGGCTCAAATAGTATGCTTTACATGGCATGGCTTACCTCCTTTGCCGTGATTTTGCCGATAGGTTAATCTAACGCAGTCCTAGGGGGCATGACATTGCCCACTCCTACGTAAGCATTCATTTGACGTTCATTTTGACATCCTTAGATTCACTTAACCGAGCACTATGTATTCTAAATTATAGCAGAAGCGATGTTCCGTTGTCGGCAAGTCTGCTTTTTTATCAGGAGACTTGATCAATATCAGGAGTTTCAGCTCTGCGGCGCTTCTTTCTTCTGCGAGGTGGGGGGAGACTGCGCAAGCTGTGGCGGGCAATATATAGGGGGAAAGACGTAAGCTGTCGTAGCCCTCCCACAGTAGATAGATTTTTCATTTGTTGCGCTACCTCGGCAGCTAGCTCGTAAGCCACGATCCGCTCAGTCACCTCGCCCTCTTCTTTAACCCGGGCTAGGCGGTATAACGAATACAGCCCGATAAGGAAAGCAATGATAAAGAGGAAGTCAAGGCCCTTGAGGTTGATGGCATACATGCTTATCTCCCTGGCCGGTTCGGCCCACTGGAAGAGGAGGGACAACTCCCTGGTAGCAAAGAACAAGGCTATACTGCCACCGATGAGAGCAGCCACACCGGCGGCCAGGGACGTGATTACACCGTTGGCAGCTAGGTAAGAGGTGGCTTGCCCTTTAGGCGACAGCTTTAAAGCTATATTGCTTGCTCCCAGGGTCACTCCCGCCAGGGAGATGCCGCTAAATATGTGGATGGCAATAACTATGGGCAGGGTAAGAAAGTGCTTCTCGGGCATGGTGGTAAAAGTAAAGGCCACGATACAAATCAAGAACAGGGGGCCGCTCACCAATAGAATAGACTTGTTGCTGAACCTATCAGACAGCCTTCCCCAGATGCGTACAGTTAATATATTGACTACCTGGCTTAACACCGAGAGCATGACAACCATAGATAGGCTGAATTCCAGCCTTACCAGCATATAGACGGTGAAGAAAGGTGCAGCTAGACTGATGGCGAAGCTCCAAAAGGAGAGAAAAATCAGCAGTGCTCTGAAGTTCTTGTCTTTAAGGGGCGTCGTCAGTAGTTTGAGTGGAGAGAGTGGCTTACCCTTGTTGTCCTCCATCTGGGGCTCAGCGATCCTGATGAAAATCTCTTCCCCGATCAAGCCGAAGATAATAGCAGCTAAAAAGAGGATCGAGTAGCCATAGATTTCCTGCCCTTGATAGTGATTCCCCCAGTAATCGATGAAAAAGCCTCCCAGCAAGGTAATGACCAAGGCAATACCTGTAGCCAGCATGAGCCGCCTCGAGAAAACGGAACCTAGAATGTTCTGTGGCAGAAGGTCACGCATCCAGGAGTTCCAAGAGCAGCCGGAGACAGCGCCTAGGGCGGCGAAGAGAAACAAACTAATTATGAGTACAGTTAGCCCGCCTGTACCCCAAAACAGGAAGGGTATAAGCGCAATAAGTATCCAGAAAGCCCTGCTAGTAGCTGAGAAACCCAAGCATATGGCTTTCCTGTTCCGCACCTTTTCTACAAGGTAAATGGCTGGTATCTGGAAGACTTGAGCTAAGAAGGGTATTGCTGCAAGCAAGCCGATATGAAAATTGGAAGCCCCCAAGGACAGGGCAAATGCTACCAAGAAAACCCCGCCAGCAAGGGCTCCCATAGACATGGTGCAAACGCCATCCCACGCGATTAACCTAATCCCTTTGTCGACTTCTTGTTCCGATACTTCACTGCGTGGTGCAAAGAAATGTGCTAGGCTTTTAGCTTTCAAGAGAACTCTCTCATATTCAGAGTGGCTATCATAGGAAAATCACCACTCCTTTTCGCGTCTATTGGTGTATTATACTGTAAGAGCTTCCCTGTTGAAATACCTAGACTGCGATACAGGCGTGGCTATGTAATCGCATGAACGCGTGCCGCTCTTATAGCTGATTTGCTAGCTGACAACATCTTCACTTTTGATGGTATCCCCCTCTAATTTGTGCACAGGGAAAGACGCCTCCGACAACTCCTCGGGCGAACCTTTTTGACCTGAGACATTGCTTCAGGCCCAAAGGTTTCACTGCTGGCTTCTCGTTGGCTATAGCTTGTTCCCTGCGTTGAGCTAGCTTTCGGCAGGGAAGCATGCTATAATAGCCAGAGGATATCGTCTTTCATTATATTTCCAGAGGAAGGCATACCTTGATCTATTGGGCCCAGTTACTGCACTTCTATCAACCGCCGACCCAAGTGCCATCAATGCTGAAAAGGATATGTGACGAATCGTATCGGCCTCTGATCAATGTCTTCAAGAAGTATCCCCACGCTCGGGCAACTATCAATGTCAACGGTGTATTGACCGAGATGTTGGATGACTGTGGACACACAGATATAATTGATGGGCTCAAAGCCCTAGCTGATAGGGGCCAGATCGAGTTCACCGGAAGCGCTATGTATCACCCCATTCTCCCTCTACTGCCCAAGGCTGAGATACAGAGACAGATTCGCCTGAACAAGCGCACAAATAGCCATTTCTTCGGGAAAGCATACATGCCCGAAGGATTCTTCCCACCGGAGATGTGCTATAGCCAGGACCTGCTAATACCTATCAGCGAGGCCGGATACCAGTGGATCATTCTCAGCGGTGTAGCTTGTCCTGCTGAGTGGCCAGTAAATGTAATATATAAAGCGGAGCATAATGGCAAGAGCTTGATTGTATTCTTCCGCGACGATGTGCTGAGCAACAAGATAAGTTTTCAGAAAATAAGCCCTCATGAATTCATTGAGCACTTAGAGCAATGGAAGGGTGACAGGGGGAACATATATGTGGTCACAGCTATGGATGCAGAAACCTTTGGCCACCATATACAAGGTTGGGAGAGGATGTTTTTAGCCAAGGTGTACGATGAGCTGGAACCACCGTTAGAGACCCATGAAGATGTTAAACAAGCCAAGGTACTGGCTGGGCAACATGTGACGTTGCTAGAAAACGCTGAGACTGCCGCCCAGGTCGAGATGGTCACCATCAGCGAACTCGTCGCTCTCTTCCCCCTCGGTTCGACCGTGGAGCCCAGGCCCTCTTCCTGGAGTACCTCCGCTGATGAGATAGCGGACGGCAACCCTTACCCTCTATGGCAGGACAAGAACAGCGAGCTACATCGTCTTCAGTGGGAACATCTGCAGATATGTATCGAACTGGTGGAAAAAGCATTGGAGTGCGCTGACAATAAGGAGAGCAGGCACTCCGCCGCTATCGCCCGCATGCTCCTCGACCGGGCCGAGCACAGTTGCCAGATGTGGTGGGCCAGCAAGCGTCCTATGTGGGACATTAATCTAATTCACATGGGTATGCTCAACCAACTTCGCGTGGTGGTCAATGCCTACCGAGCGATTAAGCAGAGCGGGGCAGATGAGGAGATCAAACGAGAGTATTACTTCCGCACCGTTGCTGCCAGGGATATCAGAAATAAGCTTGAAGACCGACTGTTCGTGCAGTAGCGGTATGGAATGAAGCCATGTACTGGAGTAATTTCCTTCATATATATCAGCCTCCCACTCAGACCGAGGAGATTGTACGTAAGGTCACCAACGAAAGCTATCGGAAGCTTGTGCACATTCTCGAAGAAGCACCAAGCGGCAAGATCACCCTCAACATAAACGCCGTGCTCACAGAACAATTAATCAGATACGGCCTTGACGACGTGATTCAAGGTCTCCGTAAGTTAGCGGAGCGTGGCCAGATTGAGTTCACCGCCAGCGCTATATACCACCCTATACTGCCTCTCATTCCCAAAGATGAGGTTATTCGGCAGATCAAGCTCAACACCGAAGTCAATAAGCGCCTCTTTGGGGAGGTCTACAATCCTGCAGGTTTCTTTCCTCCTGAGATGTGCTACAGCTACCAGGTGGCCAAGATCGTGGCCGAAATGGGCTTTCGCTGGATAATTGTGGACGAGATCTCCTTTAATGGTAAGATAGGCTCAGTGAAATACGACAGGCTGTACAAGTTGGATGGGCTCGGCAATTTGACGGTGTTTTTCAAGGAGCGTCCATTCAGCGCTGGCATCACCTACGGCAAGTACCCCTCGGCGGAGCCATTTCTGGAAGCCCTCACCGGCAGACTGGAGGAACACGGCTATCTTCTCAGCGGCACCGATGGAGAAGTCTATGGCCATCATCGGCCCGGGCAGGAAAGGCTGCTGGCCGACGCTTTTAGCCGCGGAACACCAAAGACCTGCACTATCACCGAACTTATCGGGCTCTTCGATCGCGTGGAGACTGTGAGTCCGCTTCCGTCATCCTGGAGCACCTGGGAGGACGAGATGGCACAGGGCATACCCTATCCTCAGTGGAAGTACCCAGGCCATGAACTTCATGAGTTGCAGTGGCAACACACCGAACTAGCGCTGGCCGCGGTCAAGGGCATGCCAGTAAAAGCGCCCGGATTCGCTCAGGCTCGAAAGCTTCTGGACGAGGGTCTACACAGCTGCCAGTACTGGTGGGCCAGTTGCCGACCCTGGTGGAGCGTGGATATGATCGAGTGGGGAGCCCTAACGCTATATCAAGCTGTAGAGTCGCTTGGAGACGCTGTCGGTAATGAGACGAGGCAAGAGGCCAAGAGGCTATTTCAGGCGGTGGTAGGCAAGGCAAGAGAATGGCAGGAATCAGGCGAAGCCCAGCGCATGAAGAAGAAGTACAAGGAGGAGCACCCTGAGGTTTCCACCGAACTGACCTTTGGTGACTAGGGTGTTGGTGGTATGAAGCAGGCATACGTTATCCTCGCCTTTCACGCCCACGAGCCGCTATGGGACCTCCCCAACGAGCTGATCGCTCTAGTGGACGACCCCGAAATACAAGATGCCACTCAGGGAGAGAACTATATTCTGAAAAGGGCGCGGGAGGAGCGTGACATCTACGCCCACCTTGTACAAACTGCCGAGTCGCTGAGTGCCCCGGTGACCCTTGATGCCACTAATGAACTACTGGTGCAGCTAGCTTGGTACCTACCGGAAAGCTTTCAAAACATAGCTACGGCTTATAAGAGCGGAGCCATATATCCCCTTTACACTCACGCCCATCATACCCACACCGCTCTGCTTGCCCCCGATGAGATAGCCGATGAGCTTCGCCTTAATGCGGAGCTGCTTCACAAGGTGATAGGCGTACCTGAGCCGAAACACCGCGGCGCTTTCCCCACCGAGGGCTCAGTGGATGCAGCCAAGCTCGTTGCCTACAAGGATAGCGGAATGGACTTTGTCGTTTTCCCGCATCTCAGTGACCGCAAGACATACTTTGCCGTGGAAGGCAAGGCCGATGTCCGTAATCGCCCCTTTGTGGTAGGTCCTGGGCTGATAGCTTTGCCGCGACACTTCCCAGTGTCCCAGAACATATGGTATCCGATCACTCGTTATAATCCCAAGGGCTTGAGAAACCAAGGTTACATCCTGGGAGAATACTGGGTTTTCGCCGAGGAATATCGTAGTGGCTCCCACGTCACCTTTCCCATATCTTGGAGAAAGGCTGTTGCCGAATATACCTCAGTGCTAGAGAAGGCGTTAGTTGAGTTGCCCGACCGGGGCTTGATCCTTTACATTCAGGACTTGGAGCTTATGGATTTCGGTGACGTAGCCCTGCGGCTGATGGAGCAAGCGTGGAAAAGGGTTATCAGCAAGAGAATCGCTGACGTACACTTTGTGACCCCTGACGACTACCTTGAAGGATTAGGCGATTCAGCCAAACTGCCTCGTGTCCGCTTCCATCAGCTTTCCTGGGCTCCAGAGATACGCCTAGTGCTGCGCTACGATGGCCATTATCCACCACGCAGCGCGGGGAGGTTCAGGAACATAGATCTCGAAACGGCGGTTTTCAAGCAACTGCCTTTTGTCTTTTGGGAGCCGGGTCGCTTCCTGATAGATATTTACGGAGCGATTCTGGATGCCTTCGGCATGCCCAGGCGATTGGCGGTAGGTGCCGCTTCACTCCATGATACCAGGTATGCCGTTACCCGCCTCGATTTCAATGACCAGGTAGCACTACACTACCGGCTGATGAAGCGGGCCTGCAACTGGGGATGGCGACCAGAGGAGGGGCGACAGAGACGCCCCTTCTTGCATGGCTACCGCCTCGCCGAGTTGCTGTTGGATACCTCTACTGAAGACAGGGCCTTCGCTGCCACCCGCTATGTACATCCCGGAGATGCCATCTATGGTGCTGCAGAACGAATTTTGGAGTTCCTGCTTGACACCCGGTTTGAGTACCTCACGGCTGGTATAGAGGGTGGTGGACTTGCTGGCGCACAGAAAGCGGTGGCCTTGCTGGAGCTTGAGCGCGGGCGAAGCCACCGCATTATCGCCACAGAATTCCTTCGCCGTGCACTCGATGCCAGTCGCTCGGTTGAGCGAGCCTCCTCGCCTGATGGCAAGCGCGACGTGCTGAATCACCTTATTCGGGAGCTAAAGGGATACTGCCGTGAGGTCTTCGTCGCCACCGACCACATACAGCGCGCCTGGGGTTTCATTGGCGACATAGATGCCATGATCCTGACTATGTATAAGCATCTGTATGAAATCTACCCCCCGAAATTCCCTGCTGTCTTCAAAGAGCTTTTCCCCCAAGAGTGGAAGGTGCGAAAAGCCCCCAAGCTGCTCTAGCGCTCGCCCGTATCTACAGCCATATTGGGGGCTAAATTGCCCTATCATAGAGAGTGGTTAGTTCGCTGAGTCTGCCCTTGATTTCGTCTTTGAGCATGTCGGGCGTGAAACGCCAGCGCCAGTTGCCCGTAGTGGTGCCAGGCCGATTCATCCTAGCTTCGCTGCCCAATCCCAAAACATCCTGAAGCGGGACTATGGCCGTATCGGCGACCGAGGCTAGAGCAAGGCGGATGAAGTCCCAGTTGATCTCACGACCATCGGTGCCTAAATACTTCAGGGCAAGCCATCTCTCCTTCTCCCGTTCCTCCTTGCTCTGGGTGGTGTCATTAGGGTCGTCGCCTCTGAACCAACCTATAGTGGTGTCGTTGTCATGCGTGCCTGTATAGACTGCGCAGTTACGCGTGTAGTTATGGGGCTTATAATCGCTAGCTTTGGGGTCGCTGCCGAAGGCAAACTGGAGTACCCTCATCCCGGGAAAGTCGAACCGATCCCTTAGGGCATCCACCTCTGGCGTGATCACCCCCAGATCTTCGGCAATAATGGGCAGCGCCCCCAGTGCCCTCTGAAGGGCCTCAAACAGTTCAGCCCCTGGGCCGGGAACCCACCGTCCATTCATGGCGATGGTGTCTGTTGCCGGGATCTCCCAGTACTTCTCGAAGCCGCGGAAATGATCCAGCCTGATAATGTCCACTAGGGCACGCGTTGCCCGGAAGCGCTCAATCCACCAACTATAGCCGTCCTTCGCCATAATATCCCAGCGATAGATAGGATTCCCCCACAGCTGTCCTGTCTTTGTGAAGTAGTCAGGGGGTACCCCAGCCACCACTGTTGGCTTGCCGCTGGCGTCAAGGTAGAACATCTCTGGACTTGACCATACCACGGCGCTATCGAGAGCAATAAATAGGGGAATATCGCCTATCAGCCTGATGCCTCGGTCGTTACAATATTTCTTGAGTTCAGCCCACTGCCTGAAGAACTGGTATTGCAGGTATTTGTGGCGCCGGATTTCGGTGGCCAGCCTCTTACTCCAGCGCTCAAGGGCTCTAGTCTGCTGCCTTTTTACATCTTCCTGCCACATGTACCAAGGTGCGAGATCATGCTCCTCCTTCAGCGCCATAAATAGTGCGTACACCTCCAGCCACGAACTGTTCTGCTCGCAAAAGGCTTCAAACTCATACCGCCAAATTTGGGAGGCCTTCCTCTTGAAGACCTCGAAAGATTTTTTCAACAGGGGCATCTTGAAATCGATGACTGCGCCATAGTCAACGCTATGCTCGGGGAATGAGGGCGCACGATCCAAGTCAGCGGGTTCCAGCCACTCGTCCTCAACTAGTCTTTCCAGGCTTATGAGCAGAGGATTACCGGCGAATACTGAGAGACACTGGTAAGGAGAATCGCCATAGCCAGTGGGGCCCAAGGGCAACACCTGCCATAGACGCTGACCGGTGCTCATCAGAAAATCAGCGAAACGATAGGCTTCAATCCCTAGGTCCCCTATCCCGAATCGGCCTGGGAGCGAGGTGGGATGCAAAAGGATACCGCTTGCCCTAGGGAAACTCACGCTACGCTACCTCCTGATAAATTATCATCTTTGCTTTGCTTTGATTCTAAGAGCAGTACCACCTCCGCTGGGTCCAGCAACAAGGTATGCCCTGCCAGCGGCACACCATGCGGGGGAGCATCATCCCGGCAGACACGATGCAAATGATGGCGAGGGCTGATGACTATGATTTTGCTTACATCTACTGGCGCCGACTTATCCCAACTCTTATTCACCACAACCCAACCTACTTGGCTGGGAGCCTGTTCAGTTCGCCGTTCCAGAACGAGAACACTCGCGTCTTTGCTAACCGTTCTGAAAGCCCCCTCTCCGTGGAGCAGCGGGTGCGCCAACTTGAGCAGGTTGATGCGCCCTATGAATTGCCTGAGATCTAGACTTATTTCTTCCCAATCGTCGGGACGAGTCGAGACAACATCCAGCCTCTTCTTGAACCCAAACTCGTAGCCAATGGGAATCATTAGCCCGGCGGAAAAAACTGAAGCGAAAGCATAGCGCTGCCGCTGGATAGCTTGATTACCGCCGGTATCGGCGGCGAGGCGAGTCGTGTCGTGGCTCTCAGGAAAGGAGATAGAGGGAGCGATCTTCCCAAATATCTCATGTTGCTCAAGGCACCACGGCTGCTCGAAGTCCCACCACTTGGAACTGTTAAAGAAGTAGTGCAGCCCAGCACCATGCAAATCCAAGGCTTCCTCCTCAGTACAACCCAGTGTCTCGGCGAAGAACACCGCCTCCGGGTCCACACTGGCTGCTTCCTCAACCAAGTAGCGCCACAGTTTGGCTGGTATCTTATAAGCCGCATCACATCTGAAGCCCTTGAACCCCAAGCGTAGATAGCGCTTTACCAGTTCAGCCCAGTAGCTCCACAGTAGCTCTCGCTCCCTAGATCCGCTATTATCTATCTCGGCCAGGTCACCCCACACCGTCACCTTTTCCAGGTCGTCTGGGTCACGCGCGAAGGGGCTCGCGATCTCGCCTTGCTCGTCGTGCACATACCAGTCAGGGTGCTCCTTCACCAGAGGGCAGTCGCGCGAAGTATGGTTGATGACCAGATCCATCATGGTCCACAGCCCCAAGTCCCGCAATTCAGAGAGTGTCCGCTCAAGAACGGCCAAGCCATCCACCTTATCATCTGACGCCAGGAAGTCAGGATTTACTCGATAGTGGTGCTTCACGGCGTACAGGCTGCCGGAGAATCCGGGGTAGTGAATAGAGTTGATAAATAGCCAATTGAAGCCCATATCCGCAGCGCGGGCAGCATGCTGGTGCCAGTTGGACATCGGCCCCGCTAGTCGAGGGAAGAGATTATAGATGATCGGTATGTGCCTGTGAGCTTCCACAGCAATGTTGGGTGAAATCAAACATCTTCACCCTGCTGCATAGTATAGCTACCAACCAGCCATAACGCAACCACGGCGATAGTTGCTGCCATCAATCCGAGGCTGCACAAGGGTCGCCTCAGGAGTTGACAGCAGAAGACGGGTGGCCTAGAATATTCGCATTAGCCATACTGGCAGCGTACCATGAAGGCGAGACCGGAAATGGTTCAACAATTCAAAGCCATTATTATTAAGAATGTCTATCCCGAGCTTGATTCGAGCCGCTACCCAGTAAAGCGGGAGGTTGGTGACCTGTTTGAGGTCGGGGCCGACATATTCAAGGAAGGCCACGATGTGCTATCTGCCTTGCTGAAGTACCGTCGGAAGCAGGATGATGATTGGCATGAGACGCCCATGGAGTTTGTAGATAACGACCGCTGGTGTGGCTCATTCATCCTGCAAGAGAACACAAGGTATGTCTACACTATCGAGGCGTTTACCAATGTCTTTGAATCTTGGCTACTCAATCTGGTGATAAAGTCACAGGCAGGAGCAGATATCTCCAGCGAGCTGTTGGACGGGCAACGCATTATCGGTGAGGCGGCTGAGAGAGCTGTGGGCGATGACAGGAAGACGTTGGAAGCTACCCTGCACCAACTTAAGAGAGGCGCCGACCAGAAGCGGACTGTCGTGATCTTGACTGCTGAATGGCTACCACAATTGATGACGAAACATGCGGATAGACGAGATGCTACGGTCTACGACCGAGAACCGGAGGTAGTGGTGGACCGTCAGGAAGCGAGGTTTGCTGCATGGTATGAGATGTTTCACCGCTCCCAGGGCAAAGTGCCAGGCAGGAGTGCCACCTTTGCCGATTGTGAACAGCGCCTGCCCGAGATTAAAGCGATGGGATTTGACGTGGTGTACTTGCCCCCAATTCATCCTGTAGGACGGAACCAGCGTAAGGGGCGCAATAATACATTGGAAGCGGGTCCCAATGACCCAGGCAGCCCCTGGGCTATCGGCAACGAGTTGGGGGGGCATAAGGCGGTTAACCCGGAACTGGGGACGCTTGAGGATTTCGAACACTTGGTACAGGCGGTGAAAGACCTGGGCATGGAAGTGGCGCTCGACTTCGCCATCCAGTGTTCTGCCGATCACCCTTACATCAAGGAGCACCCCGACTGGTTCTATAATCGCCCCAATGGCTCAATGCGTTACGCAGAGAATCCTCCCAAGAAGTACCAGGACATCTACCCGCTGAACTTCTACTGTGAGAACAGGGAGGTACTGTGGCAGGAATTGAAGAGCATAGTGCTTTTCTGGATCGAGCGGGGGGTGAGGATTTTTCGAGTGGACAACCCTCATACCAAGCCTTTCCACTTCTGGGAGTGGCTAATCCAGGAGATTCAACAAAGCTATCCAGACGTGATCTTCCTGTCTGAGGCCTTCACTCGCCCTAAAGTACTGAAGTTTTTGGCTAAGGTGGGCTTTACTCAGTCGTATACATACTTTACATGGCGCAACTTCAAGGAAGAGCTCACAGAGTATATGACAGAGCTAACTCAGTCAGAGGTCAGTGAGTATTTACGAGGCAATCTATTCACCAACACTCCGGACATCCTGCCCCCCATACTTCAACGAGGTGGACGGCCAGCATTCAAGATGCGTCTCGTCTTAGCGGCAACCCTCTCCTCGGTGTACGGCATCTACAACGGTTTCGAGTTATGTGAAAACACCGCTATCCCAGGTACTGAGGAGTATCTGAATTCAGAGAAATACGAGTATAAGGTATGGGACTGGGATCGGCCCGGTAACATCAAGGACTACATCGGCACGGTGAACAGAATTCGCAACGAGAACCCTGCGCTCCACCTGTACAAGAACCTCCGCTTCTATAGGGCTGATGACGAAAATGTCCTCTTCTATGGTAAAATGACCCCGGACAAGGCCAACATCGTACTGGTGATGGTAAACCTCGATCCATTTCAAACCCATGAATCGATAATTCATATGCCCCTGGAAGATATGGAGATCAATCCCGAAGAAAAGTACATCGTCGACGAGTTGATCACCGGGGCCACCTATCTATGGACCGGAGAGATACAGAGGGTATCCCTAGACCCTCAGGTGGAAACCGCAATGATCTTGAGGATATCCCGCTGGGCTTACAAAGACTATGACACACCCTGTTTCTAGCCGATGAGCAAGGGTGGCTATGCCGAATTCAAGCGCGTTGTGGTACAAGGACGCCATCATCTATGCGTTGTGCTTTCGCGCCCTTCGATTCTAATGGGCACGCTGAGGCAGATTTCCAGCGGGCCTATCATAATCGCTAGCAAGAGAGGTAGGACATGAAGAAAGGAGCCTTTACCTTCGTACTCCACAGCCATCTTCCCTATTGCCGACGGGCAGGTCGCTGGCCCCACGGCGAAGAGTGGCTTCACGAGGGCATTTCGGAGACCTATCTGCCGCTGCTGAATGCCCTATACGACCTTCGCGATGAGGGATGCCCCTTCAAGCTGACTTTGGGCATCACGCCGGTCCTCGCTGAGCAGCTCGCTGATCCCCTTATATTGGAGCACTTTCGCATCTTTGTCGAGGATAAAATAAACCGGGCATCTGCTGATCAAGAGCGCTTCCAAGACCAGCAACAAGAACATCTCGCCTATCTGGCGGAATTCTACTTTGTTTACTATCAAGGCCTTCTCCGCAGCTTTGAAGATAGATTCCAGGGAAACCTGATCGCTGCCTTTAGAAAGCTTCAGGATGAGGGATATCTCGAGATCGTGACGAGCGCTGCCACACATGGCTACCTGCCCCTCTTCGAGCGCGACTCCTCCATCTACGGGCAATTAAAGACTGGGGCCGAAAGCTACAAGCGCCTCTTTGGGCAATCCCCTAGGGCTATTTGGCTCCCCGAGTGCGGCTACCGGCCCGCCTTCTACGTCTCCAAAGATGGGAAGACTTACATAAAGCCGGGCATTGAGAAGTACCTAGCGGAGCTCCAAATAGGACTTTTCTTCAGCGAGACCCATACTGTAGAGGGTGGGGAGCCGGTGGGCAAAGCCACCGGAGCGGTCATCGGGCCCTATGGGAACATCCCTAAGCGCTACGTAGTTCCGTTGCCGGAGTATAAGGAACCAACGATGAAGACTACCTACCTCCCGTATTGGGTTCAGTCAGCCGAGGTGGTGGTGCTGGGCAGAAACAACCGCACCGGGATGCAGGTGTGGTCGGCAGACTGGGGATACCCTGGTGATTTTGACTATCGCGAGTTCCACAAGAAGGACGGCTCCTCCGGCCTCCAATACTGGAGGGTGACCGGGGCCAAGCTCGATTTGGCTTACAAGGATTACTATCATCCCGATTGGGCCAGTTACAAGGTAAAGGAACATGCTGGGAACTACAGCTGGCTGGTGAGCGAGTTACTCAACGATTTCCACAGTCAGAATGACAAGTTCGGCATCATTGCTGCCGCCTATGATACAGAGCTGTTCGGGCACTGGTGGTTTGAAGGAATCGAGTGGATTAAAGAGGTGCTAAGACGCCTGGCAGCAAGCGAGACAGTGGAGTTGACCACTGCTAGTGAGTTTATCGAGAAACACCCTCCTGAGGACGTCCTGGCTCTCAATGAGGGCTCCTGGGGCCAAGCGGGCAACCATTTCACCTGGCTTAACGCCGATACCGAATGGATGTGGCCGATCATTCACTCTGCCGAGCTGAGGATGGAGGAGCTGGTAGCTCAGCACCCGAATGCTTCGGGGAATATGGCGGAGATTCTGAACCAAGCAGCCAGGGAGCTGCTGCTACTTGAGTCCAGCGATTGGCAGTTTCTGGTAACAACAGGCCAGGCCAAGGAATACGCCTCCAACCGATTCCAAGAGCATGTATCACGCTTCAACCGGCTGGCTGATATCGCCTCATCAGGCAAAATAGATGAGTCAGCACGAAACCTCTGCCAAGAGTTCTATGAGCTGGACAACGCCTTCACGGACATCGACTACCGCGTTTTTGCCGCTAGGGAGCAAAAGCGGTGAGCCTTTACCCTAAAGTCCTTTCCTACATAGGTAAAAAGGGCAAAGCTAGACTATTGCCATTTTACCCCTCAGCCAGGCGATCCTGTTGGCTACGCTTCTCGCTGCCTGAGCCTGAGTAGTGCTCTTTCTTAAGTCCCTTGCTAGCTTTTGGTCTCCGATTACATCTCTCGCCCAGTTGCTGAAGTCGCTCTTGGATTCATCGGCGTGACAGCGAAAGGTCTCTTCGCTCATCTCCCTAAGGGCGACCTCCAGCTCTGGCAAGTTTTTCAACGCTCGTCCGTCCGAACACCAAAACCACATTTCCTGAGGAACATCCCCCAACATCTTTTCTGCAACTGCCTTGGTGAACTTTAGCATTTTGTTCTCACCCCCTTGATGCACATTCTGCGATACCAATCGTCTTCTACAAAGGTGAAGTGCGATTGGTCATAACCAGTTCATGCCACCACACTAGGCTCCAATGAGGAATGATAATAATGCGTAGTCTTCCTCATTCAGAAGAAGTGGAAGAGCCGCCCCCTTTGGAACGACCCTTCCACCTCTTAACTTTTTAGCCGAAGAACGCTTGCCTATCTCTTAGGGGGCATACTTGGCTTAGATGGGCCTGGCTTAGATGGGCCTGGCTTTCCCGGCTTGGCGGGCGGCTTGTAGCACTTCATCGAGGTTCACCTCCTTTCATACTAAATACCCCAAATACTCTTCGCCAAACTACCTGGGCTTCGGCTTGCCCTTTTTCACCACTTATTACCTCCTTTTACCAATTTGATAAAGCCAACGCACATCTGAGCCGTGACCCGCCTTGCTCATGAAGTCCTCATCAGGCCGGCTCCAATTCTGTAACCCGATGGTTCTTCAGTCTTACAAAGCACCCAACCCATCCACCGGTGGGGTCAGGGAGAAATCCATCCTCAACCAGAACGACTTCCCGCTGCCCAAGCGGACAGGGATCGAGGCAGCGGTAGACCCCCGCCTCAGCCCACTGCCCGGCGAAGTATAGCTGGGTGTCCTTTTCCCAACGATTGTGTGGGTTCACTTCTGCTCCTTCCGCTGGCCTGGGGCGACCGCTCTTCGCCGTGATGGACGCCTTGGTGCCCTGCCGATTAGTACCGAACAGCTAGAGAACCTGGCTACCCTCTGCGCTACGCTGCCTAGCAAGAAGTTTTCAATCCCGGACAGCCCCTTGGCCCCAACAGCTATCAAATCGGGATTGAGTGTTTTTGCAGCCATCAGTATCTCTTCAGCGGGTTCTCCACGAAGGACTAGGGACTCAGTGTAGTATCCCTTTCTCTGAAACTGTTTCCTAGTATTGGTCATCAGGCCCCGGGCTCTCTCCTCTTCCGCCGCTTGGAGCTCATTGAGAATGTTCTGATCGGTATCCAAATTCATAGTATATGTCTTCATTAGAGCAGGAGACCAAGACTGCAAAGCCGTTATCAGGAAGACCTGGCTGTTGCGGGGTAGCGGCAAGTCTAGAAGAAATCGGACAACATCATCTGAGTATTTAGAACCATCGGTGGCAATAAGCACCCGCCTAATTGTCGCAGTTTTCTCCCTGACGAGCAGGACACTAGCGTCTGCGTATTTCATCACTTTCTGGGCCACGCTCCCCAAGGGGAAGCGTTCAGGGTCGCCTGCACCCTTGGCCCCGATCACCACCAGATCAGCCCGCATTTCATGAGCCTGCTTTACGATTTGTTCGGTGGGCCTACCCCAGCACAACAAGCTTTCAACCTTAGCGCCGCTTGCTCTAAGCATCTCAAGCGGCTCCTGTAGCAGTTCGGCAGCCTTACGCTGTTGAGCCTTCCGTGTTCGTTCTCTAGCCGCAGCCTCACCGCGAAACATATGAAGGGTAATCCCTCCTAAGAAGATGTGCTCGGGCACTACTGTCATCACCTTGACCTCGGTCCGAGAGGTAAGCTTGAATGCCTTTAGCGTGTGGGTCGCCTTCTCAGAATATGGAGAGTCATCAACGGCAAGTAATATCTTCAAGGACACAGTTCCTTTATTTCCATGGCTCTGGTTTGCCGCCGCCATCTGCTATTCTCCAAGCGGAGGTTGCAATATCTCCAGAGTTGTGCTATAAAAAAAGGGCAACAGGAACCTCTTGACATGTCATGCTTAGCATGCTATATAATGCATGTATTATACATCATCATTATTGAGGTTGTCAAGAGGTTTTTGGGGGGTTTTGGGGCAATTCTCGAAAGGAGTTTTAGACTATGTCCGAGTGGACTTTTCTCACCAATCACGCCCTGATACTAAGCTTTCTTGCCAGACACCCTCGGATCACAGCACTAGAGATCTCCAGGGCGGTGGGCATTACTGAGAGGGCAACGCGCAAGATCATCGCCGACCTCGAGGCCACCGGATACATCAAAAAGAAGAAGGAGGGCAGGCGCATCAGGTATCGCATCAACCCCGACTTACCGCTACGTCATGAGACACAACAGGATGCTGCCATCGGTGACCTCTTGGAGGCCCTTGGCTGGAAGAGGAGGCGAAGGCGAATGCGGGCTGCCAACTCTGTAGGCGAAGTCCTAGGGGCTGAGGCATGATCAACTATGCATTGCCTGGTGAGAATGTCTCTCTACTTTATAAAGATGGCTATGGGTGCTTAAACCCTCGGCCACTACATTCGCCAATTGGGGAGTAAAAGCGGTGAGTCATTCGTTCAGTATCCTTTTTGCTGGAGCTGAGGCCAGCCCCTTAGTAAAGTTGGGCGGTCTTGGCGACGTAGTCGGTTCCTTGCCTCGGGCTTTGCGTCGAGCTGGCCACGATGTTCGTATTATTATACCCCGATATGGCACCATCAATCTGGAGGGATATCAAATTAATTGGCAAGATAGCTTCAGCATACCCTTCATGGGCAGCCGCCAAGACATTGCCATAACCGAGGTGTTGCTCCAAGATAGGACATCGGTGTACCTCGTTGAGAACGAGAGGTATTTTGAAAGAACGGCTATCTACGGAGAGGCAGATGATCTGGAACGTTTCTTCCTCTTCTCCCAGGCAGCGATGGAGGTTCCCAAGAGGGCAAACTGGCAGCCGGATATACTGCATTGCCATGACTGGCACACCGGGATGGTTGTGCCATTGCTCAAGGTTGACCACAGGGACGATGCTTTCTACTCCGCGTGTGCCTCGGTGTTTACCATTCACAATCTGGCTTATCAGGGCTGGTTCGATGACCTCTTTGCTGCGCGTGCCGGCCTGTATGACTACCTGCCACCTCCGAGCGACCCGTTTCGTGACAAAACCTACAGCATGACTGGCCTCGGCATCTACTACGGTGACATCATATCTACAGTGAGCGAGACATATGCCGGGGAAATTTTAACCCCTGAATATGGAGAGGGGCTTGAGACACTACTGCAATGGCGCCAGGACAGCCTCTTTGGCATTATAAATGGCATAGACTATGAGCAGTTTGACCCGTCCACAGACCGTGTCATTGCGGCCAATTATGACGTCAATAACTTGGACAGACGGATTGCCAACAAACTCACATTGCAAGCTAAAGTTGGGCTACCGGTAGACGCTGAGACCCCATTGATAGGGATGGCGGGACGCCTAGTTGACCAGAAAGGCCCTGATATTGCAGCCGAGGCCCTTGAATTACTGCTGCCTGACGCAGATGTTCAGTTTATCCTGCAGGGAACCGGCGAGACCCGGTACCAAGAACTTCTACAGAAGCTAGAAAGCCTGCACACGAGGAAAGCGCGTATGTTCCTCGCCCTCGATTTCTCCTTAGCACAGCTTATCTTTGCTGGCTGTGATATATTTCTCATGCCTTCTCTATTTGAACCTTGTGGCTTGACCCCGCTTATCGCAATGCATTACGGGGCCATTCCTGTAGTGCGGCGTACTGGCGGCTTGATTGAAACGGTAAGGGAGTGTGACTCCGACCTGTCCAGTGGCCTTGGCTTCGTCTTCGAAAAGTACGATGCCAGTGATCTGCTAGCAGCGTTGAGGCGAGCGCTCGCTGCTTTCCAAAAGAAAGACCAGTGGCATAAGCTCATGGTACGGGCTATGCAGGCTGACTTTTCATGGAAGACCTCCCTCCATAAGTACGAGGCTCTCTACGCTATGGCTCGGTGGAAGGCTTTGGCTGCATGATTGACTGGGCAGGAGGTATCTCCGATGAAGGTTCTCGCTATCAACTGCGGAAGCTCGACACTTAAGTTCCAACTCGTTGAGGTAGAAGGTAAGGATACAGCTCCGGGACAACAGCGGAGGCTAGCTTTCGGCATCGTGGATAGAATTGGCGAACACACAGCTATACAATTCACCTCCGAGAAGGGAGAAGGGCTGCAACAAACCTCTAAGGTAGCTGATTACAGCGATGCAGCTCGCCGTGTGTTGTTCTGGTTACGCTCCCTGGGGCTGCTCCGTTATGACCGACTCGACGCGGTAGGCCACCGTATTGTTCACGGTGGCGGTCGTTTCGTGGAGCCCACCCTGATAGATGCTAAGACTATGGACGCTATTGAAGACCTTAGTCACCTAGCACCGCTGCACAATGAGCCGTCTCTAGAGGCCATTCGCGCTTTTAGAGAGCTATTGGGACCTGATGTACCCCAGGTCGCCACCTTCGATACTGCCTTTCACCGTACCCTCCCAACCCGAGCCTCATCGTATGCTATCCCCCTTGAGCTGGCCGAAAAGCACGGCATACGGCGCTACGGATTCCATGGATTGGCCCACCGCTATATGACCGAGCGCTACGCGGCTATCACCGGCACACCCATAGACAAAATCAAGCTTATCACCGTCCAACTGGGCAATGGTTGCTCGGCAACAGCTGTCGACGGTGGGCGCGCGGTTGACACGTCCATGGGCTTCACCCCTCTTGAGGGGCTGATGATGGGGACGCGATCGGGGGATGTAGATCCCTCACTCGCCGGCTTCCTTGCGCGCAACGAAGGGGTAGATATCGAAGAGGCGGAAGATTGGCTCAACACACGTTCCGGGCTCTTAGGGGTCTCGGGAAGCTCTCAGGACATGCGGGAGCTGCTTGAGGCCGAACGAGAGGGAAACATCCGTGCCACCCTGGCGGTAGAGATGTTCTGCTACCGGGTGCGCAAATGTATTGGGGCCTACCTGACTGCCTTGGGGGGAGCAAGTGCACTGATCTTTGGTGGGGGCATCGGCGAGAACTCCCCTGAGGTACGGGCCCGCATTTGTGAAGATATGGGGTGGTGTGGACTAATACTGGACGAGGAGAGCAATGCTGAAGCGATAGGAGTCGAGCGGAGGATCAGTGCTGAATATTCGAGGATACACGCCTACGTGGTCCCCGTGGATGAAGGGATGATTATCGTCTGCGATACTGTCCACTGCCTCCGTCACCAGCAGTAAGGTGACTAGTTCCCCCGTACAGCGAAGATGGCAAAACATGAGGCTAGGAGGAGGAGATGACTGAGCCTGAAACAGCCAAAACCATTCGTATAGAGGAATGGGTTAGCCTCTATCGCAAGAAGAACCGGGAGGCCGACCGCTGGGCTGCTGGCTACGGTCCCATACTGCACTCCGTAGAGACGCAAGCCCACGTTTTCGCTATGTCGGAGCTCTTGGCTGCCCGTGGCGTGAAGGGAGATCGAGTGCCGCTGTTTGAGGTGTTGTATGCGGCCGATCGGGTGGCCAGTGCTGCAATGTGGGTCGTTTCTCACGAGACATACGCCCAGAATATATATTTGGACGGTCGTGAACTTTCCCCCGAGGACTTCAAACCGCGCCCGGAGGGACACACCGGCGGTTCCCTTAACATGGTGCCTGCATACACGGGGTACATGGCCATCAACGCCATCACTGGCGAAACGCGCTCTTGGATTATGGGCCAGGGGCATTGCGTGGCTGCCATTGACACCGTAAACCTATTGCTGGACAACATGACCCCAGCTCATGTCGAACGGTACTCATTGACCGATGAGGGGCTTACGCGCTATGTCAGAGACTTCTATTCTTACCGGCTGGGGGAAGACGGCAAGCAGGACTCTCCTCTAGGTAGCCACGTCAATGCCCACACGGCTGGGGGCATGGCTGAGGGAGGATACCTTGGGTTCACCGAGCTTCAGTATGTACATATGCCACTACCTGGGGAAAAGCTTGTAGCCTTTCTCAGCGATGGTGCCTTCGAAGAGCAGCGAGGGAGCGACTGGGCGCCGCGATGGTGGCGGGCCGAGGATTGCGGTCTGGTTACCCCGATAATGATAAGCAACGGCCGACGCATAGACCAAAGGACGACCATGTCCCAGCAGGGTGGGGTGGACTGGTTTGTCCAGTATTTGAAGGTTAACAGATTCGACCCCATCGTATTCGACGGCAGAGATCCGGCGGCTTTCGCCTGGGCCATTTTCGAGATGGAGTGTCGGCTACAGGCCCTTATGGAAGCAGTGCGCTCCGAGCAGGAAACCTACCCCATATCTTTGCCTTACGGGATAGCGGTAGCACCCAAAGGGGCTGGCTTCTATGGTGAGGGAACTAACCTGGCCCACAGCCTGCCGCTCATGGGCAATCCTCACACAGACATAGTGGCTGCCCGCCGATTCAACGAGAGCGCCAGAAGGCTGTGGATGCCCATGGCCGAATTGAAGAAAGCTATTGATAAGCTGCAGCATCACCAGGCTTCTGGCCGACCACGAGAGCGAGACCACCCCTTAGCCCAGCGGGATGTGCAGCTGAGCAGGATTGCACGCCTTGTGTCGCGGCAGGTGCCCAAAAACAGGAGCGACGTTTCTACATGGACACGGTTTTCTCCGATGTACGCCGTCGATGCCATGTTTTTGTCGACAGTCCAAGTAAACCCCCACCTGCGACCGCGGGTGGGTAACCCCGACGAAATGCGCTCTAATCGTATGCTACGCACCCTTGATGCCTTGAAGTTCCGTGTTACCGACCCAGAACTCAAGGGTGTTCCAGAGGACATCTACGGCGCCGTCATCACCGCTCTTAACGAGGAAGCAGTGGCGGCCGCTGCCCTAGCCAACAAGGGAGGCATTAACATTATCGTCACCTATGAAGCTTTTGGCGCCAAGATGCACGGCGTGGTGCGTCAAGAGATCATCTTCGCCAACCACTGCAAACAAAAGGGGCAGCCCCCGCACTGGCTATCTATACCTCTGGTTCTCACGTCACACACTTGGGAGAACGCTAAGAACGAGCAGTCCCACCAGGATCCAGCCATGGCAGAGGCTATGCTCAACGAGCTTTCAGATGTGTCTCGGGTTTTGTTCATACCCGATTACAACACCGCTGCGGTGGTTACGCAGGCTGTCTACCAGACGCAGGGCCAGATCTGGACGCTAGTTGTGCCCAAAATAGACTCGGCGGCTGACTTGTTCATCCCTGAGGAAGCGGCCCAGCTGTTGGAACAGGGAGCTCTACGCCTGCGTTGGGCAGGGCATAAGATAGAACAGCAACGTCTGGTACTCACTGCCGTCGGCTCCTATCAACTGGAGGAGATGCTAAGGGCCTCCGCTCGCCTAGCCGAACGGGACATTCCTCACTCCGTCATCTATATGCTGGAGCCGGGAAGGTTCCGAATGCCGCGCAGCAGGGGTGAGGAGGAGCACGCGGTGTCGCCAGAATTACGAGCGGATCTGTATCCCTCCTCGGTGCCTCGCCGCCTATTCGTCACCCACACGCGGCCGGAGCCGCTCCTGGGGGTGCTGCAACCTTTGCATAGCGGTAGCGACAATACTGCTGCCTTGGGGTTTGTCGGCCAGGGCGGTACCCTAACCGTTCCCGGAATGCTTTTCGTTAACCGCTGCACCTGGACCCATATCTTGGCAGAGTGCGCCCATATCCTGGGTTTGACTAGAGACCAACTTCTGACTGCCGAAGAGCTGTCTGCCTTGGACGGCCGCATGTCTCCTGAGGGGGTGATAATATAGATTAGCAGCAGACGGGATACGCTTGACAAGCCTTTGAATTGGTACGGCGTTTACATCAACCAGAGTGTTCGGAGGTTTCAGAGGGGGTGGCAGGGAAAACCCTATCGTACAGGAGTCTATGAGATGAAGGCTAGAGCTGACGCGCGAGTGCATCGACCTGTGATTGTTTATTTCTCGATGGAGGTTGGACTTAACGCGGCAATGCCAACCTACAGCGGCGGCCTAGGTGTATTGGCCGGAGACACGCTGCGAGCGGCTGCTGATTTGGGAATACCCGTGGTGGGTGTGACTTTGTTGCATCGCAAAGGGTATTTCCGCCAGCACCTAGACGCTCAGGGCAACCAGTCAGAGAGCCTCTGTGAGTGGTCTCCACAAGAATTCCTCGAATCTGTTGAGCCATGTGCATCGGTGACTATAGAGGGGCGGGAGGTGCAAGTGCGAGCATGGCGCTATATCCTGCGCGGCGTTAGTGGTCACGAGGTACCGGTGTATTTCTTAGACACAGCACTGCCTGAGAACCACTCGTTGGATCAAGGGCTCACCGACTACCTTTACGGTGGAGATGACCGTTATCGTCTGTGCCAGGAAGTCCTGCTGGGCATGGGTGGTCTGGCCACGTTACGTGCCTTGGCCTACACCGAGGTGCAGGTGTACCACATGAATGAGGGACACTCAGCCCTGCTTACACTGGGCCTGTTGATGGAAGAGACCAAAAAGCGCAATATGAGCGCTCCAACGATGGCCGCTATAAACAAGGTTCGTCAGCGTTGTGTGTTCACCACCCACACGCCTGTGCCCACCGGGCACGACAAGTTCTCACCTGACTTGGTGTGGCAGGTGCTCAGCGGAGAGCAGGCTAATACGCTGACGACTTCCGGGTGTATGACGGATGGGACCTTGAACATGACCTATATGGCGCTGTTTTTCTCGCGGTATGTCAATGGGGTCTCCATGCGTCACGAGGAAATCTCTCGCAGCATGTATCCAAGCTATCCGGTTAATGCCGTGACTAATGGAGTGCACGCTGTGACCTGGACCGCCACACCCTTCTGCCGTCTATACGACCAATATATTCCCGAGTGGCGGCGGGACAACATGTACCTGCGCTACGCTGTCAGTATCCCCTTGGATGAGGTGCGGCAGGCCCACGCCGAAGCGAAGCGGGAGCTGCTGGCAGAGGTGGAGCGGCGCAGTGGCAGACGCCTAGACCCATCAGTGCTGACCCTTGGCTTTGCCCGACGGGCCACTGCGTACAAACGTGCGGACCTTTTATTCTCGGATATTGACCGTCTGGAGAGAATTGTGCGCCGAGTTGGCCCCATGCAGGTTGTTCTCGCGGGAAAAGCGCATCCTCGCGATGAAGGGGGCAAGGCTATCATACGACACATCTTCCAAGCTACGGCCAGTCTGCAGGACACCGTGACTATTGTTTACCTTGAGGAGTATGATGTGGCCTTGGCAAAGTACCTCTGTGCTGGCGTGGATCTGTGGCTCAACACGCCGCAGAAGCCCTATGAGGCTTCCGGCACAAGCGGTATGAAGGCTGCACTGAATGGAGTGCCCAGCCTGAGCGTTCTGGACGGCTGGTGGCTTGAGGGACATGTAGAAGGGGTGACAGGATGGTCTATTGGCGATAGCTGGGAGACAGCAAGCGATCCATCCAAGGAGGCGGCGTCCCTCTATGATAAACTGGAGTATGTGATTCTACCCATGTTCTATGCCAGGCCGAACGCATTTGCCGAGGTCATGCGCTCAGCCATAGCCATAAATGGCTCCTTTTTCAATGCACAACGCATGGTGTCGCAGTATATGCAGAACGCTTATTTAGCCACCCAGCGAGGTTAGCCATTTGTCCAAGTTGTCCACTGCTTAGCTGGAGGTTATGGCAAAGCAAAGTGACATGAATAGTAGCCGAACCTGCGGTCTCATAAAGTTGACAACGATCAACTCACGGGCTATATTACAGCATCAAGCAGGTGCAAACATTTGAAGCGGATGATCTACCATACAATTCCCGGTAGATACGACTTACCCTGAGACAGAGCTAGGGTTGGTAGGATGCTGCGGAAGGAGAGTAAAGTATGTTTCCACAGAAAATGGAATGCAAAAGATCCGGAAGGGATGAGTAGGCTTGCCAACGTTCATACGTTGAGGAAGACACGGCGACTAGGGAGCTATGTTATGTGAGGGGGTGACTCCATGGCTAGGGGAGAGGTGCCTAAGCGGACCAAGGATGCTTTAGCCGGAATAATCAAGGGGGCCATAGATGTAGTAGGAACTACTGTACAGGTCACGCGTGACATCACTTCAGATACCTTGCGCAGCGTTAGGGGTAAGAGAGCTGAAGCGCCACGGGTGGCAGGAGAGGCTGTAGAAGGTGCCATACGCGCAGCTAGCGAGGCTGGCACCGAGATCAGCTCGGTAGCTAGGGGTGCCGTGATTGGTGTGATACAGGGCGTTGGCGAAGTGACTAAGGTAACCAGTAATGTTCTCAGTGATGTTGTCCGGGCAGCCATCAGGGGCACCAGCGAAGTTGGTGGGGATGTGGTCACTGTCGCTAGGAAGGCGGTGGAAGGGGCTATTGAAGCCGGTAAAGAAGTTGGGCTCAAG
>Ga0209635_10000571_pt1 | contig 25619 bp, 29 predicted proteins | sample DeeMarSWOR230_32_FD_187463 | JGI IMG/M metagenome (GOLD analysis project Ga0209635, IMG submission 187463) | Marine sediment microbial communities from White Oak River estuary, North Carolina - WOR-2-30_32 (SPAdes) (version 2) | ecosystem: Environmental > Aquatic > Marine > Intertidal zone >...
TAAGAAGAAAGGAATGATGCTAAACAAAATTATGGCCAAGGCAATAGCTAAAACAAACGTTACCGCCATTTCTTTAGGCTCAATTTTCTCGTCTTCTTCCTCTAAACTTACATTTGCAGAAAAGTATAGGCCTTTAACGCCTAAATACACGGATTCAACCAACGCTACAAGTCCTCTTATTAAAGGCAATCTGAGAATCTTGTACCTTTCAGATATTGAGTTTATTTCTTCAGTTTTTGTTGATATTTCTCCATTCGGTTGTCTAACACATATCACTACGTGTTTTTTAGAGCGAATCATAACTCCTTCTATTACAGCTTGCCCGCCAAATGCTAGTGATGGCTCTTTTCTTCTTTCAGCAGGTAATTCCATACTCCTTTGGGGAAGAAAACTAACCTTATAAACTTTATATTTATGGAAAAGGTTTTTTAGTGAAAACAGCCATCTGGACAGTAGGGAGATCATAGAAAATGGAAAGGCAGAACCAGAATATAAGACTTGATCCAGTGCAAACTTGGCTTGACAATGTAGCCTTCAGCCACAGTGGAAGCAATAAAACCACAGACATGTATAGACGTAACTTCTCAAAGTTCTTGGAGTTCATAGGCAAATCAGCAGATGACATAATAGAGGAATACAAGAGGAGCACAGATAGAGAGTTCAGAAGGACTTATGCACAATACTTGAAGGCTTGGATAGCAGCCTTGTCAAGAAAGGATCTAACAAACAGCACTATCAACATAATGGTGGGATCTGTTAGAAGTTTTTTCAAATACAGCGATCTGATCCTTGGGTTCATCCCTACAGCCATGAAAGATGTCGTCTATCATAACAGAGACATAGAGAAGGAAGAGCTGGTTGATATACTGAAAAATGCCAGCATAAGAGACAGAGCCTTCTATGCAGTCATGGCTCAGAGTGGACTTCGCCCTATCACACTCTGCCAGTTAAGGCTGAAGCACTTGCAGCCAGATCTTGACAAGGGAACAGTTCCCCTCAAGATAGATGTTCCAAAGGAGATAGCAAAGGGAAAATACAAAGGCTACTCATTCATTGGATCTGAAGCCATTGGATACCTCAAGGACTATCTAAAGACAAGGAGAAAACTAATGCCAGACAGCCATGTGTTCCTTGACAGAAGTGGCAAGCCTACAGTTCCCAGAGCCTTCAGTGTCCAGTTCAATAAGCTGGTTAGAAAACTGAGGAGCAAGGGAGTCCTTGATTTCACACAGAAGAAAGCTGGCAAGCCCTCAGAGTTGAGGCTCTATAATCTTAGAAAGTTCTTCAAGAAGCATAGCCATGAAGCTGGAGAAGAGTATAACGAGTTTTGGATGGGGCATAAGGGCAGAGGAGCTACAGAGCACTATTTGAGCAGAGATGTGGAGTTCCACAGAGAACTCTACAAGGAGAAAGCCATGCCTTATCTGAGGATAGAAGCAAAGACTCCCATAGAGACAGAAGGCTTGATCAAAGAACTGAGACATCAGTTAAAAGAGGCACGATCAGATCTTGAGATCTTACAGACAAAGCATGACGTATTGTATGGGATGTATCAAAGACAGAATGAAGACTCACTGGACATGGAAGCCAGAATAAAGGAATTGGAGAAGAAAGCCAAGAAGTCTTGACTCCCCTCTTTGTTACTTTGTCGTCTTAATTGGCTTATTCTCCATCGCACTACTCTAATGAGAAAACCGAAAATCTTTCATTGGGGTTACCAATAATGTAACTTTGATTCTCTAGATCTGATGGGCTTGGGGACTCAAACATGTCAAGGGCTGAGAGTAAAGCGTTCACAAAATATAAAGAGGAGGCTAAACCGTTTATAATGAATTTGTTAGATAAACATGACTTCTTGTCTCAGCGGACGATTCAGATTTTGTTAGAGAAGGAAAAATACTGGCATACTGTTACATGGAACGCAATTAAAGATATTCGGAAAGAGAATAAACTGAGAACAGCCAAATATCCACCAAGGGGAAGCTTCCCAGTTTGGGTTTATCGTTATGATTTGCGGATCAATGATCTCAAGAAGAAAATTGATGCAGAGTATAAACCAGTTTACAAGGAGTTCATTGATGCAAGTTCTGAGATGGGATTTTACTGTGAGGACATTATTGAAATGGCTCTTGCGAAAGCTGGTTTTGTAACGTTATCCAGAAATCAAAACACCAAATATTTTCGGGGAAGAACAAGTTCTGCTAGGACAGATCTTGATTTCATAGCGTATAAAGAAGGGGTATTCTATGGAATTGAGGTCAAGAATCTCATAGGGTATCCAGACTGGAATGAAGAGATTATTGGTAAGAAATCAATTGCGGAGTTTCATGGTATTCAATTTGTGATGATGAGCAGAGCTGTTGGATCTTATGGCTATGATTTGTTTCAATGTGGTGGTTTGTATATGGAGTTCCAAGAATTGATTTGGGCTCCAAAATTTTCTTCTTTAGCTGAAAGAGTCAAGGAAAAGCTGTATTTTCCAATAATTTGTGTTGATAAACCACCAGATGAACTACTTGTTAAAGTAAAACAAATCCCCTTTTTGCATGAAAAGCATTTTTATGGAAAAGGAAGAATTTAAATGGTGGGAAAAGGTTTTTTTGGGGTTTAAATTACAAAAGAGGAGCAAAGCTGCTTGAACCCCTAGTATAGAATAGCTACGTTGTTGGCACATACATATCATAGCTTCATACCTCGGAGAGAATCTTCCAGTCTGCTGGTTTGTCCTTTGCTTCTGCAAGGTGTTTTTCACATAAGAGGATCTCAATGCGATTTCTCCATGAGCCACAAGCAATAGCTGGCTCTCTGCAGTCTTTGAATTCACATTCTTTGGGTTTTTCTGGGATAGGTGCAAGGGTGAAGCTTGCAGTCACTGGCAGTTCAGAAGCATGATTTACCATGTATTCCATGACAGCTTTCTCTACAAGGATGCTGGTGCTACACTCCATGAAATGAGCATATTTCATAGCAGAATACCAGACTGAGCCAGAAATGCAAAGGCTTCTCGTAATCTTCCTATCTTCTTCTTTCTTCTTCTTTCCTATTATATTATATATTATATAGTGTATCACAAGGCTCTCTATCATTCTCTGCTGGTGAAGATTCTATATTTGCAGTATAATTATGTTTATGGAGACTTGTTTGCCTCTTTGTTTTGTCGTCTTGGGCTTTCACTGTTCCCTACCTTAGCCATAGGCAAAGTTTGCTTATTAGATTTTACATGGAAACAGAATATACTTTTAAAAGCACAAACCATACTTTTAAATAGACAATAAGAGGGTTAAAAAATGGGCTATGCTGAGATAGTAACTCAGAGGTTAAGAGAAAGGATAGAAAGAGAAGACACCAGCTACAAGCCTTCAAAGAAAGAGTTGAAGAACCTCATAGAAGAGCTGGAAAGGGAGAAGTCATGTGGAAAAGGCTCAAGGGCAAAGACGTGAAGATAGTCCTCAAGAATGGTGACAGAGCCATGGTTTGCTTTGGCAGAGTGGTGGATGCCAATGACTCTTTCCTTGTGGAGAAAGATCTCAAAGGGAAGATCCACTTCTTGAATGTTTTAAACATTGAGAGGATAAGTGAAGTAAAGGAAGAAGGTAGCCCAGAAAATTCTAACAGTTAGCTTGGAAGGTTTTTAACATTCTTTCTTTAGATAATATAGACACATTCAAGCTTATTCTGGGCTTGGTTTGGGCTTTTTGGACTAAACTGCCATTTTGTTACGCATCCATTCAAGATGTTTGCAATATTATAGAGGTGGTGGAGAAAAAGTATGCCAAGATACAAGTTCAAAAGAGATAGCTACCTTAGCAGAGAAGAGGTAGTGGACATGATAGATAGGGCTGAGCAGCCTTGGCTGAAAGCCATAATCGCACTGCTCTACCTCTATGGACTGAGAATAAGCGAAGCATTGAAGCTGAAGCCTCAAGATCTCAGCATTGAAGATAAGAAGCTGCTGGTAGTTAGAGTCCAGCTCTCCAAGAAGAGAAAGAAAGCCACACCAATAGAGCCTACTCATGTGTTACGAGTGACTATGAGGAAAGACTTGGCAGAAATCCTACGCCCTCTATTGCACTTCTGGCTTAAAAGAGAGAGTCTGCATCCAGACGAGCCATTGTGGAAGTGGAGCAGGAAGACAGTTTGGGCTAAAATCAAGGAGCTGAATCCACTGTGCAGCCCACACTTCTTCAGACATTCAAGGCTGTATAGGCTGGCAGAGCTGGGAGCAAGTGCTGCCGTTTTGCAAGACTTTGCCGGATGGAGTGATTTTCGCCCAGCCAGCAGCTACATCCAAGGAAGTGGGCAGCTGGCAAGAAGATTCTCTGATCAGATAGATTAGCATGCACACACAAGCTGGCAAAGCTGCTTCCCCAAATTGCTGAAACCACTAACTTAAAGAAATGAATGTTGAGCGACATTTCTATCTGATTATGTTGCTCATTCTTCCAGAGTCTCAGCATATTTAATTTCAGCTTTTCTAACAATTATATCAATGAACTCTGGATCTGAAATTTGCTCAAGAACATATTTTACTTCCTTTGTGATTACTTGTTTTACTTGAACTGGGTTTAGAGGCTCACCACTGCCAGCTTCAAATGTTCTCAATGCTCTGACGCAGAAATCCACTATTATATCATTGAGCTTTATGCTCAATTCAAGAAATTCCTCTTTGCCCTCTTCCATGGCTTTTTCTATTCCTTCTTTATTCCATTTCTCACTTTCCACTTCAGTTCACCCAAGTTGTCCACTAATCTATATCAATTGAACTTTTTCTCCTTAAATCTTTAATGCAACTTCAAATGAATAGTATCTGTTGATTTGATTTATGAAGAGCAGAAGAAAAACAATTCTGAATATCAGATTTCGCGGACTTGTTGAGTCAATGGAACTGTATGGACTCTCAGAAACGAAAAGTGGAAGAGGATTTCTAAATCCATGGGTTACTGGGCTCTTACTCTCCTTTGCCTTAATGGATGAGATTGGACGAGAGGCTCCTTTCAATAGTCACGTTACATGGGGGCAAGTATTGAACCAAGATGATGATAGTCTTTCTGGGGAAATAGATATTATCCATCATTTGGGCAAACCCCTCTATCAGTGGCGTAACATTGGATATTCCATCGTAGATAAGGAGAACGTATTGTCGCTTTATGAAGTGAAGCGGACTTTCAGTAAGTATGATAAGCATCGAAAGGACTATTTACGTCTAAGAGAATACGGAAATCGCATATACCTTATCATCTATGGCACACATACAAGCATAGATAATATCAGAAAAAGAGAAGCAAAATTGAAAGAAATTGGTTACAAAGACGTATTCCATCTGGTAAGATGGACAAAGAGGGAACCAGAAGACGTTGCAAAACCCATATCCGAGAATTGGTTCCGACTTATGAAAGCAGCCTCTCAAGTCTGATGAAGCAGAAAACCCAGACTTTCTAACAAACCATTTCTTCTTCTAACCTTTTCTAACATTCAAGAAGACTTCACTTTAGAGTAGTAATCTGATGCTTTGAGTTTTTTCATCTCCTCTGGCAAGCTAATGCCCAGAAAAGACTCCAAAAGAGAACATTGCAAGTCATAAATTTCTTGTTCATCCTTCTGTGGAAACAATATATGAAGAATTTCATGCAGATAAGTCTGCGTAATGTTCAATATGAAAGTGAGATAACCATAATCCTTGAGGCGATCAAAAAAGAACTCAAAATCAATATATACTCTTGCTTCAAGCTTGCTGGCTATTACGAATGCTTGAGATGGTAGTCTGGCATTCTCCTTTGATACTGCTCTGGCAGCCTCTTTCTTTTCCTCTTTTTCATATTGTGCATGGTTATAGACAAATCTCAAGATGATCTTTCTGGGAGGAGGGCTACCCGTGTTTTGTGTTGCAGACTTGAGACATTCATCAAAGACATCCTTCAAATAAGATGAGAAAGTCTCATACTTCTTCATAACCTTGGGCAATTCCTCAAGATATCTTTCCAGCCTACTTCCCTTTGGAATCTTATCTAACTTGAACTCAAAATAGTCTTTCACCATTATTCCCTTTTCTTCACTTTCAGTGATACCCATGTTTTTCTGTCTTTTATTTCTTACAGCCCTTTTCCAGAGGCAGCTTTCCTTGTCGTCTGTTAGAACCCTATGTTTCCCATCCAATGAGGCAATTTTGAAGTTCAGTTAGAATATTTGAGTTGTTTATTCTTTCTTCTGCAAAGGGGTTTCCCAAAAGATAGAAAGCTTTTCTGTGCTTGACAAGGACAGCTGAGATATTCTTTGTCAATGGATCAGTGAAGAACAAACCTCTTCTATCTTCTGGAATTACTGTTCTGTTGCTTCTGATGACGCACATCTTTCTGAGATATTGTTCCCAGCTGTTTTTCAATGCTTGTTTGATCTCTGAACTGATTACGGTTTTTGGAACTTCTCCTAAATAGGTGGTGGCGTGCCCAAATAGTTCCATGTTGTATCTGTCCACATAAAAGAACAAGGAGTCATCATCAATAGCGACGATGTAGTATTTCTCAAGTTCCTCTCCTAACCAGTCCTCTCTCTTCTGAGCTTTCTGAAGCACATCATATCTAATCCTTTCTTTATAATCACTGGGTTCTTTGATGGCTTCTTTCATAGTGAAGACTCCCAGATATGACTTGCTTTTCTTGGTTTTGTGGAGTTCAATATCTGCATAATCTGTTGAAATAGCTATGGAAAGAGAGCTTATCTGGATATTCTCCAATTTATCAATGAACTCTTGTAGGGCGAAGTCAAGGAATTTCTCTTTCTCCCTTCTTGTTTGATAAAGATAGCTTGGCGTGGATAAATAATGCAAAGATTTGACAATGACAATGAAAGACAAACCTCTGGAATTCAGAGTCTCTGCGATCTTTGTTCCGTAAATGTAATCCATTTCATCTTGTTGGATATTCTTGACTTCAACAAAATACTCTTTAGAGTTGTTAGTAGCGTAAATGTCTTGAGCTTTTCTTCCTTCAAAAGCATCATTAGACAAAAGCTCAACTTGCATCTTGTTATTTACAAAATATCTGGCAAATTCTAATTCAGATATTAGAGCTTGAAACCTAACCAGATCTGGAGATGTCTCAGCGATCTTGACATCCATGCCTTTACAAGAAGAGTTGAACAAATCACCAAGTAGTTTGTCAAGAATTGTTAGATACTCGGTTCTGTAGTAATCAAAGACGACATCTTTCAACTCCAGATTTCCTTCAAGAGCTTTCTGTAGGAATGGAAACTCTTTCTTCAACTATCTACAGTTCTCCATCCATCAGTAATGAACAATTCTCCTTAAATTATTAATGAGAGGAAAAATCCTATATTAATAAATGAGTAGTATGTGGTTGAAAGCTATCAGGTGGATTTTGGGGGGATAAAACGAAACCAGCTGGGCTTCTTGGGTTCTTCGTTAAAACCTTTGCTCTATTCTTTACGATAACTAGCGTTGCTTACTTCATTGTTTGGTTGGGCATTACAGCACCCCATACCTACAGTGTCTACCCAGTTCATGCCATAGTTGAGACAGGAATGGTTTTAATCCTTCCTATTTCCTTCTTACTTGAAGCTATATCTGTAATAATCTACGGAGTATACAGGATAAAATTGAAAGCTTGGGAAATTTTCCTCTCAAGTTGGTATGTATTTTTAGTTGGACCGTTTGCAATTCTCAGTATCTATTACATATTGTTTCCTATTCCATCTACCACTCCCACACAAGTAACATATCCACCCCCACCTGGGAGTGCTTCTCTTGGTGCAGGAATAGCCACACTTTTTGCATTTCTCATTCTGCCCCTTATCCCAGCAACCATCGCCACAATACTCTACACAAAATACAAGAAACCACCGACTCAGAAACCAACTTGAAAGTCATCATTCTTTGATTGAATAAGAACGTCAAACAAGATGAAGCAAACACTCAGACTTTAACAAACCATTCCTTTTTGTAACATTCTAACATGGAATTAGTTTTCCATTTTTGTAAGATTACCTTATTAATGTTCCTTCACGTAAGGTTTAAAACACATAGAATGTTTAATAATCGGATACATTTCTATCAAAACATACAAGGTGAAAAAATGTCTAAACCAACCGAAAAAACACCTAGACTAAGTTTTGAAGAAAGCTTACAAAAAAAAATTGTTTCTACTGAAAACTGTGCAGGTTGCGCTGCCTGCGTCGTCGTCTGCCCAGTCGGCTGCTTACATTATTCAGAAGAAAAACCAAAAATAGTTAACAAATGTACCGCATGTGGAATCTGCGCCCAAATTTGTCCCAGATACGATTTTTCACTGTCCACCTTAGAAAAATTCGTGTTCAGTAGAGAAAGGAAACCCGAGGACAACTTTGGCATTTATCGGCGCATAGAAATTGCACAGGCTCGTGACAAAAACATACTCCAAGTCTGCCAAGATGGAGGCGCAGTTACGACTCTGCTAAAGTATGCTCTGGAAAATGGATATGTAGATGGCGCTGTCGTTTCCGGAGTCAGTGAGGATAGACCGTTCTTTCCTGTTCCAAAGCTGGTAACAACTCCACAGGAAGTTCTGAAGTGCGCTGGAACAAGATATTTCTATTCGCCAAATCTCATTGCATTTCAGGAAGGAATTAAACAAATGAAGGAAAACTTAGCGTATGTTGGAACACCGTGTCAAATTAATGCTCTGCGAAAAATTGAGATGTTTCCTCTTAAAAAATACGCTAGCCCATTACGGCTGACCATTGGGTTAATGTGCACTGAATCATTTACCTATGAAGGATTAATGGTGAGACATATCCAAAAGGAACTTGGCATTGATCCACGGGACATCAGTAAAATGAACATTAAAGGAAAAATTTTAGTCACCACCAAAAAAGGTGAAATAAACGCTATCTCGCTTAAAGATGCAAAAAAATACACTCGCAAAGGCTGTGCCTCATGCATCGACTTCTCCGCTGAACTTGCTGATATATCAGCTGGCGGCTTAGGACTAAGCGGCTGGACCTTCGTTATTATTCGCACTGAAAAGGGTGAAGAAATTTTTCAAAGCGCTGAGAGAAAAGGAATGCTTAAAACAAAACCTGTTGAGGAAGAAAGAAGAGCTTATGATTTGCTGATCAAGCTTTCCAACAGAAAACGAAGGGTATCCACTGTTTCTGATTGATGTTTTTATCCGCTACACGAAGACTGTTCTAAAGAGAGGCAAAGATACGTTAATAAGCAGTTGACAGCAAACATTTACAAATAATTAGGTGATAGTTGTGGAAAAAGTGAAGATAGGAGTTTTTAAGTGCGGTAACATCGGAGCGTCTCCCCTACTGGAACTACTCTTCGATGAACTGGCAGAACGCGAGGACATTGAGGTGCGGACATTAACAACAGGTTCCAAAATGGGCGTTAAAGATATTGAAGAAGTTCTACCAAGAATCTTCGAGTTTAGCCCAAACCTCATAATCTTCATTTCTCCAAATACTGCAATTTCTGGTCCTGCAAAGGCAAGAGAGATTTTGTCAAACAAAGGCGTGCCCAGTGTGATAATTTCGGATAGTCCAGCGAAACGCGTCAAAGATAAACTTGAAGAACAAGGTCTAGGTTACGTGATAATTCTAGGCGACCCCATGATTGGGGCGCGGAGAGAGTTCTTAGATCCAATAGAAATGGCAATTTTCAACTCCAACATTATTAAGGTGCTTGCAATTACTGGCGTTCTTAGAATATTGCATCAAGAGATTGACCGGTTAGTAGCCGTCCTTAAAGAAGAGTTAACCCTCAGTTTGCCGAGATTGGTGGTTGATACAGATAGTATCAGAGACAACTCTGACTTCCAAAATCCCTATGCTAAAGCTAAAGCTATGGCTGCATATGAAATGGCTAAAAAAGTTGCTGAAATCGATCAAAAAGCTTGTTTCGTAGAGAAAGAGAAAGAAAAATACATTCCTCTCGTTGCTTGTGCACACGAAGTGGCTCAGGTGGCTGCTAGATTAGCCGAGGAAGCAAGGGAAATTGAAAAACACATTGATACTCTAGTGCGAAAGCCACACTCGAAAAAGGGAAAACTTCTGACTAAAACCAAATTGATGCTTCCACCCGTTGCAGATGAAGAAATTTATCGAAGATGGCTTAAAACGTTGTGACTTCACGAATAATCCTCTTCATTGATTCCGACTATATAGATATATATTTTTCAATACTTGTATTAATACAGTAAAAAGGTATGATATGGTGTGAGAAAATCATGGAACAACGCAGCATTATGTCTTTGGGGAGATCGTCCCTCGTGATTTCTTTACCGAAACATTGGGTCAAACTAAATGAACTGAAAAGTGGTGATTCCGTCTCCGTGGCTACTCAGCGAGATCGTTCTCTGGTTGTTTTCCCAGGAGTCAAAAGCAAAGAAAGAACAAATGAGATAACTCTTCATGTCGATCCAAACGAAAAGAACGTTTTCATCGTTAGAAAAATAATTGCTTGCTATCTAAACGGTTACTCCAACATCAAGCTTGCATCGAAAAAAATTTTTTCTGTTGCACAACAGAAGGCAATTCGCGATATAGCCAGACAGCTTTACATGAGGATTATGGAAGCCGGTACTAAGAAGATACATATTGTAACCTTAATGGATGAATTAAAAGCCCAAATTATTTCGGGGATTCAGAGGATGCACATAATCGCTAAATCTATGTTACGAGATACTTTGAATGCACTGAAAAATCAAGACGAGATGCTGGCAAGGGCTGTTTATTCAGTTGACGACGATGTCGACCACTTTTCCTTCTTTCTTATTCGTTTGTTCCGCAGTGCTGCTCTTGACACAGCTTTGGCAAACAAACTTGACCTCAAACCAATCGAAGGTCTAGACTATCAGAATCTTGTGCAAAGGATTGAATACGTTGCAGATGAGGCAACCAGGATTGTAAAACACATAATAATGCTGAGTCAAAGACAAAAGAAACTACCCGATTCTCTCTTGGAACTTATGTTAACCGCTGCAAATTACTCCTTTTCCTTATATAATACTGCCATGAATGCATTTTTCTCAAAAGATGTGACTAGCTCTAACGAAATAATAGAAAACCAGAAACGAAGCATTAAATTAGATGAAAAAATAGCTTCTTTGACCTTTTTAACTAGAGAAATGGATTCTATGACGGTTTGTGCAGTGTGTTCTATACGTGAGAGCATAACAGAGATTGCCGACGATGCAAAAGATATAGCCGAAATTACCATTAATCGTTCCTACAGTTAGCGCCTTAATGGATTTTTAGCTTAACAAGATACTTTGCTTTTTTTAGATCGCACTTCGACTCATCTATTCTACAGGATAACTCAAGGTCGTCGCAAGCTTGGCTGGGTAAATTTTCTTTTTAAGCAAATTTCTCGCAAGTTGCAGAGCGAAATTGTAGTTATATGTACCTTTTCCATTGGTACGTACTTCTTTTAAAATCTCTTTCTCTAGTTCATGCTTCAATTTACCGATTGTAAGCGCGCCGATTCCGAAAATTCCCGGCCTTATTTCTCGCATATCATCGTTCAGTTTTATTCCTTCTACTCCAAATGGAGGTACGGCATTTATATCCACCATAATCTTCATAAGTCTCAGTTCTTTCAAAAAATCTTTCTCTATAACTCGAACCCCTCGAGTTCCAGCGCAGAATATTACATCGGCGTTCTGTAAGATTTCAACTTTTTGTGCTTGTGTGGGCGCGAAGACACCTTGCACAACAACTCCATATCTGCTTCCCAGAAGCTTTGCAACAGTTTCAGCATATTCTTCTCCGTTTGTGCGTTTTGGATTTATACTAGCAATTTTGACATTACATCCAAGTCGTGACAAGAGAACTGCAATGATCCTTCCAACGGAACCTGTTCCAAAGATGGCGCAGCTTTTATCCTTTAAACTTCCAAGATTATTAGATAACATGGCCTCTTCTACTTTAGCTACAGCTGCGGCTGCAGTGGTATAGGCACCGCCTGGATCGATTATCACACTGGCTTCAAAAGGTGGGAACATTGTATCCTTAACAATTTTCAAAACTTCTTCAGATTTTTCAATATTTTTTCCCCCAATGAAGAAACATGTATGTTTTACTCCTTTTTGACTTCGAGAGAATATGGTGTCATGAACAATATTTCTTGCATCTTCAGGTGTTACATTATCATAAGGTATGATAGCGTCAAATCCCGAGTCATATGCCATACAAATGTCGAAAGGACTAGCTCTTCTATCGGTGTCTAAAAAGAACAACAGATAAGGAGCATCCTCTGACGCCTTCTTAATGATTGGCTTGACCTGAATTTGCATTGATCGCAGAAGATCCTCTAACTCTTTAGAAGAAGAAGTTTCAGCGTAGGTTGAAACTATCTTTTTTGAAAGTGTAAGCTTTTCAACTTTGACATCCAAGGACTCTAACACCCGTGTGATTCCGTTGACATGTTCTGGACTGCATATATGGAGACATGTGATTTTTTCCTTGTCATCCAATTTTCTGGCATTATCCATAATTCCCATTACTATCCAATTTTCCCTGACAGGAAAACTTATCTCCTGCTGTTGCTCCTCAAGTTCTTGCTCCAGACATTGCCCATACGCAATTAAGTATTCTTCTTTTGTGCTGGGCTTCTTATTCTTGCCTTTTTTGTTAGAGAGTTTAGCCAATTCTCCAAGTATCCTATCCCTCAAAACCTTCTTTTCGTCTATACTAGTTGCCAAGTAAGTTCTTGCATTTTCGTCGATGTCAACTGGAAAGAAAGGTATCTTGGACTCTTTGAAGAGGCTAGCTAGAACATTATCTGTGTAAAAATCTTGTTCAGAACGCATGCCTAATTCTTCAGTCGCGAAATCAACCTTAACTTTCTTCAGAAGTTCTTTCAAGAACTTAGTAAAGGCTATGGATGATCTTAAGAGAGAGTTAAACATTTTAGGGGTTAAAGTAGGTTCAGGTTCAATAAGCCAAAACGGCTCGCTATATTCCTTCTTAACTATCAGAACTTCCAGCGTTTTATTTTTCAAAGGTTTGATTTCAAGTATTTTCATCTTCTTCACCTTCATGTTTAAGTAGAAAAGCCAGATATATATACATAGTCGTAATACGCTATATATTGACGTATATCATATATACTTTAATCCCTGAGTTTTCTGATAAATATACAATATTTCATTCACTACAGAGCAGTTTCCCCAGAAGCAAGCTTCGTCAGATCTTCTTCTCCTTCTGTGTAGCCTGAGGCAATCAAGACGTCACCCCCCTTGATTACAGTGTTAGGTTGAGGCCGTAACCATTCTTTTCCTCTTCTTATAACTAACACCCACATCCCTGTTTCTTCTGGAAGCTGAACGTCTCTCAGTCTTTTGTCTATGAGTGAAGATTTATTTGCTACTTGTACACGGGTTACTGTTTCTTCGGCTTCTTCAATAACTAACTTCAAGACGGGATGAGGTTTCAATCCTCTCAACACAACCTCACTGATTTCTGCAGCGGCATCCGCTATTCTTTCTGCAACACCTCCAAGTCGAATCAACCCCAGAAAGTCTTTAGATTCTTCTGATTTGAAACCGCTGGAAAGAACGAGAAGTTCAAACTCTGTATGTAGGCTATCAACTCGCTCCTCAAGCTCCTGCACCTCTTCCGCCAATTCTTTACTGTTCAGAAGAACCGAAGAATAGGCGAGGTCCATCATGAGTTCAGAAGTGTCTTTCAGTTCCACAAGTTTGTTTGTGATGTTTTCGAAGAGTTCTTTAGTTGCTACCATAGCTCAATCCTCAAATTTTTGAATAGTCCCGTCAGCTAACTCTTTAAGTTCTTCAATCCCCATCGGAGCTCCACGCGCAATAAGCACATCTTGCTTATCAATGGTTTCATTTCCCTTTGGGTTGATGATCCATTCTCCTTTTCTGCGAATTGCAATTATATCAACACCAATTTTTGCAGCCAGCTCTAGCTCTTTCAATTTATGTCCCGCTAAAATGGAACCGACCTCAACTTTGGCGCGGGCCAACCGTTCTTCCACTTTCTGGAATGCTTCGCGAACAATGGGGTGGATACCGATTTTCTGTAGCACTATTGTAGCTATGTCTGCGGCTGCATCTGAAATTTTGTCAGCAGCAGTTGCTACAACGTACACTCCAATTAGAGCTTCAGCGTCTTCAGCGTCTCTGGCGGCGAGCATAGCGTTCATGCCTAAAATGTAGGTGAGAGTGTCAACACGGTTTTCGAGTTCCAGAACTTCTTCAGCTAATTCATCGCTGTGAAAGAGAGATGCAGAATATGCTAGATCAATCATTAACTCAGATAAATCTTTAATTTCGATGAGTAAATTGCGAACAGATCTGGGTTTATATTCAATCTTTTCTAAGCGTACCATGCTATCAAAAGCTCTCCAGCTTGGCATAAATTCGCTGTTTTACCATTAAATAATACATATTAATAACATTTTGTCGTGATGTATTCGTGATATATATTTCAGCTTCATAACGATTATACATCACAATTCTAACAACCTATTCAACTAATCCAAGAAATATCTAACCAAAGAATCATGAGTTAAAGACAGGTGAGAAAAATTATGGCTGAGCGTGTTAAGTCTGGTGTTGATGGAGTGGATAGATTGGTGGAGGGCGGTTTCCTTAAAGGTGACGTTATTCTGTTGGCGGGAAATACTGGCAGTGGCAAAACTATCCTGTCCGGTCAGTTTATCCATGAAGGCGCAGCTGAGTATGGCGAGAACGGTGTATATGTGACTTTTGAGGAGAACGCTGGAACTTTAAAGAGGAACTTGCTTAGATTTGGATTTGACTTGGAAAAACTTGAGCGTGAAGGCACCGTAAAAGTTCTTGACTTGGAAGCCATAAAAGGCGCGGGATTAAGCGCAAACATCGAGTTTATCCTTAACGTTTTGAGAAGTATTAACGCTAAACGTTTGGTCATCGACTCGTTAACTGCTTTTCTCAGTGCTTGTGAAGAGAAGTTTGAGTACAGAACGCTTATGCATCTTTTCTATAAGATATTAAAAAAGCTTGATTGCACCACTGTCATGACTTGCAGCGTACCCACCGGTCTCGAGACGCTTGGCCTTGGAATCGAAGAGTTCATTGCTGACTCTGTGATAACGTTGGAAAACATTGTTCACGATGGAGAACTCAAAACACGGTTTCTAATACTTAAAATGCGCGGTACTAACCACAGCAAAAAATACCATGAGGTTATGATAGACACTAAAGGACTAAAAATTGTAGCTTTTTCCATGACCTGAAACATGTTTGGGAGATTCAATCAGGAGTTGCTCTTTGATTAGGCATATTAGCTTTTTACATATCCGGTCAAACCCAAGTTTGGGATAAAAAATTGACAAAAGAAACCGAATTTGACAAAGCAATTCGTAAAACGGTAGACGATGCGTTAAGCCAAATTTTCGGACATGGTGCAGCGCTAATAATTTACAATCATCTAGAAAAAAATGACTCATTAACCCCAAAAGAAATCCCAAAAAAACTAGATGTCTTCGCTAATAGCCTGGAAGATTTTCTTGATTCAGGAGCCCTTGTTGTTGAAAGAATAATCATTAAACATTTATACTTAATTTATGGATTTGAGTTCAAAGAAACACAAAAAGATTGCAGCTTTGTAGACTATATAATTCAACTGAAAAATGTGGTTAACGAAAACACGAAAATAATGAGTAAAACTTAATTGATATCAGTAAAAGCTGAGTCATTCCTGATCTGAGGAAAGGCCAAATCGTCATTGTACTTTGTACACTAGTTGTGGATACAATGAAAGTTTTTTCCTTTACTCAATTAACGCATAATTTAACGACGATATTGATCTGGATGCAGAATAGGAAACATTTAAGTTTTAAAGATAAGTGACATTCATAAAACAAATATTCTTTGGAGAGATGGTTCGTGCCTCGCTATAACGGTGTAGAGATTGAGGATACATTCGCCGAAATGTTCCCAATAGTGGAGACATCTCCCGATAATATTTGGAAGTGCGTAACCCCATTCTTTTTACATATTTGAAAGGGTCGGCAAAATCTCACTCAGAGACTTAATCGTGCAGTCTGGTTTTTCGAGATTTGATGTTATTTTGTCAGAATATCTTTCGTTCCATTTGTAGAGGATGGATGTCATGCCAAGTTTGTTTGCTCCAAGAACATCCTTGGATATTCTGTTTCCCACCATCACTGCCTCATTTGGTTTAACACCAAGTTTCCTTAATGCTGTAAGAAATATCTTCTCGTGCGGTTTCTCGTAACCAACGTCAACAGATGTAACAATAACGTCAAAATAAAGTTCTATTCCAATTTTCTTCAATGCTATTCTAACTTGTTCTTCACCAGAAGTGGTCGTATTCGTTACTATTCCCAATCTATATTGTTTCCTTAGTTCATACAAAACATGGTCCACATAGGGAACTTTTTGCAGTTTCACTTCCTGTAGATGTCTATCCTGGATTTCTTCTTCAACTACAAGTGTATCACCAAGATCAAAGAGTACTACTTTAATCACACTCAAGTCTCCAAATAAGATAGAGGAAGCATTATTTTAACATCTTTTGGTTATTTGCACCTACTTTAGGGCAAAACCTTTCTTTTTTCTAACGTTCCCCAACTTTTAGATGACAAAAAAGAAAGAAGCGTAGAGTTTGGGTGTTCTGCTTCTTCACGTTTGATACTCGTATTCAATGAGATACTAAGAACAAACTGGAATTTATAGAAAAACGTAAAGTGTTTACTCTTCTTTTTTCCGAAATCCCGCTATTGCTTTTCCTACCATTCCGCCAAAGATTGCTCCAAGAATAAATGTTATCACAGAAGTGAGTAGGTTTGGGAAGATCAAGTTTGGAATCAAATTGAATATGACGTTAACAAAAAATAGAACAATGGATAAAGCGAGTCCATGAAAAAACACCTTCAACAAAGACAGTTTGACTGAGAACCACAGAAAAGAAGTCAAAAAATAATTCAGCACTCCGACAAATAAGAAAAAAAATCCAAGTCCGATTATGTACACTAAGGCAGATCCAATATTTGGTGAAACAAAGGGAAGACCAATCCATCCCACAAAGATTAGAGGTCCAAGGATAGCGTATATGAGTCCGTGTATGAAGTATTTCGGTAAGTCTATGAATATTCTTTGAGTAAGTGAGGTTAGTAGCGTGATTTGAGGTTTAGGTAGTTTTTCATATTCTGAGTCTAATAGTGGATCCCAACCAATACAGGATAAGGTACCATCTGAGTTATGAACTAGTTTTCTCTTCACTTTAATTCCACATCTCAAACACTCCCTATGCGTAAGCACTTCTCTACCGTGAGTGGTAAATCCCAATCTCCCAGCATGCATGTATCCCAATCTTCCAGGTTCTTTCCAAGTAACAACAACCTTTTCACCATAATCTCTCCACTTATGCAATCCAAGGTTACATAACCAGTTTGGTTTCTTTCCTATTACCATAAAGAACACAACTGATTCACAATTTCTTGCATTTTGTTATATTATTTGAAGTTGCATTAATAATTTAAGGAAAAATGTTCTGTTAGTGAGGTAATTTTGTGCTATCCTACCTATGTTTCTTATTTTTGTACTTCTGGTAGATTACTCCAAAAGATTTAAATCATGATTATAACCACACTAAAGTGTGGCAAGTCTGTTTTTCTTGGACGATGAGTCATAACATAATTGGAAAAGGAGAGGAAAGCAATTGGAAAAGAAAGCAACATCTGGAATTTTGGTTACGCTAATTCTGTTCACTGGATTGATTGGGGTAGTCAGCGTACCAGTTGTGACAGAAGTTATTCCAACAACAGAGGTTTTTTACGGTGACGGTAGGCAGGTATTTGAACAAGGACTTTACGTTATAGCAACTGAAACTAATCCAGTGGAAATGTATTCTAATTACACAAACAAAAAAGCGTACTACGATATGCTGAGAGACCACGTGACCACAGTAGCGAATACCGAACAGTTTATCAGCATACTTATCTCTCGAGGAGTATGCGCATCAAGTGGTTACAGTGTGGGAATCGAATCAATAGAGAAGATAGATAATGATTTTGTGTTAGGTGCCAATTTTACGCAACCGGGATGGGACTGTATTGTCTTATTTTGGATTACCAACCCGGTGGCGTTGATTCCGATTGGAAATCTATCTGTAGATGAGTACTCGATAACAATCACTATTGACTGGTATGAGTATATCTGTTCCGCACATATGTATGACTATTTGGGAACGGGAACTTGGACGGAATCATTTAACGTGTTGTTACCAGCGCCTGACTTGAGTATTGAAGGCATCGTGTTACCCTATTGGGGGCCTGTTCTTTACATAAATCCAGCTCCTAGCCCCGAGTTTTTCTACATGATCAATGCGACTGTTACTAATCTGGGCACGACGGACGCTGGTTCCTTCAACGTCTCTTTCTCTGTACTTCTGAATGAGATAGAGGTTCCTGAATATGATCGGAAGAAAACAATATCTGGACTTGCACAAGGTGCTTCAGAGACCGTGTGGTTTGAGTTCGGACCAGAGAACTATGGCAATTACACTTTATTCATGGAAGCGGATTGTGACAATGATGTCCTTGAAGCAGATGAAACTAACAACGTTAAGCCAACATGGGTGATAGGAACAATCACAGGTGACCTTTGTGGCGATAGTTCTGGTTCTCCACCTGACGGCGACGTGGACTGGTTTGACTTCGGCGAGTTCGTTGGAATCTACGGAATGTCATTTGAACAACCACCATACGACCCTCGTGACTTCAATTATGACGGAGCAGTAGACTGGTTTGACTTCGGCATCTTCGCTCAAAACTTTGGCAGAAAAGTATAATCACAACTTTCCCATTTTTTCTTTATGTGTATCTAACTCTGATGTTTCTTCCAAAGTCCATTAATTCTTCTATTCATGGTTAAGAAAGAACTCTTTGATTATTTTGCTTCCAGGCCCGATTAATTGGGGATCCTTCGAAAATAATTTGCTCCGAAAGTACTTCAAAAAAAGAGATCTTAACCCAGACCCAATTTTTCTAACGTTTCCTAACTTTTAGACGACAAAAAAAGAGAATTGAAAGGCACGAACCCTAGACAACAGGCGGTGTGTCTACAGGTGGTGCTGCAACTGGTGGCGTGTCAAAAGGTGGCGTGTCAAAAGGTGGCGCTTTCACAGGTGGTACTTCAAACGGTGGTGTTTCTTCTGGCGGTGCTTCGACAGGAGGTGTTTCTATTGGTGGTGCATTCACAGGGGGTGTATCAAAAGGTGGTGTTTTTACAGGTGGTGCTCCAACTGGTGGCGTTTCGATAGGCGGTGTATCAATTGGTGATGTGTCAACTGATGGCGTTTCGACGGGTGGTGTATCAAAAGGTGGTCTTTCTATTGGTGGTGCTGCTACTGACGGTATTTCTACTGGCGGGGTTTCAAAAGGCGGTGTATCAATTGGTGGTGTGTCCACAAGAGCAGATCCAACACCGATTGTGGTCACAATCGCACTCAAGAGTAGGAAAACCATAAGCATATGCTTGATTTTCATGTTTTTCACTCCTATTAAAAAATCCGAGAGCAATCAAACATTTATGGGTTGTGGAGAAATCTTCTATAAGATAGGACCAGCGTAAACAGCAAAAATCCACTACAGAAAAGAACGGAATAGTGTTTAGGTGTTTTGTTTCATCTCGTTTGATCTTAAGATTCTTCCATCGTTTTCTCCTCATATCTACACTTAAGACATTTCCGCGTTCCAATACAAACTCTTAACAACTTCTGCTCTTTGCATTTAGGGCAACGCCTAAAAAGGCCCATTCTCACTCCACCGGGTTATTTTTTATTCATGTGAAATACTCGCTCACGAATTTGTTTCGTGAAGCAATCGGAACACAAAGTAAAAGGAATTGTCTGCCATGAACCATCCTCAATTTTAATTTTCACCACATCTTCATCGGCCAAGACGGCACCACATTTTGCACATCTTCTTTTTTTCATAGGAAGTTTACGATTCCCATGCGCATACGTTATGTTCCACTCCAATTACAAGAGATTACACATTTGAAGTTGCATTAAAAATTTAAGGAGGAAATGATAATCAACGATAATCGACACACATTTGGTGAACTTTGAAGGTGACAAATACCATACCGCAACATCTAAAAGCGTCAAAGAAGATGAAGAACTTTTAAAAGCAGGGTTTGAGTATGTCACCGAGCGTGATGGAGTCAAGATATTCAGGAAGCGGAAATGATGGTAGAACTTGAAGTAGTGAAAGAAGAAGGCAACGATTTTGTTGTAAAGGTTCCAGGTAGAGAAACATCCGTAAAAGTCGAGAACACCTTCGCCGAAATGTTCCCAATGTGGGCTGGCAGAATTTTGATAACTGCTGAAAACGAAAAATGGGCGTTAACAGCAGCCAGAACAGCAACAGGCTTCGCTGCCTCCATAATTATGTCTCCCGCAGAAGCTGGAATAGAAAGTATGGTTCCGGCGAATAAAACTCCAGATGGACGAGTTGGGACGCTGATTCAAATTTATCACATTACTCGCAGAGAATTGAAAAACCAAATGGGTTTGAGGCTAGGGCAATGTGTTATGACATGTCCGACAACAGCAGCCTTCGACGGTCTGCCCAAAGTGAAGAGAAGGCTGAAGGTTGGAAGAAGTCTCCGTTTGTTTGGCGACGGCTTTCAGGAAAAAGATGTGGTGGCTGGAAGAAAAGTTTGGCGCATCCCTGTCATGGCAGGAGAATTCATGGTAGAGGACAATTTCGGTGTTATGAAAGCTGTTGCTGGCGGGAATTTTCTGATTTTAGCGAAGAGTCGGAAGGCAGGTCTTCAAGCAGCAGAAGAAGCAGTGAATGTTATATCTCAGAGCTCTGAAGGTGTCATTTTGCCGTTTCCAGGTGGCATATGTAGATCTGGGTCAAAAACTGGTTCTCTGAAATACAAGCTTAAGGCATCTACAAACCATCCCTATTGTCCAAAACTGAAAAGACTCATTTCAGATTCGCAGGTTCCAGAGAATGTAGACAGTGTATATGAAATCGTTATAAACGGTCTAAACTCCAACGTCGTGGAAAAAGCTATGGCTAACGGAATAAAGGCGGCAGTGACGATTCCAGGAGTTGTTAAAATTTCAGCTGGAAACTTCGGCGGTAAGATTGGTCCATTCCGAGCCTATCTGAAGGAAGTGTTGCAACTTAATTCGTAGTGCATTTGTTTTGTCTCAAATTTCCCTTCGAATACAACGCGCATATGGTTCTTTATTTTTTAGGAAAAAGTTTTTATGGGTTATGAATCGTTGTGAAGTTCTTTGTGTGAATTTCGGAAGTGAATAATATGAACGAAGAATTGGCAAATCCAGCTCCTCTTGGCTTGTTAGGTTTCGGAATTACAACAGTGCTGTTGAATTTACATAATGCTGGTTTCTACCCTTTAAACAGCATGATTCTAGCGATGGGTTTGGTTTACGGTGGATTAGCCCAAGTGATTGCGGGTATAATGGAGTACAAGAAAGGAAATACTTTTGGCATGGTTGCTTTCAGTTCCTATGGTTTGTTCTGGTGGTCTTTGGTGCTTCTGCTCGTGTTTCCGGCAGTGCAAATCTGGGATGTTTCCACAAAATCACCTCTACAAACTACATCCACAACAGCTATGGCAGCGTATTTCTTCATGTGGGGATTGTTTACTTTTGTAATGTTCTTTGGCACTTTGAAAGTAAATCGTGCATTACAATTTATTTTCCTAAGCTTAACAATATTGTTTTTCCTGCTAACTGTAAGAGACTTAACTGGAAGCATCACTATAGGCATAATCGCTGGATATGAAGGCATCATATGCGGGTTAAGCGCCGTCTACACAGCGTTAGCAGAAGTGTTAAATGAAGTCTATGGAAAAACAGTGCTGCCCGTGTTTCCAATGAATAAATAATTGCAAAAAGAGGACAAAATAACCGTTAGCTTTCGTTGTTTCCATTACGTTTATCTTTGTTTGTATCGTAATGTTTTCTCATCAATACGATAGTTGGTGCACATATGCGGTTGATTGTAGGAATAACTGGAGCCAGTGGAGTCATCTACGGCATGCGCCTGCTAAAGATGTTGGAAGAAAAAAATGTTGAAACCCATTTAGTTATTAGCAAAGCCGCGGAAAAAGTGGTTGAGCATGAACTTGAAAAGACTAAGGCAAATATAGAAAAACTGGCTAACCACACGTATAACGTGGATGACTGGAGTGCTCCGATTGTAAGCGGGTCATTCAAAACAGACGGTATGATAATCATTCCATGTAGCATGAAAACGTTGGCGGGCGTCGCGCATGGGTACTCTGACAATCTGGTTTTGAGAGCTGCAGATGTCACGTTGAAAGAGAAACGAAAGCTTGTTCTTGTTCCTCGAGAAACCCCGTTAAATGTTGTTCACATCCGCAACATGCTTGTATTGGCGGAGCAAGGTGCTACGATTCTTCCAGCGATGCCTGCGTACTATCATAAACCGAAAGACATTGATGATCTCGTGGACTTTGTTGTTGGAAAAGTCTTAGATCTTCTGGGAATAAATCACACGCTTTACAAGAGATGGAGTGAAAGCTAAGCTAGTTTGATGTACTCTCCACCTTTTCCTTCAGGAGAACCTGTTAGAACACGATGATATTCTTTACCAGTTTTCTTATCCAGAACTCGTTCAAGTTTACCTCTTGCAATAATGTTTTCTCCAATTTCAGCTAGGCTGTCGTACAAGCTTTCATAGGAAACCACTTCTTCAATATCTGTTGCTGGAGGCCCATCTACGACTTCCACATCTCTAACACGATAAACAGCGGGAAGAAACAGGTAGTCAGTGTTTTCGCAAACAACTGCGCGTATAGTGACAGCGCCTAAAGGATAATATGTTTTGTCGCCATACTGTTCCATAAGTTTATGTTCCAACTTAACCGGATGAATGGAAAACCTGGTGTTTTCAAATGACCCGATGTTCCATTTCCGCTTATAGATTTGCAAGGCTTCGCTAGGTGTTAACGGATAATTTTTAGCTTTATTATCAAGCCAAGCTTCAAGGGTTTTTTCCTTGAAGCGTTGAACCATTGAACCTGAAGAGTATGCTTCTTTTAATGCGTTTTTTACTGCTAAACTGTTTTTTAGACCGTAAACTGTTATGTCGATGTCTGAAAATTCTGGGCTGTGAATGTCAGTGAGTATGGAACCTGTCACTCCGAAACGTTTAAGTGAAACGTCACTTGTTTCTGCCAAAAATGAAACTAATCTTAACAGTTTTCTTTGCAAAGCGTCCAAACTGGAAGTTTGAAACAATTGAGCAAGTTTCGCCTCAGGCTTAAAATGTTTCACTATGTACTCCTGTGGAACTGCGGTCATTTTGATATTATAGACTGGTGAATAAAACAGATAATGAGGATAACTTCTTTCCAAAATATTGAAAGTGTCTAGTAAGTTAGTAATCGTGTAGACTTGCATAACCCTTTTAAATCTTTCATGTCCGCTCCTCCAAATACCTGACTTAGCTGGAACGTATTTGAGATAGGAGATAACACGATCAGAAGGATGAAAAGGACTGACTACACAGAAAAAAAATTTTTCTCTAGTTTGCAGGAAATCGCGGTCTCTAAACCCTCGCATATCCTCAACCTTTTTCATATCGCTTGTATATTCATATTTGACAGTAAAAAGGTGTACCTGAAGTGGAGAAATGGCGGCCTAGAGACGGCGACACGCTTGTCACAAAAGATAACTTCATATTCTACGTGTTTGGATACACCCACCCAGAAGAACGAGTTTTCGCCTTCCTAAAATACATCCCATTAAATTTTGGGTCTCACTTTCCATTACGCTTCCTCAAAAAACGCTGGACACTAGGAAAAGTTACGCTTCTTCGACCAGAAAAACTGTATACAGCTGAAAACTTTCAACAACTATTAGAAACTTTTCGAAACCATTTTCCTCACTACGTTTATTTCTGCCCGTTCAGAGAAAAAGAAGTTATCAGCGTTCCTTTGAAGTCAATAGAAAAAGTTTATGTGCCCCGCCAATGTCTGAAGATGCTAGCTAAAAGAAAAAGAAAGGATCGTTTGCAAACACTTGCGTTGGAGCTAGTTACTCTTCTTTCAAACGAATCTAATGTGCCCTTTGAAGATTTTGGAATGCATGGGTCAATTGCATTAAATATGCACACCATTAAATCCGACATCGATTTGGTGATTTATGGATCACACAACTTTCGAACTCTTGTAGAGACAATCGAAAGACTCGTAGAAGAAGAAACATTTACCCATGTTTTCACTAAGAAAATTGATAGAATGCGAAGACACCGAGTCAGATACCGAAACAAAATTTTTGTGTACAATGCTACGCGGAAAACTAAAGAAATAACTTCCAAGTATGGCGAATACAAATATTCACCAGTCAAACCAGTTACGTTTCGTTGCCAAGTTGTTAACGACAATGAAGCTATGTTTCGACCCGCAATCTATCCAATCACAGATTATCAACCACTCAATCCAACTTCAAAACTTATGAAAAACGAGAAACCTGCAAAAGTGGTGTCAATGATAGGTTGTTACAGAAACGTGGCTCAACGTGGCGGAAACATTGGTGTTTCTGGAATGCTGGAGCGGATGGAGAACGTTGAAACTGGTGATTTCAGTCATCAGGTTGTAGTGGGCACTGGAACTTGTGAGAATGAGTATGTTTGGCGGCTTTCACCGTAACTTCAAAATGTTTTCATACATATGTAACTGCTAAATTTATATGCTGTTGTAACGGAATACTAAGTTGTCTGGTGAGACTATGACTAATTCGGTTCTAGATGCTATAGAAAATAGGAGAAGCATTGTACGGTTTGAAACAACTCCGATAGAAGAACAAAAGATTCAATCTATTCTGGAGGCAGGAAGGTGGGCGCCATCGTGGCTTAACAAACAGCCTTGGCGATTCATAGTTGTAACCGACGCAACTATCAAGCAGCGTCTCAGCGAACTTGTGCCCACAGTTTTTAAATTGGGAGTACGCGAGGCGCCTGTTTGCATCGTGGTCTCCGTTGATCCCGATGAGGACTCTTTCCATTTCATCGAGGACGGCGCTGCGGCTACACAAAACATGGCTTTGGCTGCGCATAGTTTAGGCTTAGCCTCATGTTGGATAGGGACTTACGCACATAAAAAGGAGAAAAAATCCGCTGAAGAGAAGATACGAGATGTCTTGGAGATTCCAAATACTCATAGGGTAGTATCGCTTCTGCCCATCGGAATTCCCAAACAAGTTGGAGAAAAAAATAGAAAAAAACTCTTACAATTAGTCTACCGAAACAAGTTTGGAAAATCCAAGTAAACTGTGTTGACAGCAATCGATCATACCTTATTGTTTGAGATTTATATAATCTGTAACATTTGATATACTAACAGGTGTTAAACTTGATGGCCCCACACGCGGAGTTTTCAAAACGAATCAAGAATGTTAGAGGAAAAATGAATGATAGAGAAATTGATGTTTTAGTGGTTTACTCAGCACCTGGAAGCATTCGTTTCGGTCAAAGAGGACATGTAATGTATCTTTCAGGTCATGAACCCTATTTCGGCAACACTATGGTAATTCTGCCGGCTGATGAGGGTCTGAGTCCACTTCTAGAGAAAGGTGCA
>Ga0209635_10000572_pt1 | contig 25616 bp, 20 predicted proteins | sample DeeMarSWOR230_32_FD_187463 | JGI IMG/M metagenome (GOLD analysis project Ga0209635, IMG submission 187463) | Marine sediment microbial communities from White Oak River estuary, North Carolina - WOR-2-30_32 (SPAdes) (version 2) | ecosystem: Environmental > Aquatic > Marine > Intertidal zone >...
CGTATGCATCTCCGGTAAAGTGAATCTTCGCTCCTCTGATGTCTCTGTGGAAGTTGCCCTCCAAATCAAACGTCACCTTGTTCTTCAAGCCGGCGAACCGCATCCATCCAGTGACCTTCCCTGGTGTAGTATTTTCGAGCTCGCCTTCGATCAAATATTGTGTTGGTCTCCATGCCATTTGAATCACCTCCAATTCATGAATGCGATGGCACGCTCCGATTGGTGAGCGTGCCATCATCGGTTAAGCTGGTGGTTTGTTTGCTTCAGAAGAGAGAACCTCTTCTTGCTGATGGGAACTGCCTCAGGATTATCCGGCTGGGAACCGGACCTTAAGCAGCCTTTTTGATTTGGCCCCCATTACGATTCTTTGCGGGCTATGTACGGAGACTTGAGCGTCTTTTCGGAGCCATCCTTGTAGGTAATCACAACAGTCCTGTCGGTATCGATGGTGACCTTGTCCCAGCTACCCTTGATACCCTCAACGCTTCCTGATATCTTTGACCTTAGATACTCGCCTGGGCCAATAATGCTAGACCAGAATGCCTCAAGCTGCTCTTCGACTTGATACTCCTGCGTCTCGTATGTGTCCCCATCCTCGCTCCAGCCGCCAAGGTGGTACCATATGTCGGATGTGCTCAATTGCTCCCGTGCCTCGGGCGTTACATAAACACGATCGGAACCACCCCACGGCCGCTCTGTCACCTCGGGAGTAAGAACCGCCATAGCCACACCAGATTCGAAGACCTTGCCACCGCTCGTATGTGCGGTAATCTTGATAGACTGGACGGCGACAAGCACTTGCGTCCACAGGTAGTCTTGTCTGAGCTCTTTGCCAAGCTTTACCTCGACTTTGTCCACGGTCGGCAGCTTTGCCCAGCTATAGCCATCGTAGATTCGAGAGATGCTCACCGGCACAAAGGGCTCTTTGAATTGGCCAAGGGCCGCCAAGAGGTGGATATTGGCATCGCAGCTCTCATCTTCGTCCAGAAGCCGCTGACCAATCTGATAGCATTTAGACAATGGAAAATCCTTCGGCATAGTCACCCCTATTGGCTCAGGAGTATCACCACTTAGCGTACCTACATCATAGGTTGGCTCAGCTTCGGGCAGCTTTATGCCGAGCTCTGCCGCACGCTTATATTCCTCGTAAGGCAGTGCATGGCTGCCTCGCTTCTGAATGAAGCGATAAGCCTCCTTTTCGATCGCTGCCTTGAGAGCTTTGAAGGCCTTGTTCTCGATTAGTTGTGTTCTGGCCGGCAGCATCATCCGAATGCCGGTTGGATCTCCGGTCATATCAACCAAGAAGACCAGATCCTCCGTTACGGGCTTGTAAGTGGACTTTATCACCTGACCATGAAAATTGACCATCACAGTGTCGCAGAAGTAGCTGCCTCTCCACTGGTTGTGCCACTGGTTCAGATGATCTCTCCCACGGACCTCGATCCTGCAACCAAGCTCAGGATAGAGTGCGGCCCTGCTCGAGACAAACGGTTCCTGCGGACAGGTCTTGCCGTCAACGATCACCTTCATACCGCTAAATACGGCGTGTCTCTTGACTTGCGATAGTTCCCAGGGCTCATCTGCAAATGTAAGCACCGTGCCCTTACCGGAATCGCCAACTTCGGTCAGCTCAACCGGTTTGCCAGTCCAGCCATCCTTGGTGATGACAATCTTCTTCCCGTTGGAGCAAATGGTTAGCTTCCGCGGCGCCAGACAGAAAATACCCACGCCTGCCGGGTCCTCTGCCTCCTCCATCGCCTGATCCCAGTCCGAATCGCCGAGATCAAGCAGCTTCGCGAAATCATCAATGCCTCTTCCGTTGTCACGGACCGTGACGAGTCCTCTCTCATTCGTGATCGTCACTTCCGTTGCGCCTGCACGTCGGGCGTTTTGCAGGATTTCAATGATCCTGCCATCCAACGTGCCTGTGAAAAGCCTGTCGGCCTTTGACAATAATCTTTTGCTGACTTTTGCTTGTATTGTTTCCATTTTAGTCATCTCCTAAATGTGCTCTGATGGCACATCTCGCGCGTCAGATGTGCCATTTGTTCTGATTTCTTACGCGCATAAAAAAAGAGCCCTCGGCACACCCAAGGGCTCTGCAACGACTATGGTTATCCGCCGATATTCATGGGCCAGGTGGCGGTTCCGGCATGAAGCTGGGCCCCATAGGGCCGGGCATCATGTAAGGGTCCATCATCTGATCCTGCACGGGCTGGTCGTACATGTCTTGCTGCATCATGCCGCCATCATATGGTGCTGGACCCTCCTCAGAAGGCCCCATCTCTCCGATCGCCTCGTGCATCTGCTGCTCGAAAAGCTCTTGTGTCATCGGACTATCGCCATATGCGGGCACGTCAGGCCCAAAACCTGGTGATGGTACACCCTCAATCAGGTCGTGCGCCTCGATGATGGCATCCAATGATGCAGGCCCTGGCATCATTCCAGGCGCCATCCCACCAACGGATGGCTCTGGCATTGCAGGCTCGAATGGAAGAGCGCGTTGTGATAGCTCAAATAAGGCCTCGTGTGCATCAAAGACTGCTTCCATTTGTGCGCCCGGGTCCAGCCGGCTAAATTGACTTTCCATCATTTGCATCTGTTGTTCGAAAAAGTCTCGTGGGTCTACGGCGGCATAGTCTACGTGTCCTGGCAAAGACTCTGCAGGGGCTGGCACATGTACACCTCTCGCATCAATAACAGGCTGTGGGAGCGATATTCCCCGATCCATGTCCGCTGGGGAAAGCAGTCTGCCGGCAATATCACCAAAATCTAAAGTCTTCTCTATCAGGTCCCGACTGGCATCGAGCTCCACCACTTGGTCAAGAGATAAAGGCTCAAATCTGGTGGCCAATCTCATCTCATGCTCGAACAACTCCTGGGTCATGAGACAGTCATCGTATTCGACTTTCACCACTTCAAAGTCCTGCGCCAAACCTCCAAACCCTCGAAGGGCAGGCGTGAACGGTGCCGGAACAGATGAGGCCTCGTATGGTCCGTAATCAGGTTGGGGTATCTCCATGAACCCTACGTCCGGCATGTAGTCTTCGGGAAGATCTCCCATGTACACTTCAGGCCCCGCGACCGAACCTAAAGGCACAACGTAGTCATCACCCGGGACCCGTGTTACAGGCCTTACAAAATCACACTGACCAGCATAGCTAGGGATGGTAGGCCCCAAAGGTCTTTGTCTGCGCTTGCGATACTTAAGTACTGCTTCTATCAATCCTCTTGGAAGAGCCATAATCTGTTCTCCTAAGTACCAGTGTTCATTATTTTCAATTCACACAACAGGTCATGGTACCAGAACACTTCCGAAACTATGCTAACGTGTGAATATTTTCTCAGTGATTTTTCAATTGCCTGAATCAGAGAATCGTGAGGTTTGAAAAACACCTCCCGTCGAGAACCTTCTACTTGTAGAAATATCTAATTCAAAATCCGGCTGGCTTTCGCCACTCCTTGTTCTCCGTCGAGGATCCGCTTCATGATGACTCGGCTGGGCCGGTGCTTTCACGTGCTGAAATCCTCAGCGAGCCTTTGCGTCCCGTGGGACGGCTCGCCATGTTGTATTGAACTCGTTTTGTGAGGAGTGGAGAGTGGTAATACAAGGTAGTATTTAAGTTTTTCCATTTTCTTATGGATTGGAAGACTACTTGTGGCCATAGTCATCATACCTTGCTAAGGTAGTCATCACTCGCAGTTGCAGTGATTGTGATTGATATGCAGGGCCTCCCGAATGCTTCTGGTTTCTTTGCACAAAGCTATAATCGGCACTGCCCCAGTTGGCTGCCAAGCAGACCTGATAAAGGTCACGAGTTGCCGGTAGATATCAACTCTTTGCCCCTCAGGTATATGATAGTGCATGCCATCCTTCGTCAGCTCCCCAGGTAGGAATTCCATAGGTGGCAAGCCCCATTTTTTCGCAATTGTAAGCAGTGACCTACCCATCTCTCGGTAAGTGCCAAGCGTCATGCGAGTTGGGCAGTGTTCTTCAGCTGCCGCAGCAAAAAAGAATTCTTGGTACATTTTTTCCCAACCATTAACTGGGAGGATTGGATCAATCCGCCATCTGACCTCAAATCCCATGCGTTGTGCTTTGGCTGAAGCAGCAAGTCGGTCCTTTACATATGGTGTTATGCGAAGACCATCGTTCCATTTGCCTTCCCATAGATCGGCAACCGGTTCTGGATTCAGACTGAAAGTCATAAGGACATTTGCTGTGGGTAGACCTTCAAGATAATGGATATTAGTGCTCTTGGTAAGCAGAATCAACTTTCGTCCAAATGGATTTGTACCATTGTCAGCAAACAAAGGGACTAGCCGACGTGCGTGGCCGGTTACGCCCTCGTACAGCAATGAATCACTGCAGTCAATGCCGAGACCAAGATTAGGGCCTGGATGCGTTAGCTCTTTGCTCACTGCCTGTACGTAGTCATCGATGTTCTGGTAGAGAACATGACGTGATGGATCACAAAACGTACGGTGCGTCAACATTAGAAAACAAGCTCTGCATCTGAAGCCGCACGCGCCCCTGCCTATAGCTATGTCAGCCCAATGGGCCGGGCAGTAGCTGTCATCATCTGCGCTCGACTCCCATGGCTTGATGATGTTACCTCTGGCTCGGGTAGCTCTATATACCTCGATAGGACGTGTTGTGCCAAGGGTCTCGGCAGTTAGGCATTCCAGCCGATATTCATCTTTTGCCACCTTCCTTTTCACAACATGGTCAAATGGTTTTCCATTCTCGGTAAAACCCGCCTGAGTGCGGATGTTTTTGAATTCATTTTTGTTTGGCTGATTCATTATTGAACGTCCATCATACGCGTATCAGTATAAACCATGAAGTATGTAGTGCAATGATGCCCAAATGACATTTCAAAGACTTTTCAATGTGAGCACATCGTATGAGTTCTACGACAGATTCCGCTCAGACTCTACAAGGCCTGGAGCCCCACGCGACAAGACATGAACATTACTCACATTCATTGACCTAAGCAACTTGTCGGCACACTCAGGTTCATTCGTCACAAACCGTATCGGTATCGCTTGGCAAGGCAGTGACTCTCGTCTGTATTCGTAGGATTTGAGTCTTTCCAAGCCCAAGACAATCTTAGCCGTCAGCAGAATGTTTGCCACCAACAGTATGACGATACAAACCGTTAATATCCTCTGCGAAGCCATCTTTTCACCAGACATCTTTCTTCACCTCCAGCTCCGACGTTGAAGCTTTCAATCATCATGGCTCTTGACTTTGCATTTTGAGTTCTTCGTTCATCATATAATCTTCAATGCAGTCCAGCGTTTCTTCCACTGTGATAACATCCTGCAACCACTGCGATGCGCAGGCCTCAGGGCAAGTTATGTGCTCCGATTCTTCAGTGGTCTTGGTCACAAGAATCATTGCTACAATGAACATGGCCACAATGATCGTTGACAAGACAGTGTTTCGTTTCTTCAAAAGGCCTCACCTCCGTCCTCTTTTTGCTCATGAATATTCTCACTTCTGGCTGTTGGAATCTTTCGCCTCGCATCAGCTAATTCCAATAACAACATCTCTTTATCCTTTGAGCCTATTTTGGCGGTTCTGAAATCAGCACATTTCAACGCCAGTTGGTTCAGGGCTCGCTCAAACCTTGTCGAAAGCTTCCACCCATGTTGTCCACCATACCTGCTGTTTAGATAACTAACATGTTCAATAAGTCCCAACCTCGAAAGCTTAGCCCGCGTTCTCTGCAATATCCGGCGCGATATGTCATATCGCTTCTGTATATGAGCCAAGTTAGGCACTATATTTTTGGCCCACTTCAACTCAAAGAATATGCATGCTGCCGCATGGCGTTGATTATGATTGCCGGGGAAAAGCATTTCGATTAACTCTGAAAAGTCTGCAAGCTGGCTGATTCGCCTGTGATGGAAGTCCATTTTGGTCGGCTCTGCCAATTTACATTTTCACCCCGGCCTTTTTGTTCAAGACATGGCCTTCGCCACGGGACCTGCTGGTGAAGGCCATGTTAAAATTTGGGGGCACTACTATTTATATTTTTCGGTTGCACCAAAGGATTGGCTATCATGACCAAAATGCACGCAATAAGGATGGGTGATGAGGAAAACCACCGCTCCGGATGGGTCTTTCCATATGCGTCGACGAGTTGGTTACGGAGGGTGAATGCCTTTACATTCTTGTGTCAAGGTGAGCCTGCTGTACGAACTGGTTCTCTCGACGGGAAAGAGTTGTAGCAACGGATTTCTAATGTGTTTGGCTGGTTTATAACCCCTTATTTCACAACCTCTTACAACGGCAAGAATGAGCCTATGCAGGCAAATAGTAGGCTGGTAGTAGGCCAGTAGTAGGCTGGTAGAACGTTGTTGGTGCACTTGTTGGGCGCACCGGGGGGAGTGACTCTGGATTCTCTGAGTTCCGAAATAATCGTAACAGTCATCGCACTTCCCTCTTATTGCATGACGCGTGAGCACAGGACGGTGGCGTCACTTCTGGTCAAGTTTCTGGGCTCCAACCCTTTTGCATGAAAGGCACAGGCATCCCTTTCCTGTAGACTAATCGCATACCATTCCCAAAAAACACATTATCTGGAGGATTCATCGGACGGTATGTTGGGCGTAAGTTTCTGGTAGACCAATCAAAGACGCCACCTCTCAATACCTTTCTATCGCTACCTCCCAGAGCCAAGGGGTCCTGGATAACACCGCATTCCTTGCAGTGTTTATAATACTCCGTTTCCGAGTATGTGTCCTTGACCCACTCACGAACGTTTCCCAACATGTCATAAAGCCCAAGGGAATTGCATTTCTTCTGTCCGACCTCATGTGTCCGATTTTCTGAATTCCCCTCGTACCAAGCGTACTCGGGAATCTTGCTTCTATCGAACAGAGTGGAATCATCTTCTCCTCCCGATCTACATGCGTATTCCCACTCGGCCTCTGTTGGAAGGTCGCACCCGAGCCACCATGCAAACACCATTGCTTCGAACCATGAGATATTATTTACTGGCTGTGCGTCACCAGTGGAGTATCCGCCGAGACCTCGTCTATTGGCGGCAAAAGGAAAGGAGTCGTAATATAGGGTATTCACTGTTGGAAATCGCGCTATTTGGAATGGAGATATACGCACCCGGTGCGCAGGATGTTCCCTTGCATCAGGCGAATCATCATATCCCATTAAGAATTCCTGCGGATGTATACTAATGAAATCTAGATGGTAATCAGGATTAGCTAGGTACTCGCGCCTCCGTTCCTCAGCGTGTTTCAAATTGAGTTTATCCTCCACCAACTGACTGCAATCTGGATCACCGAGTTCGATCAGAGCTATAATACAATTATATATCACCTCGCAGTCAGTCTCCACACGAAATATCGCAGTCACTGAATCGATGAGAATCCGCTTGCGTTCTGCACTGCTAGCAGCTCTATTTGCTGCGCCAATTATCTCATATGAAAGCCGAACACGTTCTTCACGTTCAAGCCCATCAATCAACCTCCGCAGGAGCTCTTCTGGGAACTGAGGGAGTTCGGTCAAAGCCCGCAAGGCCAAGCCACGATTTCTATCCCAGATTGCATGTATAACTCGGTCGAGACTTTCTTTGTCCGTCAGCCCAACAAAGAGCTTGATTGGTTCCTCCCAGCTTGGTACTGATGCTCGAGAGATAAGGTTCTTGAAAGGTTCGTCCTGCATCCCACGGGCGACATAATACTCCCCGATAGAACGGTGGACAAACGAGTACTCCTCGCCAGCCCGCTGCAGAAGCCCCGTTTGATCGACAAGGTGACTTATGATGTTAGTGGAGCTACCTTGTGGAACTGTCTTTCGGACGGCAAATTCAAGATCCTCTTGGTCGAAGCAATCCCCGCTATCCAGTTTGAAGAATCGCACTGCAATAGCCTTGAGCACACTCTCTAATTCACCATAGGTCTCAGTGGTGATAGCGTCGGTTTCTAGACCGTCGTCTCCCCTTGCTCTCTTTCGGAGTAGGTATTCTGTACAGTTCGCGAATAAAGAGGCCCTGTCGATTACCTTTCCAGGTTCCAAGCGAGAGGTGCACAGCATTGCCAGCATAAAAGGAATATGTGCAAGCTCAAATAGTCGATCGCTGGACTTTAGGAGTAACCAAAGATCATTGCGTCTGTCTTCAGGAACCATGTCCCATACGTAGTTCTTGATATCTTCTTCAGACAGTTCTACAATCTGATAGAACTCGAAGTGAAGCGATTGGAAGTCATCCTTCCTAAAATTAGATACTCTTGAGGATATCACAACCTTACACTGCGGATATGCGATTAGAAACGCTTGGAGTCTCTCAAGAAAGCTCGCACGTGTTGTTTCGTTGACTTCATCAAGCCCATCCAATAGAAGCAACGTCCCCTCTTGGCAGAAGTCATCATGACCTGTCAGCATGTCAGCAATCGTCCGGTTAGTTTTTCCCTGAACAAGATTGTGGACATGATCGATAAGTGTGGACGCCGTCCTCATCAGAGTGTCGATTCGTATCAAGATAGGGATCAAGTAATTGTTTGTAGCACACCTGTGTGCTACATAGCGTAGAAGCGTCGTTTTGCCAGATCCAGGGTTACCCAGAATAATAAGTCTTTTTGATGCCGACTCAATTCGTTCGTGTGCAACGACTGGCTCCTTATGCGCCGCGTCGCAAGTACGCATTCGAAGAGGAAGATATGCTTCTTGTATCGCCAATCCTTGGTCATGCCCGAGTACGAGCAAGTGGCGGAACGATGAAATCACGGCCTTCCGATATGCTTCTTCAGCACTGATTGCATCTAATTCAGTGTCTGATATCCCGCGATCCAGATCGGCCGTGGCAGGTAAGCCAAGACTTTCAACAATCGCCTTAAGAGAGGCAGTATCATCACCAGATTTCCAGAAGAGTGCTTGAACATCCTGCAATTGAGTGTGGGTTGCAGTGCTGTCAAGACGGATAGGAATGATTCTGACTCGACCGATTTTCGCACAAGCAATTTCATAATTAACCCACTTGGAGTTAGCTGCATTCTGTGACCATAGTAGCAGCAACACATCACTTTGTGCCATGTTTCTTTCAACCTCTTCTTTCCAAACACGACCCTTCGGTATGCTGTCAGGTGCTAGAAAGACTTCAACGAGGTACGATTCAAGTACATCCCTGATAGCCTCGGCACAAGGAAGTTCTTCCTTCGCGTAGCTGATGAAGACATGCTTTGCCTGCATTGTTTCTCCTTATACAAAGCTTGTGAGCCGAGTATTGTGTTTAGTTCACACTTGCTCCAAGCTATTCCTCAACTTTCTAACCGCTCGATTGTGGCTATTTTCTCACTCATGATAATATGTTAGGCTAAGCTAACCCAACTAGTCACCAGAGGCAAGGCTGCGTAGTTCAATCTCGGGCGTATCCACTATATCTGGTTGCGAACAACAGTACACAACCATACGTCCAACATCCTTTGATGCGATCCATTCCGATGGATCAGCCTCTGGATAGGAGTTTCGTATCATTGGAGTATCAACACCTGCTAATATGAAAGTATGCACCCGTATATTATGCTCTCGTACTTCCTCCCTGAGAGATTGTCCAAAAAGGCGAAGCCCTGCTTTCGATGCACAGTATGCTGATCTGGTTGCCTTCCCGCGACGTGCTCGGTTCGACGACACGATGAAAATGTCCCCTTTTCCCATCTTTAACATGTCTCCAAGAACTGCCTTACAACACAGAAATGTCCCTCGGAGATTTACTGCTATGACCTCATCCCACTCTTCGATGGCCATCTCATGGATAGTTGCACGCGCAATTGCACCTGCATTATTCACCAAAATATCTGGCGGCCCAAAACGCTCCTTGCACATTTCTACCATGCGCATAACATCCTCAACCTTAGATATATCAGTTCGAATCGCCAAGGCTTCTCCACCAGCGGTTACTATCTCTTTTGCCACAGCTTTCAACTTGTCCTCAGCCCGTGACGCCAGAACAACTCTTACTCCATTGGCAGCTATTTCTTTGGCAATCGCCTGTCCAATGCCTTTGCTTGCACCTGTAACAACTGCCACTCTATTTGTTAATAACATCATTGTCTCCTTTCGATGTTCATATTAAATGAATCACTGTCGTGATAGTACTCTCAGTCTAATTTACCGCTTTGTAACGCACACCAGTCTAAAAGTAATTCGTCCTGCGCTGTACTCCGGAGAATCTTCTCTACGAATAGCACATCGCACTCCTGTTTTGTCTTGATTATAGGCTCCTCCCCTAATAACCCTCTTTCCCGCTGATTCCGTGGTCTCCCGGTTAGTATCATAAGGATACGGTCCAGAGATCGAAAAACACCATTCCCATGCACCCCCCGACATATCAAGCGCCCCTAACGGACTCTTACCCTCAGGAAAAATCCCAACACTACAGAGTCCTCCGATACCAGTGTCTTTCATATTGCACTTGTTAGAGTCACACTCTGAGCCCCATGGGTATCGCCTGCCGTCTGTGCCTCGACACGCCCTTTCCCATTCAGGTTCCGTCGGCAACCGTAGCTTCCATCCTGTCTCAAGCGTACAGTGAACAGATGTCCAGTTTGCAAAGGCTACTGCTGCATACCAACTCACGTTCACACACGGGAAGTTGTCGGGAACTCCACCTTGCTGCCAAATATCAACAGCCTCTCGCCATATAAGCCCCTTCCTTGACCAAACTAAGTCGGATATCCACCCATCGTCGGCTTCCACAAATGCTCTGAACTGCTTGTTTGTTACGGGATACTTGGATATACGGAAACAGTCAAAGGAAGCCAAATGTTCCGGTTTCTCATTGTCAAGAGCCTCTTTATCTGATTCATTACTACCCATAGTGAATGAGCCACCTGGAACCCATTCCGTCCATGCAAACTGCGGCAATCCATCTCCTCCAACACCAACACCTGGACGGGGGTCACCAATTTCTGCTAATTTCATTCCTGCGTTTGCTCGGTCAATAACTGGACACAGTGCGTCACTAATCGTCTCAATCAATGCCCTTGTCATTATCTCTAGCTCCCTTCTTCATGTCTTTTCCAGTAGTATTCTATCAGCATCATTCTTTTTGACCTCAGGTATTCCACAGAACCCAGGCCGATCAGAATCTGGGCTCCCAAAACGTCTAGAAAGGTCAGCCTGCTGAGTTTCGAGCCCGTACCAACTCAATAGCAGGACGGCTTCTCATAAAGAATGGTAGTGCTGAGCTACCACAGTAATTTCTCAATGACTGCTCTATCTCACGCCCCTCCCAGACCTTCCACAATTGTTGGTTATTATCGAAATCCATTTTCTGGTGGATAAATGTGATTTCTGGCGGCGTAGGCCCACGAAAAACCCGTCGTTCTATAACACCTCCTTCATCTACATACCAGCATTCACCCAGAACAATGTCCACAAAGCCCTGGCACATACTCACGATTTCAATATATTCCCTCGTTGGTATGATGGGGAGGAACGGTCTCAGCGTAAGTACAGTATGAAGACCTTTCTCTTTCAAAGCTCTGAGTGCAGCGATCCGTTCTAGTGGACTTGGTACGTTGGCAGATTCCAAGTGTTTCCCCGAACTCAATCGTGGAATGCTTATACAACCAAACAGTAGGTGGTTGGATTGCCTGAGCTTACTGGCAATGCCACCAAGGGTTGCTAGATATCTGCTGTCGAATATCGTCCGAGTTGTAAACAAAACATCAACGTCCAGGTCCGACAGGGCTTCCAAGAGTTCAATACCTATCTTGGTCCGCGGAGGAGCAAACGAGTCGGTGTCTCCGCTTACGTAGACAATGTCATAGTGAGCATCACAAGCCTTCACCCATTCGACAATCTGGGGGACTGAATAGGAGTGATAACTCGAGTAACCTTGGTCACCATAGCAGAATGCACACCGATACGGACAACGTCGACCGTCAGGTAAAGGGCCGAGTGAGAGCATGATCCGGTTAAGCCCGACAAAGAAAGGCATCCCATTCTTTTTCTGTTTGGCCATCTCACATAATCCCGGATTTGCCATTCAACTTCATAATCGGTGTTCCTACACACCACAAGCTCAATAATAGCATAATAAGGGCCTCAATATCGACTTCTCTGGCTGTCAACACGGCCAATACACCTGTCCCAAAGGCCCCAACACACACTAATCATATTTTGGCCCTTTTTCAACGCGCCTGAAGAACCTCTATCTGCCCACTGCCTTTGCAGCTTTTTCTACCCAAATACCGAGTTTCGCATATCCATCGTCGTCAAGCCAGTCATAAGTCGAGTACAATGAGGATAGAAGTGTCTTCTCGTTATTCACCTGAACAGACAAGCGGTCAAATGGATTTGGCCCTCTACTATCAGTATATCCATTCTTGTCCTTCAGCTTATGAATTCGAACAGCCAATAGGCCATTTCCTTGGCTAAGACTCTGGTCAATTTCGTATTTCACATACTTACGGCTGTAAGTTTCTGCACCTACCAGAACAACCGTCACAGAAGTACCCTTCATGTGTGTTCTTATCCACTGCTTGATAGCGGCATCCCCCTGTTTCTTGATTGCCTCCCACTTAACGGCATCCCAGAATCCGGCAGATTGCCTGTCGGGTCTCGTAACCCAACTGTTTCTAACTTGACCAGCTCTCCAGTGATCCCTCTCAAAATGAAAACTAAAAAACACTCTTCGAGCCATCTCTTACTCCTTCAAAGAGAAAACAGCATGACGATCAGTATTGTGAAGCATATCACTCCATGAAAGACAACAAGCGTCTTTGAAAAAACGACCTCAGTCCACAAGCTTGTCGCACAGCGAACTTCCTGCGTACTCATGGAGAAATCCACTTCCGATTCATCTACTAGCCTTGCCCTGTCGTAAAGTCGTCTATAGAGTCGCTCCTGCCAAAGAAAGTAACCGTCCAAAAACCAGAATATGAGCGCAGGGAAGTAAGCCAGTAGAACAAACTGCACATTCGAGTCTTTGGCAGATAACGCGAAGAGGGCGGATACTAGCACGACACTCCAGCCCTTCAGCAAGAACGAGATATGGGACATTCTGTTTACAACGCCTTGTATCATTTCTAAGTGCTTTATCTTCTTTTCATCCATGTGAGATATTGTCAAATGTTGTGGATGGATTTTTGGGGACTTAACATAGGAGCCGCTTCGCGGACTGTTTTCATCTTTTCATCAGCCCAGCCTCCAAAGCCAGATTCGGCAAAGTCCTGGTGCTTGGCGCCGGCGCACATCTGGCTTCGGCTGGAGAGTGATGACATGAGAACAGCCTCGCCGAAGGCGAGTCCATATCTCTCTCGGCTGGCCGTATTGAGCGGTTCATGATTCAAGCGGCAATCTCCTTGATACCATCTACAAACTTAACTCCCTGAATGATCTCAACTATCAGTTCTTTTGAGTTCAGCCGACGCCAGTGTCTTTCGGCACACTGAACCAGCTTGAACACCATCGTCAGGCATGCCATCCGGCTGCCGCAGCCTTTGGTGCGACGCGTGCGTAGCCTCACCGTTGCGAACGTCGATTCAATCGGATTGGTTGTGCGAAGATGTACCCAGTGCTCGGCCGGGAAGTCATAGAATCTCAACAGAACATCACGATCTTTCGCCAGGCACTCAACAGCTTTGGAGTACTTCGCTTTGAACGTCGTCACAAACAGATCAAAGGCCTTGCGGGCTTGCTTTCGTGTCTCGGCCATCCATATGTTCTGCAGCATGGATTTGGCCTTCGGTTGAATCGACTTGGGCATTTTGTTGAGGACATTGGCTGTCTTATGCACCCAGCAGCGTTGTTCTTGGGTCACAGGGTAGATCTCTCTCAAAGCCGCCCAAAAGCCCAATGCTCCATCGCCGGTCGCCAGCTTGGCAGCGGTGGATAAACCTCGTTCTTTGATATCGAGCAGCAATTCTCTCCACGATTGAGCCGATTCACGATAGCCGTCTGCAATTGCAATCAACTCCTTCTTGCCGTCATCTGTGGCGCCCATTAACACCAGAATGCATTGTCTGTTGTTGCCTGGATCTTCGAGGCGGATGTTGAAATATACCCCATCGGCCCAGAGGTACACATAGTGCTTATCCGTCAACGAACGTTTCGACCAACCGGCCCATTCCTGCTGCCAGCAGTCCTTTAGCCGAACGATATTTGTCGCAGACAATCCCTTTGCCTGAGGTCCCAATAACGCCTGCAGGGCCTCGGTGAAATCGCCGGTGCTGATGCCCTTGAGATAGAGCCAGGGAATCAGTTCGTCGATGCTCTTGGTTCGTCGCAGATACGGCGGCAGAATCTTACTGGAGAACCGTATGCGTTGGCCGTTTTGATCGAGACGCTTGTCATTGACTCGTGGCTGTTGGACATCTACGGGGCCTATGCCTGTCTGAATAGTCCTCTGAGGCAGATATCCATTACGTGCGACCAAACGCCGTCCCTCGGCATCGTGAAGGTGCGTATGGCCAGCTATGTATTCGACGACTTCGTTTTCAATGGCCGCAGCTAACATCTCCTGAGCCCCTCGTCGCAAGACCTCCGTCAGAACGTCCCGACTGTTCATTGACAAATGCTCGGTGTTTGTCGTATCCTTCTTCATGTGGCGTGTCCTTTCCTTTGAACAATCATTTATCCAAAAGCTAAAAGGATACGCCGCTTTCATCATTCGTCCAGCCACAACTTTCGGTTATACCTCCATCCATGTGTATTATTCCTTCAAGAAATCGCTCTCATATTGAGGTCTACTATCAAGTTGTGTGTGGCCATCCTTACCCACTTGTAGACCGTGTCTTTTTTGCTTCCAAGGTGTTGGGCAATCTCGTCCACTGACAACCACCGCTCGGCCACAATCTTCGCACCTCAAAAAACGGGTTCAACCGGACATGGTTCGCCGCAATAGTAGAGCACACGCCCAGAAATGTGTCAAGTCTATTTTCTGGTAAAACATAGTATGTCTTAAGATGTGCTAACCGCATAATGGCACAGGTGAGTTCTGGCCAAATATAGCCATATTGGCAAGAAGGATGACGGTTGGTGCTGGCAATTCGATATCATTTCTGGTTAGCGGTCAGGTTATGGTCTTGTTGAGATAAAAGCCTGAGATGGTTTACCAGAGCTACTCAAGATGCTGGGTGGGTCGAGTCCAGCCTGGCACTTACGAGCGGCAAATGCCATTTCACGTCAACCGCCTCTTTGTTTAGTACTGATATTCACTTATCAAAAAACTAAGAAAATATTTGAATAAAAACACAGTCTATATCGTATAATGTAATGAATGAGGAGGCGCTGTGCTTCCCTATCAGTCGGCAACCTTTTTCGGCCTTCATGGCAGAAAGGAGAATGCCTAATGACTAACTTAATTAGTCAATTAGTGATAGGGTGGCGCTTATCTGTATACTGATAAGAGGATGGCAAAAGAAACTATTTCTGTTTGGAGGAGGAAGTTATGGCTCGACAGCCTAACCAACTGTTGACACAGAAAGAATTAAAATCAAATGGGGGTAAATGGGGTGTAAATGGGGGCAAATAAATGTAAATGTACAGGAACAGATAACTTTCCTTTCTTGGAGAGTCACACAGCATCAAGGTGGTTCCCTGCTCTACTGTGTGGCGCCTCCCTTTATTGATTTTCCAAAGAACTATTTCTTTTTCAACTGATTCAATCTCACCATAAACCTATTATGCATAACACCGCAGGTGCTCGAATTCGAGGTCAAAAGTAAGGAATAAATTAAGGTTCGGTCCTGACAATTAATGACCAGCTGGTAGAGAACAGAAGACAGCTCGTCGGGGCGCTCGTCTTGGCGAAGCCCGTCGTAGCCCAGAAGACCCCCCGCCGCAGCACGGAAGCCAGAAGGCAGAAGACGGAAGCCCATCCACAGGATGCCTTACGGCAAAGGCACAAGGAAAAATAGAAAGGGAAAAAATTTTGGAATCTCGGCACTGAATCATGCCGCCGCAATTACCACCCTCAGAAGTTTCAGAAAAGGTGTGAGAGCTGAACGTTTTATGTTATCCGTTGCTCTTACTCCCCGGAACAGGGATTGGCTTCAATCCCTTTCAGAGAAGCTTCGATTGAACTACACTTCCGGCAAAGACGTAAAAAAGTCGCGGAAGGTAGTATCATCTCGGATGGGATCGAAATCCGAGTCTTGACGAAGCCTCCGCTTGCTCAAAGCCAAGCCCGCCGATACATGGTGCCGAAGCCAATCAACGGTCTTCTCCGCGTTCCCAGCGAGCGCTTCGAGGCACGCAAGATTGTAGGACCCACTACCACGCTCAATATCTTCGGCTGACAACAGCTTTTCCCTTGCCTGCCTTCTTAACGCGACAGCCTTGTTTTCAGGTGCGCACTTGCTCAGATTGATAAGTGCGGTTGAATAAAGGACGAACGGTGCCGACAAATCCGGCACTATCTTCAGTGCTTGGTCAAACTTCTGCCATGCCGCCTCCAAAAGCCGGTCAGCTTCCTCGCCCTGCTTTGTCTGCGCCTGCGCGGAAAGAGCTTTGCCCCAGTTGAAAAGAGGCGTGCATAAATCGGATTCGATTCTTAACACTTCGGCGAATCTCTCCTGCGCTTCCTCGAAAAGTCGGTCGGCCTCGTCACCCTGCTTGATTTGAGCACGGTCGGAGAGGATTCTCCCCAGGTTGTTGAGAGCCTCGATCATGTCGGGCTCGATCTCCAATGCAGCAGCAAACTTCTGCCCCGCTTGCTCAAGCAGACGGTCGGACTCCTCCCCTGCCTTGCTGTACGCTCGAACCATCAGAACAATGCCCCAATTGTTGAGCGTATTGTACTCATCAGGCTTTATCATTATCGCCTCAGCAAATTTCTGTTCTGCTGCCTCAAATAGTGATTCGGCCTCTTCGCCTTTCTTTCTCTGCGCCTGGGCAGAAAGAGCAGATCCCAAACCAAAAAGAGCCTTGTGGTTGTCGGGTCGGATTCTCAACATAGCGGAGAATTTCTGCTGTGCCTCCTCGAAAAGTCGGTCGGCCTCATCACCTTGTTTAGCCTGCGCCCGAGCGACCAAAGCAGATCCCCAGTCGTAGAAGGCCTCCTCGAAGTCCGGTTTAATGCTCACTGCCCCAGCGAACTTCTGGCCTGCCTCGGTGAACAGTCGGTCGGCGTCTTTGCCTTGCTTGGTTGTTGCCTGCTCGCAAAGGACCTTGCCCCAAAGGTAGAGGGCAGCGGAATCGTCAGGCTTGATTCTCACCGTCTCGCCAAACTTCTCACATGCCGACCCCCTCAGCCGGTCAGCTTCCTCGCCATGCTTGGTCGCTGCTTGGGTGGCCAACGCAAGCCCCCAGTGGTATAAGGGTTCGGGATCGCAGGGCTTAATCTTCAGTGCCTGGTCAAACTTCTGCCGTGCCTCCTCGAAAAGTCGATCGGCCTTGTTGCCCCGTTTGGCAATCGCCTGATCGAGCAAGACTCTTCCCCATTGGTATAGAGTATCGTGCTTGCCAGCCTTGATCTTCAAGGCATCGGCGAACTTCTCTCCTGCCATCTCGAACAACTGATCGACCTCCTCACCGTGCTTGGCCCTTGCCTGGGTGGCGAGAGCATAGCCCCAGTTGTGGAGAGCTTCGTGAAAGGTTGGCTTGATCCTCAATGCTTCGGTGAACTTCTGCTCGGCGGCCTGCCACAGCCGGTCGGCTTCTTCACCCTGCTCAGATTGCGCCTGAGCCACGAGAGCCGCACCCCAGATGCCGATCGCTTCAGCAAAGTCAGGCTTGATCCTCAACGCCTCGGCGCACTTCTGCCCGACTGCCTCAAACAATTGGAAGGCCTCCTCACCCTGTTTGTTTCTTGCTTGGTTGAACAGAACAATGATCAATTTGTGTAGGGTGTCTATCATGTCAGGCTTGACCTTTAGTGCCTCAGCATATTTCTCCGCTGCTGTTGCGAGTAACCGATCAGCCTCCGGGCCGTGCTTGGTCCGCGTTTGGGCGGAGAGAGCATCGCCCCATTGGGAGAAGGCTTCGGCGAGATCAGGCTTGATCAGCAAGGCCTGGGCGTACCTTTGGCCTGCTGCCTCAAACAATCGGTCAGCGTCCGCGCCCTCCTTGGTCTTGGCTTGGTCGAGAAGAGCATTGCCCCAGTTGTACAGGGCGCTGTAATAGTCAGGTTTAAACTTCAGAGCCTCGGCGTATTTCTGGCCAGCTGCCTCAAAGAGTCGGGTGGCCTCTTTGCCTTGCTTGGTTCTAGCTTGAGCGGCAAGAACGACGCCCCAGTTGAAGAGAGTCGTGTCTATGTCTGGTTTGATTCTCAAGGCCTCGGCATACTTTTGCGCCGCTGCCTCTAACAGCTGGTCAGCCTCCTGGCCTTGCTTGGTCTGTGCTTCGTTGGCAAGAGCCAAGCCCAATTCGTGGAGCATCCAGACGATCGTTGGGTCGAGCTTGAATACCTCGGCATAGTTGTGTTTGGCCGCCGCCAACAACCTATCGGCCTCCTTGCCTTGCTTCATCTGCGCCTGGGCGGAAAGAGCGTTGCCCCAGCTATACAGGGCCTCCGTGAAATCGTGCTTAATCTTCAGTGCTTCGGCATACTTCTCCCCCGCTTCTGCAAACAGCCAGTCAACTTCATCGCCTTTCTTGGTCTGCGCTTGGACAACCAGAATGTCGCCCCAGCGGATTAGTGCCAACAGCTTGATCTCCTTTGGACCCAGAGGAAGGAGTGTCTGCAAGCGCCTTGCGACGAAGGAAGGTCCGGCCACAGACGGTTCCAGGAGTACCTTCATCTGCAGGGGTAGAGGCATAGCGATCGTACCCTCGCCAGACGCGAGATGTAACGCCTGGTCGGCGGAGCGAACAGCTTCTTCATGACGGTTAAGCTGTAGTAAGCATCCAGCCTGACTGTTCCATGCCTGCGCCAAGGTCGGATCGAGCTGAACAGCCCTGTTGAAAGCCAACAGCGCTTCGCTTGTCCGGTCCATGAGTTGAAGCAACATCCCCTTATTGTCCCAAACCTCGGCATCCTCAGGCGTAAGCTCAAGAGTCTTCTCGTACGCATCAAGAGCTGCTGCGAAATGTTCTGTGCCCAATGCCTGTAGGCACATGCCTTTGTTGTTCATGGCGAAAGCATGATCTGGCTTGATGGCCAGTGTCTTATCGTACGCCTCGAGAGCATTCTGTATTCTCCCGCAGTTGAAGAAGGCCAACCCCAATTCATACCAAGCATCTTCATGGTTGGAATCAATTTCTACTACCTGCCGGAAGGGTTCAACCGCCTGTTCGTATCGGCCCAGGCTATGCAACGCCTTACCCATCAAGTACCAACCTTCAACGAGGTCTGGTTTTCGACGGACGGCATCGGTGAAGGCTTCAACTGCCGTGTCACACTGACCGAGCTGAAGCAGTATCACTCCCTTGTAGTGGCAGGCCTTGTAACTCCCCGGGTCCAGGCGGAGCATGTCATCAAGGCATGCGATTGCCTCAGTTAGTCGGTTGGCTGCATGCAGAGCGCGCGCCTTATCGTGCAGTGCTTGGATATCATTTGGATTGGCTTCTAGAGCAGCGTCAAAAGCGCTAACAGCCTCCTCAAAGCGTTGCAGATACAAGAGAGCTTCCGCCCTATAGTACAACGCGTGGCTTGAATCTGGCTTAAGACGCAAGGCTTCGTCACAGCTTTCAAGCGCGTCAGAATAACGCCCTAGCCTTCCAAGTATGTGGCCTCTGCGCCAAAGAATTTCGCACAGGTGAGTAGGGTCCCTTTCGAAACAGGCAGCCTCTGAGAAACATCGAAGAGCTTCTTCATCTTGGTCCAGTGCTGAGCTAGCCATACCCCTGTGAAACCAGGAAGTGGCGTCATCCGGTGCCAATTCAATAGCCCTGTCGAAGGCGAGAATAGCCTCCTGAAATCTCTTCAGGTTGCCGAGCACTACCCCTTTCCAGCGCCATGCCTTTACAACTTTGGAATCAGCCTCTAAGCATCGCTCATATGACTGCAGGGCGCCCTCATTATCAAGTTGATTGTGCTGAATTCTTCCTTTTTGGAATAGCGCTTCGGCGAAATCAGACCTGTACGTTGCTGCTCGATCGAGTGATTCTATCGCCTCTGAGAAACGATCCATTTTTTCCAGGGCCATCCCTCTCTGGTACCATCCGTCTGCTCGAGAGGGATCAAGCGTCAAACCTTTCTCCAGCGCCTCGACGGCGTCTGCCCATCGCTTTAGCATCGCCAAACATATACCCTTGCAGAACCAGGCATCTGTGAAATCTGGTTTCGCTTCTAGAGCCTGCTCGATAATATGCAATGCCTCTTCCCTACCATCTAGTTCGCACAAGGTCAATGCTTTCTGGTAATGAGCCCAGATACTGTCGGGCTTGATACGTAGCGCTTCGTCGAAGGCTTCCAATGCATCTACAGGACGCCCCACCTGACACAAGACGATGCCCTTGTAGTACCAAGCGTCGGCTTGGGTTAAGTCAAGCCGCAAAGACTCCTCGAGTGCAGCGAGTGCTTGTTCATTCCATCCGAAATGAGACAGAATTACCCCCTTCAGATGGTGGGCACGTGCATGCGTAGGCTCGATTACCAGGGCTTCCGTGACGAGTTTGAGTGCTTCTCCAGAACGCTTAAGGTTCTGAAGGGTCCCAGCCATATTCCGTAAGGTTCTTGCATGGCCAGGCTTCAGGTTAAGGGCCTTTTCGAGTGCCTGGTGCGCCTCCTCATAGCGAGTGAGATTAGATAGTGAGGCTCCTAAGTTCAGCCAAGGAAGATACGAGTCAGGCTCTAGCTTTGTGGCCTCTTGGAAGCAGACTACGGCTTGCTCGAAATCCCCCCCAAGCCTCTGATGATTCAAACCAAGAGAGATCACAGCGTTGGCGTCCTTCAGGTCTATGAACACGTCGAGTAATCTAAGAAGCTGTTCGCGATTCGGAGGATCCATAACATTGATCAGGTAGGCGAATTCGGGCAGAACAGGATCTTCCGCCGAGTGGAGAAAAGACTGTCCAGCAAGTTCTTCAAGAATATCGCCAACCTTGGGAACACAGCGTTCAAATACGATGCGGAGGACGCCTTCGATGCGACTATGCGTGAGTTCGAACATCCCCGCTCCAGCAAGCAAATAGATTGATCGCAAGGCGTCGTGGAGTTCAGGCCTCTCTTTGAGTCGCTGATAGCGCATTTTCATGGCGTGCGTGGACTCCACCATGGTAATCGAGCCGGGTGTAGGGTAAACAACCGCCTTTTGCTCATCCCACTTCATGCCCGCGCCGTCTGCTAGGCGTGCTCTCTCATCGTCTGTAAGCGGCAGAAGTCTCAGCCTTACCGGAATGTCCTCAAACACGTGATAGAGAGCAGCTCCCGGATTCTCAAATACCTCATCCATCTCCGGTTTGTCTCGGCACGTCGCGGCAACAACTGAGGTTCTCGAAACTCGTCGGACTGCCCCGAGGAACTCCATCAAGCCAAGCTTATCATCCGAGTACGATGACAAATCATCCAGTAAGACTACGACGCGACGTCTCTTAAGCACAGAAAACGCTTCCTCGGGTGGAGATACTGTTCTCTTTGGGCAAACCACATGAAATCCTCTGAGTCTCCTGACGACCTCCAGAAGTGTCCGACTCTTCCCATCAAGCGGAGGACCAATCAAGATAACACTGCTTCCCTCTTCAAGCTTCTCAGCTAGGAGTCCCTCAACAGGTTTGTTTGTTTTACCAACTGCGTTTCCGACTGCGGTGTCGAAGGTGGTAGCGCGACGTGAAATGTACAGGGGATAGTGGGGTCGGCACGAAGTCTTTGGCACCTGGCCCCGTTTGAGCACTTTGTACCCGAGATCTGCCGGTTTGAGTTTGTGCGCAGGTCCACAGACCGCAAATGCTTTGATGAATGTACTCCGTCGGGAACGCAGAGTAAGCAGCAGAAGCAGTAGTGCAACAAGGCTTGCCGAGAGGCCAATCTCACTCGGTGATAGAGGAGCAATGAGGTGTGTTAGGAAGTCCTTCGCCCGCTCTGATAGGACGGCAAACAGCGATCCCAAGATGAGTGCGGAAAGAGTCAACCACCATAACTTCTTCAGAATAGGATATAGAGATGCCATACACCTCACCTCAAGACGAGAGCCGGGAGGACTCTTTAGCAAATTTCCCATTTAGCATTGATTCTGGTGTCTTACTTCAATTGCGTCTACCTTATATTACCAGATCTGCATGCAAAAGCAAATCTTTTTGGGCGTTTCCTTCCTTCCTCGTTGACCAGCTTCATCACTATACGGAAATAGATGTGTAAGGTAGTGGGCGTATTTGCATTGAAAGGTTCAGAAAAGATGCGACCTCTGAATCTGCTGATCTTTCATGCCACGCATTCCTCTGGAAATACCGATTTTTGTATGAGAAATCTATTTGCTGCCCTTTACGTATGCGTTCGAAGGCCACCTGCAAAAATTGCAGGCTCTCTTCACAAGGAACATCCATGTTTCTGCAGGATCTACGAGGTTTCAGAATACTCCAAACACAATAGAACCTGACAAATACCCGTAAAGACAACCCCTGAAAGTGTAGGTGAAAAGTGTATGGGAATAAGGAGCATCCAAGAAAGCAAGCAACTTCGAGCTACAATATTCTCGCCTGCTCAGCTATATGCTACAATGCAGTGCCGGTGGCGTAAGAGCACCATTGGTAGTGATACCCCCTCGAGTCGCCGATGTGCGTGGTGTCTTCAGGGCGGTGCGCCTATATCGAGTTAAGACTCCAAGAAGGAGAGCCACAATGGCCCATTCGACCAATCTGACAAGCTTGATATTCGGTACTCTAATCATACTGACGCACTCCCTCCCCACATGTGCGAAAGAGAGGATGCGCGAGGTTGTGATAAGACCCGAAGCATATCCGCATGCGCTACGGAATCCTCTCAAGGGATTTCGTCCGGGTACAAACCGGCGTGCTTTCAAACATGAGTATGCCACCTTGACCCGATGCTACTTGAGATGGAACGAATTGGAGAACGACGAGACTGACACCATCGGCAAGATCAAAAAAGTCTGTGATGAGAAGTGGATGGATATGGAAAAGCACAACATCAAGGTCATACCGCGGGTGTATCTTGATTGGGATAGAAAGAAGGGCAATGAGTACTGGCCGGCAGACATGCAAACCGGCGACTACGGCAGCGATCAATTCAAAAGACGCGTCATACGTCTGGTCCAGCGGCTCGGCCAATGTTGGGACAATGATCCACGTGTCGCTTGGGTCCAATTGGGTATCATTGGATACTGGGGTGAACACCACAATCCCTCTCCCGATGACGAGATGCAAAAGCTACTCGGTGATGTGTTCACGGAGGCGTTCAAGACAAAGAAAGTCACTGTTCGTCACCCCTGGGAATTTACAGACTACGAGTTTGGCATCTACTGGGATTCCTGGGCGCATATCCAGCAAGTGCAATCCCACGGCAAAGGGATCGCCGAACTCAACAATAAGCAGGGCCGATGGAAAACATGTCCAATTGGTGGGGAGTGCGCCTATAACTGGGGACGATACGGACAACAACCCGGAGATAATCCGAACGATACACTCCGCGATCCCAGCCATCTGAACTGGCTGCTTTACACAATTCGCTGGTTGCACTGCAGCAATCTCGGGTGGGTGGCCAGTTATGATGTGAGCGATCCACAAGTCCAACAGGGAGCCGAGCAAGTACAAAAGGCCTTTGGCTATCGTTTCGTTCTCGACGAAGTCCGGTATCCGGTAGTACTCTCCACAGACCAGACATTCACTGTGACGTTTAGCGTTCATAACGTAGGATCAGCACCTTTTTACTACAATTGGCCGGTTGAAATCAGCTTGCTGGACCCGAAATCAAAGGAGGTCATCTGGAAGGACACGTTCAAGAAAATAGACATCCGTAGGTGGCTACCAGGAGACAAGTGGAATACGGAAAGGCAACTATACGAGGTAAAACCAAAGGTCTATCAGGTCCGTGGCTCATTCATGCTCTCACCCGGTGTGTCGCAAGGTCAGTACGTCGTAGCTTTGGCGATTCTCGATCCCGCGGGTATGTTGCCGGCAGTACGTTTCGCTATTCGGAACTACTTCATCGGAGGGCGTCACCCCATTGGCTTGGTTGGCGTGGACAGAACAGTGAGGAATACGGATTTGGATTCCGGCTGCTTTGCGGACCCGGCGAAGGACAGGACTCTGCGTTACGAGCTAACTAATGGAAGAAGCACCCTGAGCGGAAACCAGGGCAGATAAGCACCCAGCAACCACCACCCCCACCCCGCGACAGCCGGGACGCGGTTTGTGTGGGAGACCTGGAGCGATAGCCCTTAGTTGAGCTTCTCACTCCGGTTCACAGCTCCAGTAGCTTGTTTCTTCCCCCCAACAAGACGACCCAGACAACCACTGTTAGCCAGTGGATGATGATCGGTGTCCACAGTGAACGTGAGGCAACATATGAGATGCTGCACGTTATTCCCAGTGCTGCGACGATCACTAAGAAGCTTGGGTTCAAGAACACAGCAGACGCAGTCCGGTTGATGGTCAGGGCGTTGAGGGGATGCCATAGGATAAATGCAACTGTACTTACAGCAGGTATGTGACAATTCTTTTCTTACCATGATTTACAGCATTGTTGGATTATAGTAACTTCGAGAATCAAGAACGTTTTTGTCCCATCACGTGGACAGCCGACCATCACTTTGTCTGCCTTTCCGATTGCCGCGTGGATGCGCAGTTTAGGTTCCTCGTTGTCACAGTAAATGGTTCCCACACCAAGTACTTCGCCAGGACCAGCAAAATTCTCGAATTCAGCGACGATTCTGGGCTTTTCCTGCTTCGGCCCGACAACAACATTGACCTCTCTAAAACCGCCCGTAATAAGAACTGCTGCCGATTTGATGTTTTCGGCAACTGCAATTTTGTGTATGGATTTGTAAAGATCTTCACCTTCGAATAATCTCGCTGCTATTATTCTACCTGTTTTGCCTACTGCATATTCCATTTGTAACCTCGAAAGTGAGTCGATGTTGACAACCTATTGGCCTACTGTGCCGTTTATATTGCTGAACCTCATTTGAAGAATTGTACCGAGAGCTGGTCGTGGTGGCAACCGTCGACACCAACGATGAATTGCAATTGTGTCGCGAAGCCAAGAAGCTGTTCAGATAATCTACAAAGCGTGGCTGATACGTCGTAACGTGGATGCCTCAAAGAAAACCTTTGTGGCAACAGGGATTTGAGTATTTGACTTTGAGCTCTTCGTGGGTGGCCGATGCCCATGTGCCTTGCACTTAAATCGCTCTTGACCGCGCGCTCCGTGTAAGTCAGCCCTTGTCCCAATTGCAGGATTTCCTACCTGGCGTTATAATTGTATAGCTACAAACCTTGCTTAAAGCCTTTAATGGGATAGTCCGGTGAATAAGCATAAGCCTGTTCCATCAGGGATTTAATCTTTTTCACAATTTCCGGATGCTTTGCTGCTAAATCCGTTGTCTCTCCCGGGTCATCCTTCAAATGATAAAGTTCGAGCGGCTGATTCACGCCGATTCTGACCGCCTTCCAGTAGCCGATTCGAAGGGCCTGCTTGAAAGTTTCTCTCACATGCCCGTAGTCCCAATATAGATATTCGTGTTGTTTCTGCTTTTGTCCCGTAAGGCCCGGCAGTATTGAAATGCCATCAATATTAGATGGTGTT
>Ga0209635_10000573_pt1 | contig 25585 bp, 31 predicted proteins | sample DeeMarSWOR230_32_FD_187463 | JGI IMG/M metagenome (GOLD analysis project Ga0209635, IMG submission 187463) | Marine sediment microbial communities from White Oak River estuary, North Carolina - WOR-2-30_32 (SPAdes) (version 2) | ecosystem: Environmental > Aquatic > Marine > Intertidal zone >...
TTGATCACGGATGTGGCGATGGAGAAAGGGCTGCGGTTTGCGATCAGAGAAGGAGGCCGGACAGTCGGCGCTGGTACCGTCACCGACATCATGGAATAAGGTTTAAACAGAAGAAAGAGAAAAAACAGAATTACATCGATTGAGACAGGAAAAAAATGAGAGAGATCATAACCCTTCAGTGCTCCGAATGCAAGCGGAGGAATTACACGGGAAATCGCAATAAAAAAATTCAGAAAGACAAGGTTGAACTGAAGAAGTACTGCAAATTCTGTAAGAAACACACAGTTCACAAAGAGGTCAGGTAGCTCGTTAAAGGTGAAAGACCGGAAAGCATGAAGGGGGAGGTTAAAGGGCATATTTAAACAGACATTAGAGAGAGAAAATAAATAAAGAGGAGGAAATCAGAGGAAACAGGTGAGTAGCTCAACTGGCTAGAGCATCGGTCTCCAAAACCGAAGGTTGCGGGTTCGAGTCCTGCCTCACCTGCCAGATAGATACATATTATCGCAGGTTTTGAATAGAAGCTCTGAGAAAAAAAGCATAAAGTTTTCCAAGGGAAAAGGTTAAAAAATGAGCCCAAAGGTCAGATGGTACAAGCGATTTTCCAATTTTTTGAAGGAGGTCAAGGCGGAAATAAAAAAAGTCACCTGGCCTTCGAGGAATGAGGTCTACAGCACGACCATCGTTGTTATTTTGGCGACTTTTTTCTTTGGATTCTACCTTTACTTCATGGATGTCATTTTTTCCTGGGTGATTAAGCAAATCAAATCATTATTCGGTTAAGTTGAGTGAGATAATGGCAAAAAATTGGTATGTGGTTCACACCTATTCGGGTTTTGAGAAGTTTGTGGCGGAGTCTATCCGTCAGAAAGCGGTTGAATTGAATCTGAAGAACCAGATCGGTAAGATCATCATCCCCACCGAAGGTGTGGTAGAGATCAAAGGTGGAAAGAAGATTGTTTCGACCAAGAGGTCTTATCCCGGTTATATTCTGGTCGAGATGGAGATGAACGATGAGAATTGGCATATCATCCGCGAGACGCCTAAGGTGACGGGTTTTGTTGGTTCAGGAAGGCAACCTTCGCCTTTAAGCAGTGAAGAGGTCAGTCAAATTGTGGAACATATGGAGACCACCTCTGAAAAACCAAAACCCAAACATTCCTTTGAGAAGGGAGAGGCTGTCCGGATCATCGACGGTCCCTTTTTCAATTTCAACGGGATTGTCGAAGAAGTGAACCATGAACGAAGCACCTTGAAAGTGTTGGTGACCATCTTCGGGAGGTCAACTCCTGTGGAGTTGGAATTTTTACAGGTTGAGAAGATCTAGGAGGACGCATGGCCAAAGAAGTTGTTGCTAAGATCAAACTCCAGATAGTGGCGGGACAAGCGAGCCCGGCTCCCCCTGTGGGACCTGCGCTCGGCCAGCATAACGTGCCCATCATGGATTTCGTGCGTCAGTTCAACGAAAGAACGAACAAGATGGAAGAAGGAACGGTCGTTCCTGTCATCATCACCGTATTCAAGGACAGGAGTTTTAGTTTTATCGTGAAGACACCTCCAGCTTCTTATCTGCTAAAAAAAGCGGCTGGGATTGCCAAGGGGTCCGGAGAGCCGAACAAGGAAAAAGTCGGAAAAATCACGCCCAAACAGATCGAGGAGATCGCCAAAGCCAAGATGGCTGATTTGAATGCCTATGATTTGGAGGCAGCAAAAAAGATCATCGAAGGCACTGCAAAAAACATGGGATTGGAGATCGTCAGTGGCTAAAAGAGGCAAAAAGTACAAGAAAGCCAGAGAATTGAAGGAAAAAGAGGAATACTCTTTGGATGAATCCATCAGTCTCGTCAAGAAACTCAGCTTTGTCAAGTTTGATGAGTCTGTGGACGTTTCTCTTCGCCTGGGAGTCAACCCGAAACATTCAGACCAGATGGTGAGGGGAACGATTGTCCTCCCCCACGGAACAGGAAAGACCAAGAAGGTCTGTGTGATTGCCACCGGAGAAAAGATAAAGGAAGCAGAAGAGGCAGGAGCAGATTATGTTGGGGGCGATGATATCATCGAGAAAATATCCACAGGATGGGTGGATTTTGATGCCGTGATCGCTACTCCTGATGTGATGAGAAATGTGGGTAAACTGGGGCGTATTCTGGGAACAAAAGGCCTTATGCCCAATCCCAAATCAGGGACAGTGACGTTCGACATCAAGAAAGCTGTCGAGGAGATCAAATCAGGACGTGTGGAATTCAGAGTGGATAAAACAGCCATAATCAATTCCCCTGTTGGCAAGGTTTCTTTTGATGAAAATAAGCTTAAAGAGAATGTCAAGGCTCTTATTCAAGCGGTTGTTCAAGCCAAACCGCCCGGAGCAAAGGGCAAATACATTAAGAGCATACATCTTTCATCGACCATGGGGCCATCCATAAGGCTCTCAGAAGATGTTGTCGAATCATAGGAGAGGACAGGTGAAAAGAGAAGACAAAGAAATCCGCGTCAAGGAGCTGAGCGACTTCTTTAGCCGATGTGACAATTTTTATCTGGTCGATTTTATAAATATGTCCGTTGCCCAAGCTGTTGAACTGAGAAGGCTGTGTCGGGATAACGATTACACTTTCCGAGTGATAAAGAATCGTCTTGCGCTCAGAGCGCTCAAGGAGGAATTCCCTGAAGAACTCAAGGAGTCTTTCCAAGGATCGACCGCCATCGCTTTTGCCCCTCAGAACCCGCTCGGTTTGGCCCGGTTGCTCAAGGATTTTGCTGCCCAGAACAAGGTTTTAAACTTTAAAGCAGGCCTGTTGGAGGGACAGTTTCTTAGCGCCGACAGCTTCAACGAAGTGGCTAAGCTGACCTCTCGGAACGACCTGCTGGCGAGGCTTGGCGGCCTTATGGCCGCCCCGTTGATGAGGCTTTTAAGGACTTGGCAGGCCCCACTTAGTGGTTTTGGCATATTGTTGAGTCAATTAAAATCAAAAAAATAGAGTCGGAGGTAAAAATGCCCAAAGCGCAAACAAACGAAGCTAGCGAGCCCGTAAAGGAAAAAAAGGAGAAAGCAACAAAGCTGACAAAAGAACAGTTTTTCGAGCACCTGGATAATCTTACGGTTCTAGAGCTTGCGGATTACATCAAAGAATTCGAAGAGAGGTACGGTGTGACAGCCGCTGCAGCACCCATAGCCATGGCTGCCCCGGGAGCTGCATCTTCTCATGGGGAAGCCCCAGCTGAAGAAGCGAAGTCAGAGTTCACTGTCGTTTTGAAAAGCGTTGGAGATAAGAAGATCAATGTCATAAAGACTGTGAGAGAGGTAACGAGCCTGGGCTTGAAGGAAGCCAAAGATTTAGTGGACAGTGCTCCAAAACCTGTCAAAGAGAATGTGTCCAAGGAAGAGGCTGAAGAGATCAAGGCGAAGTTTGAAGCACAAGGAGCCGAGATAGAACTGCAGTAATGAATGGTGAGACCAAATCAGACCTTCAAATATTTCTGTTTTGGTCGAAAACTCTTCCGAGAGAAGGAGTGCGATGGGAGAATTAAAAAATACTAATCAGGAAAGAGTCGATTTCTCGAAATTAAAAACAGCCTTTCCGATGCCTGATCTGCTGGCCATCCAGAAGGCCTCCTACGCAGAGTTCCTGCAGATGGAGCTACTGCCAGAGGAGAGGATAGACAATGGCTTGCAGGCGGCATTCAAAGATTCATTCCCGGTCTCCGATTTCAAAGAAACCACTCAGTTGGATTTTATCAGCTATTCCATCGGTGACTGGGAGTGTAAATGCGGCCGTTTGAAGGGAGTGGAGAACTCGCGCGGTCGGTGCAATGGCTGTGGAACTCTTCTTCCTGCCGATGTGGAGCTTACTGAAAAAGAGATTTGTCCCTATTGTGGAGCGATGAAGAAGATCGAGATTCCTCTCTGTGACCACTGTGGCGATAAGGTCAGCTTGAAAATGAAATATTCTCCCATGGAATGTCTCCAGAAGGGTTACACTTTTTCTGTACCGCTCAGGCTTAAGGTCCGGTTGATTTCCTGGGAGAAGGACCAGACAACAAAAGCAAAAAGGCTGAAGCACATTAAAGAGCAGGAGGTCTATTTCGGCGAGATTGCCTTGATGACTGACAAAGGGACGTTTATTTTTAACGGGATTGAAAGAACAGTTGTCAGCCAGCTCCAGAGGTCTCCAGGGGTCTTCTTCAGACAGGGAGACGCAAAGGGTTTCTATGTCGGCAAGATCATCCCTTACCGGGGAGCCTGGGTGGAATTCGAGTACGACAGCAAGGATATTTTATATGTCCGCCTGGACCGGAAAAAGAAATTCCTGGCTTCTGTTTTCTTGAGAGCTTTGGGATTCGGATCAGACGACTCCATCCTCCGTCTTTTCTACAAGGCGTATAAGATCATTCCCGAAAAAGGCAAGCTCAACTGGGAATTGAACGAGAATCTCATCGGCAAGACCGTGGGAGAAGATATTGTTGATCCCTCATCCAAAAAAGTGATTATCAAGGCCAAAGAAAGAATCTTGCCAGAACAGTTCCAAAACTTAAAAGAGAAAAAGATCAAGAAGGTATTCCTTGCGGGAAAGGAGTTCAAAGGAGCTCATTCTCTTTCCGAGTTTGATGAGAAGCTCAAGGTCAGGGATCCGATCAGTGAAGCCCTTCTGGATGAGTTGAAAGACGGAAAAGAGCCATTCGAAGTGTTGTTCCCGGATGCGGATGAGTTTGGCGAGATCATCGTTAACACCCTGAGAAAGGATTCGACCAAGGATACCAACCAGGCGCTGGCCGAGATTTACAGGAAATTGAGACCTGGAGAGCCTCATACGATGGAAAGCGCCCACAATCTTTTCCGCAGTCTGTTCTTCAATCCTCAGAAATACAACTTCTCCCGGATTGGCCGCCTCAAGATGAATATCAAACTGAAACTGGATCGTCCCTTAGAGGAAAAAACTTTATCTGCCCTGGATTTTGTTGAGGTGATCAAATATTTACTGCGGTTGCGTCAAGGAGTCGGGAGTCTGGATGATATCGATCATCTGGGGAACCGCCGTGTCAGGTCTGTAGGAGAACTTGTGGAGAATGCTTTCCGCATCGGATTGACCCGAATGGAAAGAACCATCAAAGAGAAGATGACGGTGGCCACTGACCTGGCCTCAGCCATGCCGCAAGATTTGATCAATTCAAAGCCTGTGATAGCCGCCTTGAAGGAATTCTTTGGAAGTTCGCAGTTGTCTCAGTTCATGGATCAGATCAATAGCCTGGCCGAGATCACTCATAAGAGACGATTGAGTGCCCTGGGACCTGGTGGATTAAGCCGCGAAAGAGCTGGTTTTGAAGTAAGGGATATTCAGACTTCCCACTATGGGCGAATCTGTCCTATTGAAACCCCAGAAGGACCTAACATCGGCTTGATTTCTTCTCTTAGCTGCTATGCTCGAGTGAACGACTTCGGTTTCGTTGAAACTCCCTACCGGAAGGTAAAAGACGGAAGGATTATCGATTACGTGAAGGTCCTCCATCCTGGAGGAAGTGCGTTTAAAGTCGGGGATATCGTGGAGAGAGACATCCTGGATAAAGAAGTCTCAAAGATACAAAAAGGGAAATCTTCCAAGCAGATTCCTGTCGTAGAATCCCATTGCTTCTATCTCACCGCCTGGGAGGAGGAAAAGTACAACATCGCCCAGGCTAACGCTCCAGTGGATGATAAAGGAAATTTTATCAATGAGCTGATCAGCGCTAGACAAGGCGGAAATTTCAAGCTGATTCCCAAAGACCAGATCGACTACATCGATGTCTCTCCTAAGCAGCTCGTCTCTCTCTCAGCGGCTTTGATCCCCTTTCTGGAGCACGATGACGCCAACCGGGCTCTAATGGGGTCAAACATGCAGAGGCAGGCGGTTCCTCTGATCAGGCCTGAGGCGCCTCTCGTGGGAACGGGTATGGAGCATCTCGTTGCCAAAGGGTCTAGAGATGTTATTACCTGCAAAAGATCGGGTGTTGTGGAATTTGTCGATGCCGAGAGAATCCTGATCCGAGTTGACGAGAAGGAGACGGCAAGAGAACACGAGGTGGGCACAGACCTCTATCTTCTCACCAAATTCCTCCGAACTAACCAGAATACTTGTATTAATCATCGGCCCGTAGTCCGCAAGGGGGATCGGATCGAGAAAGGTCAGATCATCGCTGACAGTTCCTGCACGGACAGGGGTGAACTGGCTTTGGGTAGGAATATACTCTGTGCGTTCATGCCTTGGAGAGGATATAACTTTGAGGATGCCATAATCGTCAGTGAAAAACTGATCAAAGAGGATGTTTTCACTTCTGTTCACATCGTTGAAGAGACCATTGAGGCCCGGGATACAAAACTGGGGCCAGAAGAGATCACCAGGGATATTCCCAATGTTCCTGAAGAGCTTCTTCGGAATTTGAACGAGAATGGAATAGTCCGCATTGGCGCCCATGTGAAATCCGGTGATATATTGGTCGGGAAAGTTGCCCCTAAGGGGGAGACGCAGCTTTCTCCCGAAGAAAAATTGCTTAAAGCCATTTTTGGAGAGAAAGCTCTGGATGTGAAGGATGCTTCTCTGTACTGCTCGCCAGGCATCGAGGGCACGGTCATCGACGTCAGGATTTTCTCTCGGCGGGGAACAGATAAAGGGCTCTGGGCTAAAGCAGTCGAGAAAGAAGAGATAGCCAAGATGAAGAGAAACCTGGATGACGAGATCAGTATCCTCGATGGAGAGAAGTGGAGAAAGATGAAGAATGTCCTCAAGGGAGAGATAGTCGATAAGGAGTATCAATTCGAGGACCTGGTATTAAAAAAAGGCACAAAATTGGATGAGAAGATTTTAAACAAGATCAGTCCTGATGGCTTCTCTAAGTTGAAGCTCAAAGCGAAAGCGGAGCGTGATAAAAAATTGAGGGATATTGATAAGAAAGTCAAACGGCAGATCGAGGCTCTTCGGTCCATCTATAAAGAAAAAGCGGACACCCTCAGAAAAGGGGACGAGCTTTCACCGGGAGTTATCCAAGCGATCAAGGTATACATCGCCATGAAAAGGAAGCTTTCTGTTGGAGATAAAGTCTCCGGCCGACACGGAAATAAAGGGATCATCGCCAAAATCGTCCCTGAAGAGGACATGCCCCGTCTGCCAGATGGTTCCCCAGTGGACATTGTCCTTAATCCCTTGGGTGTCCCCTCGAGAATGAATGTAGGTCAGATACTGGAAGCCCATCTGGGATGGGCAGCCAAAGCGCTGAATCTCTGGATATCAACTCCAGTGTTTGACGGGATTTCCGAGGCAGAGATTAAAGATCTTCTCGAAAAAGCCGGACTGCCACGCTCAGGTAAAGTCCCCCTTTATGATGGAATAACTGGAGAGCTGCTCGACTATGAAGTCACTGTCGGATATATCTACATCATGAAGCTCTACCACCTTGTGGATGACAAGATTCATGCCCGCTCCACTGGACCTTATTCTCTGATTACCCAGCAACCTTTGGGTGGAAAAGCTCAGTTCGGTGGGCAGCGGTTTGGAGAGATGGAAGTGTGGGCCCTGGAGGCCTACGGCGCTGCCTATACTCTCCAGGAACTCCTGACTGCGAAATCAGATGATGTGGAGGGTCGAGCCAAGATCTATGAGGCCATCGTCAAGGGAGACCTTGATTTTCAGCCAGGACTTCCTGAATCGGTGAATGTCCTCATTCGCGAGCTGCAGAGCCTCTGCCTGAATGTGGAACTGGAGAAGGAAGAGGAGAAAGAAGAGATTTTGCCTTGGGGCATTGATGTCCCCCAAATCCTTAAAGGAGATTCGTGATGGAAGCAAGGCAATCTATGGGTGGAAAACCTAGAATCGATTTTGACCGGGTCAGAATCAGCATCGCTTCCCCCGAGAAAATCCGAAGTTGGTCCTGGGGAGAGGTGACAAAGCCTGAAACCATAAACTACAGGACGTTTAAGCCAGAAAAAGACGGACTTTTCTGCGCCAAGATCTTTGGGCCGATCAACGACTATGAGTGCCTCTGCGGAAAGTACAAGAGGATGAAATACAGAGGGATTATCTGCGAGCGGTGCGGAGTGGAGGTGACCAAGTCCAAGGTTCGCCGGGAACGGATGGCCCATATTGAATTGTCTTCACCTGTGGCCCATATCTGGTTCTTCAAGGGCACACCCAGTCGAATCGGGCTTGTCCTGGATCTTTCGATCAAAGACTTGGAGAAGGTTCTCTATTTTGAATCCTACATTGTTGTCGATCCTGGGGATACTCCTTTGCGGGAGAGGCAGCTCCTGACCGAAGAGGAATACAAGGATGCCCAAGAGAAATACGGAGATGGTTTCGAGGCTTCCATCGGAGCCGAAACAATAAAGAAGCTTCTTGAGCGGATAAACATCAACAAGGAAGCCGCACGTTTGAGAGAGCTGATGAAAAAGGACGCATCCCAGCAGAGGAAGCTCCGGTATGCAAAAAGGCTGAGAATCTTTAAGGCTCTTAAAAAATCAGGCAACCGTCCGGAATGGATGATTCTGGATGTCGTTCCCGTTATCCCACCGGATTTAAGGCCTCTGGTTCGGCTGGATGGAGGGCGGTTCGCCACGTCCGACCTGAATGACCTCTACCGGAGGGTCATCAACCGGAATAACCGGCTGAAAAAGCTGATCGAGCTAAAAGCTCCTGAGCTCATCATCCGCAATGAAAAGAGGATGCTTCAGGAAGCCGTGGATGCGCTTTTTGATAATGGAAAGAGAGGCCGCGTTCACCTTGGCGCCAATCGCAGGCCTTTGAAGTCTTTGAGCGAGGCCTTGAGAGGCAAACAAGGAAGATTTCGTCAGAACCTGCTCGGGAAGCGTGTGGATTATTCAGGCCGGTCAGTTATTGTCGTCGGACCTGAACTCAAGTTGAATCAGTGCGGCTTGCCGAAAAAGATGGCCTTGGAATTGTTTAAGCCATTCATTTTCCATAAGTTAGAAAAAGAAGGCTTGGTTCCCAGTGTAAAGGTGGCCAGAGAATGGCATGAGCAGGAAAGGCCTGAAGTTTGGGATTATCTCGAAGAAGTGGTCAAAGAGCACCCCATTCTTCTGAACAGAGCTCCCACTCTTCACCGCCTGGGAATACAGGCTTTTGAGCCGATCCTTGTCGAAGGAAAGGCGATCCAGATTCATCCCCTGGTCTGTGCGGCTTTTAATGCGGATTTCGACGGAGACCAGATGGCTGTCCACATCCCTCTCTCCGTAGAGGCTCAGATTGAAGCCCAGACCTTGATGTTGTCGACGCAGAACATACTTTCTCCGGCCCATGGTCGTCCTCTTGCCATTCCCAGCCAGGATATGGTTTTGGGCTGTTATTACTTGACTTTGGGAAAAAAGGGCAAGAAGGGCGAGGGGCGCATTTTTGGCTCAAAAGACGAGATCCTTTTGGCCTATGAAAACAAAGAGGTGACTCTTCATTCGTTGGTCAAACTGCGTTTTAAGGGTGCATTCATGAATCTTTCCACCTACTACGATGATCAGGCTGTCATGACCTGTCCTGTTACAGAAATCGATAATCAATTCATCGAGACGACACCCGGCCGGATCATATTCAATAACATCCTTCCTGAAGAGATTCCTTTTATCAACGGCATGTTGAGGAAGAAAGGGCTGGAAAGTCTGGTCTTCTATGCTTACTTAACGGTCGGCCTCGAGCCCACTATTGAGATCTTGGATAAGATGAAGGAGTTGGGTTTCAACTTCGCCACCTATGCTGGGTTTTCTCTGGGAATCGATGATTTCGTCATCCCCAAAGAGAAAAACGAACTGGTGGAGAGAGCTCAAAAGGAAGTCCAGAGAATAGAGAAGCTTTACAGGGAAGGAACGATTTCAGCCGGAGAGCGATTCAACCGAGTCGTCGAGATATGGGGCTCTGTCACGGATAAGGTGTCCAGCGTGATGATCGATCGAATGAGGAAAGTGAGCTTCGAAGGAAAGGAATTGAATTCTCTTTTTGTGATGGCTGACTCCGGGTCCAGAGGCAATAAGCAGCAGATCCGGCAGTTGGCCGGGATGAGGGGCCTGATGAGCAAGCCTTCCGGTGAGATCATCGAGACTCCGATTGTCTCCAACCTCAGAGAGGGATTGAACGTGCTGCAGTACTTCATTTCTACTCATGGTGCCCGGAAAGGTCTGGCAGATACGGCCCTGAAAACTGCGAATTCGGGTTATCTGACCAGGAAGCTGGTGGATGTCTCTCAGGAAGTGATTGTCGACGAGGAAGACTGCGGGACTCTTAAGGGAGTCAATGTCTCGGCTATCGTCGAGAACGGAGAGCTAATCGAGCCCTTTGTTGACAGGATTATTGGCCGCATTTCTCTGGAGAGAGTCCTGCACCCTGATACAGATGAGGTTATTATTGATACGAACGAGGAGATCACGGAGGAAATAGCCCAGAAATTCCTGGAGCAGGGCATCGAAAAGGTGAGAATTCGCTCTCTTCTGACCTGCGAGTCGAAAAGAGGCGTATGTAAGCTTTGTTACGGCCGCAACATGTCGACCGGAAAAATGGTTGAACTCGGAGAAGCCGTGGGTATCATAGCCGCCCAATCCATCGGCGAGCCCGGGACACAGCTTACCATGAGGACATTCCATGTCGGCGGAATCGCCATGCGCGGCGCAGAGAAATCCAAGCTGGAAGCCAAGAATGATGGAGTGGTGAAATTCAACAACTTGAAGTCCGTCATCGATAAAGAAGCCTCTTTGGTTGTTGTCAACAGGAACGCCAACATCGCCATTCTCGACTATCGAGGAAGAGAAATCGAGCACTACCAGGTTCCTTATGGAGCCAGGATTTTGGTCAAAGACGGGGAAGAGGTCAAAGCCAGGCAGGAATTTGCCGAGTGGGATCCGTTCAGTACTTTCATCCTTTCGGAGGAATCTGGCGTCGTCCGCTTTCATGATGTGGCTCTGGGGGTCACCATGGAAGAGATACAGGATGAGTTCACCGGCTTGGTGACACGTTCCATCATCGAGCCGAAAGACGAGAAGATGCAGCCCCGTATCGAGATCATCTCTCCCAAGAAAAAAGATGATAAAGGACGCCCAGTTGTGCTCAGAAAGTATTTCCTTCCTTCCGGAGCCAACCTAGATGTCAATGACCAGGATAGTGTTCACGCTGGTGATATTCTGGCCAAGATTCCTCGCGAAGTGGCCAGAACAAAGGATATTACCGGGGGTCTGCCCCGGGCAGAAGAGCTCTTTGAGGCCAGAAGGCCTAAGCAGCCGGCTGTCATCTCTGAGATAGATGGAATGATAGAAGTGGGAGGCCTGGTGAGAGGCTACAGGAAGCTGGCGGTGAAGAACGAGAGAGGCGGAGAGAAGGATTACTTCATTCCCAAGGGAGCCCATTTGAGCATTGCCGATGGAGAGAGAGTCAGGGCAGGAACAGCTTTGATGGATGGCCCTGTCAATCCTCATGATATTCTCAAGGTTCTCGGAGAAAAGGAGCTGGCAGAGTATCTCTTGCGCGAAATTCAGGCGGTTTATAGGCTCCAGGGAGTGCACATCAACGATAAACATATCGAGATCATCATCCGACAGATGCTGAGATGGGTCAAGGTCGAAGAAGTCGGCGATACGGAGTTTCTCGTCGATGAGCAAGTTGATAAATTCGTTTTCCAGGAAGAGAACGAGAAAATCATCAAGAAGGGTGGGAAACCAGCCAAGGCCAGACCCTTGTTGTTGGGGATCACCAAGAGTGCTCTCAGCACGGACAGCTTCATATCCGCTGCCGCTTTCCAGGAGACTACTCGTGTCCTGACAGAGGCCAGTCTTTACGGCAAAGTTGACCATCTGAGACGGCTGAAAGAGAACATTATAATGGGCAGGCTGATTCCTGCTGGAACGGGATATAAATTCTATCGAAATGTGGAATTGAAGGCAGAAAAGAAGGAGGAGGCTGAGAAGGAAATAGACCTTCCGCTTCAAAGATAGAAATTCCTCTAACTGCCTTAAAATCCTTGACATAGATAGCTGTTTTTGCTATCATCCTCACATTCGTACCTGGCGAGTTTACCCTCGCGACGAATGTGAAAAATCTGTTTAAAAGGAGAATGTTGTATTGCCTACTGTAAACCAGTTGGTGAGGAAAGGACGCACCTCGAAAAAGTATAAGAGCAAGTCCCCAGCGCTTGAGGTTTGCCCTCAAAAAAGGGGTGTGTGCACGCGAGTTTTCACCACCACACCGAAAAAGCCAAATTCAGCCATGAGAAAAGTGGCTCGAATTAGATTAACCAATAATATAGAAGTGACAGGGTATATTCCCGGAGTTGGTCATAACCTTCAGGAACACTCGATCGTTATGATCAGAGGTGGACGAGTCAAGGATTTGCCCGGAGTCCGCTACCATGTCATTAGAGGCCCTCTGGACTGCGAAGGAGTGGAGAATCGGATGAAGGGCAGGTCAAAATACGGATCCCGGAAACCTAAAGAAAAGAGGATAGCCGAGTAAAGGAGAGCACGGATGCCCCGGAGAGGAATCATCAAGAAGAGGAAGTCAAAACCAGATCACTTTTACAACAGTACACTTATCTCCAGGTTCATTAATCTGGTGATGAAACGGGGCAAGAAGAGCGTGGCCGAAAAGGTTGTTTACGGGGCTATGGAACAGGTTAAGGAAAAATCGAAAGATGATCCTTTGAAGATGTTCGAGAAAGCCGTTGAGAATGTGAGGCCTGTGCTCGAGACCAAATCGAGACGTGTCGGCGGTGCGACCTATCAGGTTCCGGTCGAGGTTCCTCTGAACCGTTCCACCTCTCTAGCGGTGAGATGGTTGATCAAGTACGCCCAGGATAGAGCTGGGAAGAGCATGGTCGAAAAACTTTCCTCCGAGATAATCGATGCTGCCCATAATCGGGGCGGAGCGATCAAGAAAAAAGAAGATACCCATAAAATGGCTGAATCTAATAGGGCTTTTGCTCATTATAGATGGTAGTCTCCCTTATTAAGAGAGAGAACTTGATACCAATTCAAATGGAGTGGATTTTTGACAGGAAGACATCCAATCGACAGAGTCAGAAACATCGGCATCATGGCCCATATCGATGCGGGGAAGACTACCACTACGGAGCGCATCCTGTTCTATACGGGAATTACCTACAAGATGGGAGAGGTAGATGAAGGTACTGCGGTCATGGATTGGATGGCTCAAGAGCAAGAGCGCGGCATAACCATCACTTCAGCTGCCACCACTTGTTACTGGGAAAACCACCGGATCAACATCATTGATACCCCAGGACATGTGGATTTTACCGCAGAAGTCGAGCGTTCTTTAAGGGTTCTTGACGGCGCGATCATCATCCTCTGTGGAGTCGGCGGAGTCGAGCCTCAGTCCGAAACAGTCTGGCGACAGGCGGATAGATACAGGGTTCCGCGGATCGTTTACATCAACAAGATGGACCGGGTCGGCGTCGATCCTGAAACAGCCGTGGAACAGATGAGGACCAGGTTCAGCGCTAATCCTCTGATCATCCAGATACCCTTGGGAAGAGAAGAGAATTTCAGAGGAGTGATCGATCTGGTGAGGATGAAAGAGGTCGACTGGGGAGATGATATTTTAGGCACTCATTTTGAAGTGCGGGATATTTCAAACGAATACAAGGATGAGGCCCAACAGAAAAGGAATGAAATGCTTGAACAACTGAGCGATATTGACGATCAACTGATGGAGAAGTATCTGGAAGGCGCTGAAATATCTCCCGAAGAAATCAAAGCAGCCATTAGAAAGGGGACTGTTACCCTTGGGTTTATTCCCGTTCTTTTCGGAGCTTCATTCAAGAATAAAGGTGTTCATACTTTGTTGGATGCCGTAAAGGATTACCTGCCTTCGCCTTTGGATGTTCCTCCAATCAAGGGACATCATCCTCGGACTCTCGATATCGAGACCAGAAAGGCATCCGATGACGAGCCTTTCTCGGCCCTGGTATTCAAGATAACGAACGATCCATATGTAGGGACCCTTTCTTTCTTTCGGGTCTATTCTGGGAAGGTGAAGATGGGCTCCTGGGTTCATAACGCCACCAAGGGTGAAGAAGAGAGGATCGTGCGAATACTCGAGATGCATTCGAATAAAAGAAAGGATATTCAGGAAGTCCATGCCGGGGACATTGCTGCCCTCGGTTCCATGAAGAACCTCTCGACCGGGGATACGCTCTGTTTGAGGAGCCGTCCCATCATCCTGGAAGCGATAAAATTCCCTGAGCCTGTCATCTCCGCCCATATCGAGCCGAGGTCAAAAGTCGAGCATGCCAAACTCGCAGAGGCATTGTCCAAGTTGACAAGAGAGGATCCCACTTTCCAGGTCAAACAAGATTCAATGACCGGCCAGACGCTCGTTTACGGCATGGGTGAGCTCCATCTGGAGGTCCTCATGGACCGCATGCAGAGGGAATACGGGGTCAAAGCGAACCTGGGAAGACCGCAGGTCGCCTACAAGGAGACCATCACCACTCCTGGAGAAGGGGAAGGGAGATACATCAAGCAGACCGGAGGGAGAGGACAGTATGGCCACTGCAAGATCGTGGTCGAGCCGATGAAGAGAGGCCTGGATTTCGAGTTCGTCGATAAAACCAGAGGGGGAGCTATTCCTAAAGAGTTCATCAGTTCTGTGGAAAAGGGCGTGAAGGAAGCCATGGAAATGGGCATTTTAGCAGGATATCCGGTGACAGACGTGAAAGCCACGCTCGTTGACGGTTCTTATCATGAAGTGGATTCGTCATCCATTGCTTATAAAATAGCCGGCTCTTTGGCCTTCAAGGATGCTGCCAAAAAAGCCGTGCCTGTACTTCTTGAGCCCCTCATGAGTCTGGAAGTGGTCTCTCCTGATGAGTACCTGGGAGATATCGTGGGCGATATCAATTCCCGGCGAGGAAAGATCGAAGAAATGGAAATGCGCGGAGGCTCAAGAGTCATCAAGGCTATTGTCCCTTTGGAAGAAATGTTCGGATATGCCACGAATCTCCGGACTCTGACCCAGGGGAGAGGCGTGTTTTCGATGGAGTTTCTCAAGTACAACCCGACTCCTGAGTTGATCATGAAAGAGATTATTGCCAAAGTGGAAGGAAGGATTCCTGCCCACAGGTAGGTTGAGCCATGGTTTATGAGCGGAATATAAATTTAAATAATAATAAACAAAATATTATTAAGACAATAGGAGGTAAGGGAAATGGCGAAGGCGAAGTTTGAGCGGACGAAGCCGCATTTGAACATAGGGACGATAGGGCATGTGGATCATGGCAAGACGACGTTGACGTCAGCGATAACGAAGGTATTGAACAAGAAGTTAGCGGGGAAGGTGGAGTATATAGAGTTTGACAAGATAGACAATGCGCCGGAGGAGAAGGAGAGGGGATTAACGATACAGATAGCGCACATAGAGTATGAGACGGACAATCGTCATTATGCGCACATAGACTGTCCTGGGCATGCGGACTACATCAAGAACATGATTACAGGGGCGGCGCAGATGGACGGGTCGATACTGGTGGTAGCGGCGGATGACGGGCCGATGCCGCAGACGCGGGAGCACATATTATTGGCGCGGCAGGTGAACGTGCCGGCGATAGTGGTTTACATGAACAAGGTAGATTTAGTGGATGATGAGGAGATACTGGATTTAGTGGAGTTAGAGGTGAGGGAGTTATTGACGAAGTACGAGTTTCCTGGGGACAAGATACCTGTGATACGTGGGAGTGCGTTAAAGTCGATGGAGTCGGATGGGGATCCTGGTTCGGAGGTGAACAAGTCGATAATCGAGTTAATGGAGGCGGTGGACAGTTACATACCGGAGCCGGTGAGGCTGGTGGACCAGCCGTTTTTGATGCCGATGGAGGACATATTTTCGATAAGCGGACGGGGGACAGTGGTGACGGGTCGGGTGGAGCGAGGCAAGGTGAAGGTAGGGGATGAGATAGAGATAGTGGGATTTGGTGAGACGCGCAAGCGGGTAGTGACTGGGGTAGAGATGTTTCGCAAGATACTGGATGAGGGGCAGGCAGGAGACAACGTAGGAGTGTTGTTGAGGGGGACGGACAAGGATGAGGTAGAGAGGGGGATGGTGTTGGCGAAGCCTGGGTCGATCACGCCGCATCATCGGTTTAAGGCGGAGATATATGCGTTGAAGAAGGAGGAAGGCGGGAGGCACACGCCGTTTTTCACGGGGTATCGGCCGCAGTTTTATTTTCGGACGACGGATGTGACGGGGTCGGTGAAGCTGGCGCAGGGAGTGGAGATGGTGATGCCTGGTGACAATGTGAATTTGGAGATAGAGTTGATCACGGATGTGGCGATGGAGAAAGGGCTGCGGTTTGCGATCAGAGAAGGAGGCCGGACAGTCGGCGCTGGTACCGTCACCGACATCATGGAATAAATACGGTCAAGAAAGGAAAAACAGTCTAGATACACTCAAAAGATAAGAGATTAAAGAGAACGAGGAACACGAAAAATGGAAAAGATAAGAATAAAGCTTCAATCGTTCGATCATCGATTACTTGATCAATCTGTAAAGGATATCGTTGTTAAGGCCAAGAGAACAGGTGCCCAGATTTCCGGTCCGACTCCCCTTCCCACCCGTATCCATCGGTTTTGTGTTCTGCGTTCTCCGCATGTCGATAAGAAATCCAGAGAACACTTTGAGATGAGGATCCATAAGAGGCTGATCGATATCAGCGATTACAACAACGAGACGATCGAGGAGCTCCAGAAGCTGGATTTGCCCGCAGGAATAGATGTGGAGATCCAAGCCTTTGGCACAGGAGGGGAGTAGAAATGGTCGAAGGGTTGATCGGAAAAAAGATAGGGATGACCCAGACTTTTGATGAGGTGGGCAACGTGGTCCCTGTCACTGTGATCAAGGCTGGCCCCTGCACTGTTATCCAGAAGAAGACGAAGGAAAAGGACGGATACTCTGCCCTTCAGTTGACCCTTATCGAGGAGACAGGAAGGAAGAGGCCCATCAGGCCTCTTACAGGTCATTATGCCAAGTCCGGAATATCTCCTGGAAAGGTTTTGCGTGAGTTCCAGTTCAATGAGCAGGCAGAGGTCAAAGAGGGAGATCAGTTTTTTGTGGATATTTTTGAGGTAGGTGAAAAGGTCAATGTGCTTGGCACGAGCAAGGGGAAAGGCTTTGCTGGCGTTGTCAAGCGTTGGGGCTTTCATGGGGGAAAGGATAGCCATGGTTCCATGTTTCACAGGGCGCCCGGCTCCATCGGCGCATCTGCCTTTCCATCCCGGGTAGTGAAAGGCAAAAAACTCCCGGGTCACATGGGAACCCAGCAAGTTACAGTCAAAAACCTGACCGTTATCGAGGCGGATAGAGAGAATAACCTGCTAGTGGTCAAAGGAGCTGTTCCGGGAGCTAAAGGCGTCTATGTTTTGATCAAGAAAACAGGTTTTCAACCTGAGGCGCCGTTGCCCAAAAAGATGAAGCCTGAGCCAGCCAAACCCGAGGAACCTCAGCCGGCCGAGACTGAACAGCCACAGGCCAAAGAGCCTGTGAGCGAGAAGCCACAGCCTGAAAAGACTGAGGCCGAGATGCCTACTGAGGAAAAGGAAGAGACAGATAAGCCCGCGGAAGTAGAGCCAGAAAAGGCCGAACCTGAGCAGGAGAAAGATAAAAAAGATGAACCAGAACAAGCGGAGAAAGGATCTTCTGAAGAGAAAGAGTCCGGGTCCGCTCAATCTGAACCCGACACAGAAGAAAAAAAAGAGTAAACGATGAGCAAGATTCAAGTTTTAGACCAAAGCGGAAAAAAGGTCAGTGAGATGACCGCTCCCAAAGAGATATTCTCGTATCCTGTCAAGGAACATCTTATTTACGAAGCCGTGGTCAACTACCGCGCGAATCAGAGACGAGGCACAGCCTCCACCAAGACCAGAGGCGAAGTCAGCGGTGGAGGCCGGAAGCCATGGAGGCAGAAAGGGACAGGAAGAGCCCGGGCTGGAAGCATCCGTTCTCCCCTCTGGAAGAAGGGGGGTGTGACTTTTGGTCCGAAGCCGAGAGACTATTCTTACAGTATCCCGAAAAAGGCAAAAAGGAATGCTCTGAAATCGGCATTATCGATGAAGCTGGCGGAGGACCAGTTGCTCATTCTCAAAGCGTTGGAACTTAAGGAGCCCAAGACAAAGGATGGGGCCAAGATTCTGGAAGCGTTAAAGCTGGATTCGGCTTTGATCGTGGATCATCATCAGAATAAGAACCTGTTCCTGTCTTTGAGGAATATTCCCAAAGTCAAAGCCGTGGATTATAACTTGGTCAATGTTTATGATGTATTGAATCATAAATGGCTGGTATTCACTCAAAAGGCCTTCGAGTCATTGATGGAGAAATTGAAGTGATGAAGGACCCTTATAAGATCATATTGAGACCCGTGATCACCGAGAAGAGTACTATGTTGAAGGAGATGAACAGAGAAGTCTGTTTTGAGGTCGACCCCAAAGCGAATAAAGTTGAGATCAAGAAGGCAGCGGAGCAGCTTTTTAAAGTCAAAGTGGAAAGAGTCAGGATCCAGAATAAAAGAGGGAAAACGAGGAGATTAGGCCGGAGCATGGGGAAAAAGAAAGATTGGAAGAAAGCCTACGTCAAACTTAAAGAAGGCGAGAAAATGATCGAGTATTTCGAGGCTGTCTAAAATGGCAATAAAAACATACAGACCGGTCACATCGAGCACGCGGCAGAAGAGTGGGCTTACCTTTGAGGAACTGACTGCCAAGCGTCCTTTCAAGCCGCTCGTTAAGTCTTTATCTAAAACAGGCGGGAGGAACTCCCGCGGCCGGATTTCTATTCGTCACCGGGGCGGAGGACACCGCAGGCTGTACCGCGTGATCGACTTTAAACGAGACAAGATAAATATTCCTGGCCTGGTGGAGACCATCGAGTATGATCCCAACAGGTCATCTTTCATCTCTCTCGTCAAGTATAAGGACGGAGAGAGACGATATATCCTGGCTCCTCTGGAATTAAAGGTCGGCCAGACCGTTATTTCTGCTGATAAACAGGTTGACATTCTTCCTGGAAATGCCATGCCTCTGAGGAGCATTCCTCTGGGCACGGTTATCCATAACATCGAATTGAGAAAGAACAAGGGCGGGCAGATGGTAAGAGCAGCAGGAACGGGCGCTCAGATCCTGGCCAAAGAGGGCGACTACGCTCAAATCCGGATGCCTTCTTCGGAGATTAGAAAGGTGCATCTCGATTGCCGGGCAACAGTCGGCCAGCTTGGAAACGTGGATTTTGCGAATATATCTATGGGAAAAGCAGGGCGGAAACGCTGGCTTGGCAGAAGGCCCCATGTCCGAGGGACAGCCATGAATCCCATCGACCATCCCCACGGAGGAGGCGAGGGGAAGGCTAAGGGTGGCCGGAATCCCGTGAGCCCGACAGGGAAGCCCACCAAAGGCTATAAGACGAGGAAAAACAAGAGAACGCAGTCTTTTATTGTCAGGAGAAGGAGTAAATAATCATGGGCAGGTCATTAAAGAAGGGACCCTATTTGGATGCCAAACTCATGAAAAAGGTCGCAGCGCTGGGAGCCCAAAGCCAGAAAAGAAAGGTGATCAAGACTTGGGCGAGGCGTTCCACCATCACTCCAGAGATGGTAGGCTTGACAATAGCTGTCCATAACGGGAGAAAATTCATCCCGGTTTTTATAAGCGAGAACATGGTCGGGCATAAATTGGGGGAATTTTCCCCGACAAGGACTTTTAAAGGTCATACATCAAAGACGGCAAGAACGATCAGGATGAAGAAGTAAAATGAAAGAAGAAGCTTATGTTTCTCGATCTGTGGGCAAATACTTGAAGATATCACCCCAGAAGTGCCAGCTGGTCACGGATTTGATCAGGGACAGGTATGTCGGAGAAGCCCTGACCATTCTCCGTTTTTCGAAGAAGAAGAAGGCCAGTTCCATAGTCGAGAAAGTTCTCCGCTCCGCAATCGCCAATGCTCAACAGAAGTCCCCGGATGTGGACGTGGATGATCTGTACATTTCTAAGGTCTGCGTCAATCAGGGGCCCCAAATGAAGAGGTGGAGGGCAGCGCCTATGGGAAGAGCGGCTCGGATCATAAAAAGGACAAGCCATGTCTACATTTTCTTAGAAGAGAAGAAAGGGAGATAAAAAGTGGGACAGAAGACACATCCTCACGGATTCCGACTGGGATTCAACAAACAATGGAATTCTCGTTGGTTCTCCAAGGGAACAGAGTACGGCCGGTTTATCCACGAAGACCTGAAAATGAAGAGGCTCGTCAAGCAAAGGTATTATCACGCTGGAATAGCCGAGATTGATGTCGAGCGGGTGGGGCCCAAAGTGAGGGTCATCATCCAAACCGCACGGCCAGGTATCGTTATCGGCCGGGGCGGAAAGGAGATCGAAAACCTCAAATCCCTTCTTCAGGAGATCGTGGACAAAGAGGTGTACATCGATATCAGGGAAGTCGACAAGCCCGAGCTCAGCGCACTCCTGGTGGCCGAAGGGATCGCAGTCCAGCTGGAAAAGAGGATTGCCTACCGGCGGGCGATGAGGAGAGCCGTGGACATGGCCTTAAAGATGGGAGCGAAAGGGATCAAAGTGATGTGTTCAGGCCGCCTGGGAGGAGTGGAGATAGCCCGGTCAGAATGGTATTTGAAGGGCCAGCTGCCTCTCCAGACATTGAGAGCGGATATTGACTACGGTTTTACAGAAGCCTTTACCACATACGGTCAGATCGGCATTAAGGTTTGGATTTACAGAGGAGATATGGAAAAGCCTAAGATGACCTCCCAAACTGCAGAGATTGAGGAGATTTAGCCATGTTGATGCCGAAAAAAGTCAAATACAGGAAACAACAGAGGGGACGGATGAGAGGGACTCCTCTGAAGGGCGCAACTCTTGAATTTGGCGAATACGGACTTCAAGCTTTGGAGCCAACCTGGCTGACTGCCCGGCAGATTGAGGCTGGGAGAATCGCTATCACCCGTCATGTCAAAAGAAAGGGGAAGCTTTGGATAAGAGCTTTTCCCTGGAAGCCGGTCACCAAGAAGCCCACAGAGGTGAGGATGGGCAAGGGAAAAGGAGATCCGGAGTTCTGGGTCGATGTGATCCGGCCAGGAAAGATAATCTATGAGATCGAGGGAGTGCCTGAGAGCACAGCCCGAGAGGCTATGCGCTTGGCCGCCCATAAGCTCCCCGTAAGGACTAGATTTATTTCGAGAGAAGGCAGGGAATTGAGATGAAAACCAGCGAGATGAGAGACCTATCAGAAGAAGAGCTGAAAAACAAAGAGGAAGAAATAAAAGACCAGTTATTCAAGTTGAAGTTTCAGCATGCCTTGGGGCAGCTGGAGAACGCCTTGAAGCTCAAGAATCTCAAAAGGGATATTGCCCGGATAAAAACCATATTAAAAGAAAAGAGTGAAGGGAAGAAATAGAGAATGGACAAGCAACAGCCAAGGAAAACCATAAAAGTTGGTGTCGTGGTCAGCGCCAGTGCGAAGAAAACGGTAGCTGTTCTCGTCGAGCGTCCGGTGAGACATCCTCTTTACAAGAAGATCGTCAAAAAAAAGAAAAAATTCCTCGCCCATGATGAGTATGAAAAATGCAAGGTCGGAGACACAGTTAGGATTATAGAGACACGGCCTCTCAGCAAGAGAAAAAGATGGCGCATTCAGGAGATTGTCGGATTATCTCCCAGTGATACAGAAAAAGAGGTTGAGGAAAAGAAAGAATGATCCAGACAGAGACTATGCTTAAGGTTGCGGATAATTCAGGTGCAAGGCGAATTCTGTGTATCACTCCTTTGGGGGGAGGCGTAGGGAAAAGCGCTTCCATCGGAGATATCATATCCGCAACGGTGAAAGAAGCTGAACCCGAGAGCAAGATTCCCAAAGGTAAGGTCGTCCGTGCGGTTATCGTCCGGACGCGGAAAGAAGTCCGTCGAAAGGATGGCTCTTATATCCGTTTTGATGATAATGCTGCGGTCATCGTCGATCGTACGGGAGAGCCGGTCGGAACTCGTGTTTTCGGGCCAGTGGGCAGAGAATTGAGAGAGAGAAAGTTCATGAAGATCATCTCCTTGGCTCCGGAGGTACTCTGATGAACAGGATGGGATTGAAGAAGAATGATATTGTTTTCGTGATCAAAGGTAAAGACCGAGGCAAGACAGGCAAGATTTTAAAGGTCATCCCGGAGAAGAACAGGGCTGTTGTGGAGAAGGTGAATTTCGTCAAGGAGTTTATTCGCCCTGACCGGAGCCGAAATATTCAGGGAGGAATCATGGAGAAAGAAGCTCCCATCCATATCTCCAACCTGATGCTCTTCTGTTCCGAATGCGGTCAAGGAGTGCGGATAAAGAAACAAACCCTGAGGGATGGGAGCAAGATCAGAGTATGCAGTAAATGCGAGACTAACCTCGAGAAGCAATAATGAGGAATAAAAGATGAGCCGTCTGCTTGAAAAATATAAAAAAGGGATTGTCCCAGAGCTCCAGAAAGATTTTTCCTTGAAGAATAGAATGGCGGTGCCCCGTCTGGAAAAGATCGTGATCAACATCGGTGTGGGCGAAGCCATTCAGAACATAAAGCTGCTGGATACAGCCAAACAGGAATTGAGTCTTATCACTGGCCAATGGGCTGCAATAGGAAGAGCGAGAAAATCCATCTCCTCTTTTAAGCTACGCAAAGGGCACGCCATTGCCTGCTATGTGACTCTGAGGGGAAAAAGGATGTATGAGTTTCTTGACCGTTTAGTCAATATCGTTCTTCCCCGCGTCAGAGACTTCAGGGGAGTATCTCCGCGTTCATTCGATGGAAGAGGAAATTACACCCTGGGAATGAAAGATCAACTGGTCTTTCCAGAGATCGACTACACCAAGGTGGAAAAGTCCCGGGGGATGAATATCACTATCGTCACCTCAGCGGAGACGGATAAAGAAGGGCATGCCCTTCTCAAAAAATTAGGAATGCCTTTTAGAGAGGAAGCATAAGGGTAAGAAATGTCTAGAAAATCGTGCATGGCAAAATACTTGAGAGAACCGAAATATGCGGTCCGCAAGAAACGGCGCTGCCGGATATGCGGACGGTCCAAAGGGTACTACAGGAAATTTGATATGTGTCGGCTGTGTTTCAGAGAATTGGCTCTGAAAGGAGAGATCCCTGGGATAGTGAAGGCGTCATGGTGATATTTTGGAAAGGATGAGAAGATGACTTTGACAGATCCGATTGCGGATTTTCTAACAAGAATCAGGAATGCGGTTGCGGTGAAAAAGAAGGAAGTCAGCATTCCTTCTTCGCGTATGAAGGTAGAGATAGCGAAGGTTTTGAAAGAGGAAGGATATATCAGAAATTACAGAGTAATCGATGATAAAAAACAAGGAATCCTGAGTATCACTCTCAAGTACACCGAGAACCGACAGAGCGTCATCACCGGGTTGAAGAGAGCCAGCCGGCCGGGATGCCGGTTGTATTGCAGAACAGACTCCATCCCTAAAGTCCTCGACGGACTGGGGATTGTCATCCTATCGACTTCTCAAGGCGTAGCCACGGGAAAGAAATGTGAAGAACTCGGATTGGGAGGAGAGATTCTCTGTTATGTATGGTAATTTATATAAAGAGGAAGTAGAGAAATGTCCCGAGTAGGTAAACGAAGCGTTGTTCTGGCAGATGGCGTAAAGGTGAACATCCTGCCGGAAAAGCTCGAATTCGAGGGTCCTCAAGGGAAACTGACGTCTCCCTTGCTTCCTGGGATCAAGGCTGAACTCAAAGATAACCAGCTCATCCTGATCAGAGTGGATGATACCAAGGAACATCGGTCCTATCATGGTTTGTGCCGGAGTCTGGCCTCTAATGCGGCTGTGGGTGTTTCAAAGGGGTTTTCCAAGCAGCTGGAGATAGTGGGAGTCGGCTATCGTGCCAAAGTCGATAAAGGAAAGCTTGAGCTAAGCTTGGGCTACTCTAAGCCGGTCATGTATAATATACCCGAAGATGTCGAGATCGTTCTGGAAAAACCAACTCTGATCACTGTGAAAGGGATCGACAAGCAGAGGGTGGGGCAGGTTTCGGCAAAGATCCGCAGTTTTCGAAAGCCCGATCCCTATAAGCTCAAGGGAATTCGCTATGTCGGTGAGCGGTTGATCAAGAAAGAGCGTAAGGCGGTGGTGAGCGGTGCATAAAGATAAAGTCTCTCTCAAGAAAGTGACCAAAGAGCGGATAAGAAAAAGAATCCGTAAGAAAATCAGCGGGAACTCTGAAAGGCCCAGAGTGCATGTGTTCAAGAGCAATCGCTATGTATACACGCAGGCCATAGATGATGAAGAAGGCCGTGTGCTGGTATCCGCTTCGACTTTAGAGAAGGAATTTAAAGAAAAAAAGAAGAATTATAAGAACATGGAGGCATGTCAGCTGTTAGGTGAGATGCTGGCCAAGAGATTGAAGACGAAAAAGATCGGCAAGGTGATTTTTGACAGAGGAGTCTATCCGTATCACGGCCGGATTAAAGCTATCGCTGATGCCATGAGGAAAGGTGGCCTTGTGTTCTAGAGGCCGAAACAAGGAGGAGTAGGAGTGGTTGACGAGGAATTAAAAGCAGAAGAGAAAAAAGAAGAGCCAAAGGAAGAAAAAATAAAGGACGAACTCCAGCAGGAAGACGTGCAGGAGGAAGAAAAGAAAACAAAAGAAGAAGTCAAAGAAGAGAAAGAAGCGCCGGAAGAGATAGAGAGCGAGGAGGCAGAAGAAGAGGCAAAAGAGGAGAGGGAAGAAAAAGACCTTGAAGGAAAACCCGAGGAAAGGCTGGCCGCAGAAGAAGAAAAGTCCGAACAGAAGGAAGAACAGAAGGAAGAACAGAAGGAAGAACAGAAGGAAGAACAGAAGGAAGAGCAGGAGGAAGAGCAGGAGGAAGAGCAGGAGGAAGAAGAGGAAGAAGAGGAAGAAGAGGAGGAAGAGGAGGAAGAGCTTGAACTCAAGGACCAGGTGATTTCTATCCGAAGGGTCACTAAAGTCGTCAAAGGAGGAAAGAATCTCAGTTTTTCGGCTCTGGCAGCAGTGGGGAACGAGAGCGGTTTAGTCGGAGTCGGAAAAGGCAAGGCCAGAGAGGTTCCCATGGCCATAGCCAAAGCTGTGGAGGATGCCAAGAAGAATATGATACAAGTTCCTCTTGCGGAGACAACCATTCCTCATTTCATTAGAGGAGTTCATGGAGGCGGCGTGGTCGTTCTTCGGCCAGCGTCAAAAGGAACGGGAGTTATTGCCGGCGGTGCTGTTCGGGTCATCATGGAGCTGGCCGGTGTGAAGGATATATTGACAAAATCTATCCGGAGTAACAACCCCATTAGCGTGGCCCATGCCACGATTGACGCTCTGAAAAGGCTGAAAAATCCCGAGGTCGTTTCTAAAACCAGAGGAAAGTCAAAGGATAGGATATGGCAGTAAAAGAGTCCAAACCGGACAAGGTTCAAATAAAAACGATGAAAAAGCCCACGGCTGCCCAGTCTCAGGCCGCCAAGACCGAGTCTGAACAAAAGTGGCTCAGAGTGAGGTTGATTCGGAGCGTGATCGGTCGGCCGCATAAGCAGCGGGAAGTCGTCAAAGGGCTAGGCTTGAGGAAGATG
>Ga0209635_10000577_pt1 | contig 25562 bp, 22 predicted proteins | sample DeeMarSWOR230_32_FD_187463 | JGI IMG/M metagenome (GOLD analysis project Ga0209635, IMG submission 187463) | Marine sediment microbial communities from White Oak River estuary, North Carolina - WOR-2-30_32 (SPAdes) (version 2) | ecosystem: Environmental > Aquatic > Marine > Intertidal zone >...
CGCGACCGCCGACAGGAGCAACTGAACCGGGCAATCGACCGCATCCGCAACCGCTATGGCTTTACCGCTATCCAGACCTGGCGCACCCTGCGCCTCAGGGATATCTTTCGCCCAAGTGACGGCGGCGACTATACACCTCCAGACGCCAAGCCTTTCGAGGTAGGCACCGCGAAAAACAAGCACCTGTACATAGAGTCCCCAAATATGTTTTAATGTAAGAAATTATCATCTACCAGGGAGCAACTACATGGAACAAATAGAGCTACACGCCTCAAAACGAGATGTCCTCGGTAAGAAGGTCAGGTTCTTACGTCGTCAGGGCATCACGCCAGTGCACGTTTTCGGTCACGGAATAGAATCGCTGGCTTTACAGTGTGATACCGCCAATCTGCAACGGGTACTTGCCCGCAGCGGGCAGACGCGGATAATCAACCTAAAGATTGACGACGAAAAAAGCCCGAGAACAGTGATGGCCCGTGAAGTCCAGCAGGACATATTAAAGGGCAGCTTACTCCACGTGGACTTCTACCAGGTAAAAATGACCGAGGCAATAGAAGTCGATGTACCAATCGTCCTAGTCGGTGAGGCGCCAGCCTTGAAAAACAAGGAAAACATGCTGGCACAGGAACTCAATGAGTTGAGTATCGAGTGCCTCCCGGCCAATATCCCAAACAGCATAGAAGTGGACGTCACCTCCCTCACCGAACCCGATGATGCAATCCGTGTGCGTGATATTGTCCCCGGTGAAGGCGTTACTATCCTTAACGACCCGGAAGCTATGCTGGCCAGGATTACTGTACAACGGGAGATAATAGAGGAAGTGCCAGAAGCGGTTGAGGTCGCCGAAGAGGAAGCGGAGGCTGTCGAGGCCGAGGAGGAGGAAGCCAAGCGGTCCGAAGCCACGGATGCTACAGAAACTTCATGAATGAAGAATGGCTGCCCATATGCAACTGGTGCCGACATCTGCCCTCTCTTGTCTTTCCGCTATACTGTACCGTATAATAGCCCCGACCCAACAAGGGGATTCATAATGAACAAGAAGCGGTTTGCTATCGAGATGGGGATGGGCGTAGAGCAGCATGGACAGGACGTCACCAGAGCGGCCGCCAAGGCAGTTAAGGATGCCATCAGCCGGGTCAGCCTCGTTGGTTTGCTGGAAATGGTGGAACTGAGAGACCTTAACGAGATGTTCGTCGAGGTCCTCATCGCCTGTCCCCGTCCAGAAGAAGTAGATACCGACGAAGTCCTCCAGGCCCTCCCATTCGGCCAGAAGGAAATAATGCTGGTCGAGGGTGGCATGGTTCTCCATGGCCACCAGCTACCCATACTGGAAGACAGGTCGGATGAGATAATTATCGCCAATGCGGCCGTTACGGTATACATCGATACAGATAAAGCTGTGATAACAAGCTAAAGTAGTCTAACCAATAAAGAGGAGGCAATTAATGCCGTCATACGCCTATTTCCACAACCAGATGGTCCCCCTTGAGGAAGCCAATCTCAATGTCATGACCAACTTCATGCACTATGGCACCGGCGTATTTGAGGGTATCCGGGGCAACTGGAACAGCGGTCGCAGGCAAATATACCTGTTCCGCCTCAAGGAGCACTACCAGCGGATGCTTAATGGCTGTCACCTCCTTAATATCGAGTTGCCCCACACCCTGGACGACCTCTGCCGGATAACGGTTGAGGTGGTGGCCAAGTGCGGCTTCGAGGAAGATGTCTATGTCCGTCCCCTTGCCTATAAAAGCTCCGAGTCGCTGGGAGTCCGCCTCCATAACCTGGAAAGCGATTTTCTGGTCTTTGCCTTCCCCTGGGGGCCTTACCTCGATACTGACCGGGCGCGGTGCTGCGTCTCTTCCTGGCGGTTCCCCAATGAGGTGCCGCGCGCCAAGCTCACCGGTCTCTACGTGACCAACGCCGCCGCCAAGACAGAGGCAATCGAGAACGGGTTTGATGAAGGTATAATGCTGACGCCGGACGGTTATGTCGCCGAGGGCAGTGGCGAGAACCTCTTCCTTCTAATCAATGACAGGCTGGTGACGCCACCCGGCTCGGACGGCATACTTATTGGCATCACCCGGAACACCGTGATAACACTGGCACAGGAAGAGCTCGGTATTGAGACCGTAGAAAGGCACATTGACCGCGTCGAACTCTATACCGCCGACGAGTGCTTCCTAACAGGCACTGCCGCCCACATCACGCCGGTCTCAGAGATAGACCATCGCAGGATAGCCGACGGTGAAATCGGCAAGGTAACCGGCAAGCTGCAGAAGCTGTACAATGACATTATCCTGAACAACAACCGGAAATACTCCGACTGGTGCACACCGGTCTACAGGAAATAGGCTCATTAGTGGAGGCTTTTAGTGATAGCCAATAGTGAATTTGTCACGGGCATTATCGTTTTTCTTATAGGCTACTTTCTCGGTTCGATGCCGACCGCCTACATCGCCACCCGCCTCGCCAGTGGCAAGGACATCCGCGAAATCGGCGGGGGAAACGTCGGCGGTCTGAACACTTTCCGCGAGGTCGGTATAGCTCCCGCTGTCGCCGTGGGTATCGTTGACGTCAGCAAAGGAGCGGCGGCAGTGGCTATCGCTCACTGGGCATTACAGTTAGACCCGGTGTATGTATACCTAGCAGCCGGGGCATCCGTAGTCGGCCATAACTGGATGATATGGCTGAAGTTCAGTGGAGGGAAGGGGATGGGGGCCTCGATTGGTACCCTGGCAGTACTCATGCCCATCTATGATTACGCCATAGGTCTGGGAGTCCTGCTCGGCATTATTATCATACCCCTGGTGACTATCAGAAACGTCGCTCTGGCCATGGGTATTGGCCTGGCGGCCCTGCCCTTTATCGCCTGGTTAATGGGTACGCATTCGGGCATGTTTGTCATCTGGTCAGTCATAGTAGGACTCCTGGTCGTGGTAAAATTCCTCCCGACAGCCCTGGCCTCCATTTCTAAGTCCAGCAGTATCAAGGACTTTATCCGTGGCGATTAGGCAGTGGGTTGCGCCTGCAGGGACTTCAGCAAGCAAATGACCTGGCTGCATTCTTCCAGTGCCGTAGTGCAGTTAAAGGCATCCTCAAGTAGCTGACCAACAGCAAAGCAGCCATGCCCGTGCACCATGACGGCACGATGGTCTTTTAGAGCTTCCGCAATTGTCTCGGCCAGTCCTCCAGGTTTCACCGTCATCTTCCAGCCAAGTACCGGCACCTTGCCCACCGTAGAGAGGCTTTCAGCACAGTTGGGCACGATTTCTGTAGTAGCCATCGAGAGCGCAGTTGCGTGGGGTGGATGGGCGTGGACCACCGCTCGTGCTGGGGTCACCCGATAAATGGCCCGGTGCACTGCCAACTCTGTCGAGGCCAGTGGCGTCGAACGGTCATTTTTGTCTATCCCAGTTTCTATCAGATCATGTTCCTGCAAAGCCCCGAGCATACAGCCACGCCTGGTAATGATGATGTGGTTCCTTAACCTGATGCTCAGGTTACCGGTGTGAGAGGCAATGAGACCTCGGGTAAACAGGTCACGCCCTACTTGTTGAAACTGAGACAGCATCCCAAACCCTTCACTTGGTGGCCACTTCCATTAGTGCCAGAGGTAATTTACAACTAGTTAAAAGAAAATGTCAAACCGACACGCTATGAGTCAGGTGTCATTGGAAGGACCGAACCTAGCCAGCCAGGGCCTGATTCAACTTCTTCAGCAGGCGTGCCTTCCTTCTGGCAGCGTTATTTGGGTGAATCACGCCTTTCTCCGCCGCCTTATCAAGCGAACTGATAGCAACAGTCACTGCTTCACGAGCTTCCTCGAGTTCACCTGAGGCAATAAGCCGTCCCGCCTTGACCACATTTGTCCGACACAGGCTACGAATGGACCTGTTGTGCAGGCGGCGCTTTGCATCCTTTCGTACCTGCTTCTTGGCTGACTTGGTTATAGGCAATCTCTCCCTCCTCGGTCCCTTCAGTAAATATTTTCCTTATGGTACATAAGCCTACCTGGTATCCGTCTGTGGGGTAGACTTCGTGGTGACCCCCTCCGCTGTTCTAGCAACGCTGGTAACGCTTCTTACTCCTTCAATCTTTGCCAGCAGCCGACTGAGCTGTGCGAGGTCTCCTATCTCAAGCGTGAGGAATATTGAAACAGTCTGCTCCTCACCATTGGCAAGGTTGGCAGCAACGATATTGACCTTCTCCTCGGCAACCATCATGGTAACATCACGCATCAGTCCCACCCTGTCCCAGGCATCCACCCGAACCCTTACCGGATAGAGCACGTCGGCCTGTCCCCACTCAACCGAGACCATCCTCTCCTTCTCTTCCTCGTTAACAACGTTAACACAGTCGCGGCGGTGGACGGTCACACCCCGGCTCCGGGTAACATAGCCAATGATACTATCACCGGGCACAGGGTTGCAGCACCTGGCAAGCTGGGTAAGCATGTCACCCGCCCCCAGCACCTTTACTGTCGAGGTTACTTGCCTGAGAGGAACCTCTGCTTCTGCCTCTTTCGGTGTTTCTTCTTCGACAGTGGTCAGTTTCGAAGCAATCTGGTGGGTGGTTATCCCCCCATATCCAATAGCGTTGTAGAAATCATCGAGGTTGTCATGTTTGAATAACTCTGCCAGATGCTCACGCTCGCTAAACTTTATGCCAAGTTGCCTCATCAGCTTTTCCAAGAGCTCCCGACCGCGCTCTACGTTCTCGGTTCGCTCCCGCTTTGTGAACCATTGACGTATCTTCACCTTGGCATGAGATGTGTTGGTATAGCCCAAGTTTGAATTCAGCCAGTCACGGCTCGGCCCTCGGTCCCCCTTGGCCGACATTATCTGGACAACGTCACCATTTTTGAGTTGATAGTTAAGCGGCACCAGTCTACCGTTAACCTTGGCACCGACGCACTGGTGCCCAAGGTCAGTATGAATCTGGTAAGCAAAGTCAAGTGGGGTAGCACCCTTGGGCAGGTCCTTTATTTCTCCCTTGGGGGTATAGACAAAGACCTGGTCACTAAAGACGTCTGTCCTGACTGCTTCCACAAACTCCTCAGCCCCGCGTAGCTCTCGGTGCCACTCTATCAGTTGACGCAACTCTTTCACGCCCTCTTCAAAACCGGTATCGCGTTTCTCCCCCTCTTTATACCGCCAGTGAATCACTACACCGCGCTCGGCGAAATCATGCATATCATGGGTGCGAATTTGTATCTCAAGGCGTTCTTTACCTTGATACATTACGGAGGTATGCAATGACTGATAACCGTTCGGCTTGGGATTTCCGATGTAATCGTCAAACTGGTCCGGCACAGGACGCCACAAAGAGTGGACGATACCCAGCGCGCCGTAGCAGTCTCCTACAGAACCTACCAGCACCCGGAGCGCCAGAAGGTCGTAGATATCATTGAAGTACTTGCCCATATCGGCGTAACGCTGCATCTTCTGGTATATACTGTAAAGGTGCTTGGGCCGGCCAGAGATCTCAGCTTTAATGCCAGCCTTCTCTAACTCCCGGTTCAATTCATTGGTTATCTCTGTAATGAGCTTCTCACGTGTATCACGCTTGTCTTCAACCAGGCCGGCAATCCGGTTGTATTCCTCCGGATTCAGATAACGGAAGCACTCATCCTCCAGCCTCCACTTCAACTCCCATATCCCCAGGCGGTGCGCCAGGGGAGCGTATATCTCCAGCGTCTCCCGCGAAATAGACTGCTGCTTTTCTTGCGGTAAATACTTCAGGGTAAGCATGTTATGCAGTCGGTCAGCCAGCTTGATGAAGACGACGCGGGGGTCCTCGGCCATGGCTACCAGCAGCTTTCGCAAGTTCTCCGCCTGACCTGCCGCCGGGGTAGTGCCTGCTCCCCAGCCAGCTTCCTCCGATGCCTGCCTAGAGAGTTTACCCAGCTTGGTGGTGCCGTCAACGAGCTTAGCCACCTCGGGGCCGAATTCGGCCTCAATATCAGAGATGGGTACATCACAGTTCTCCGTAACATCATGCAGGAGTGAGGCTGCCAGAGCGCTGGCATCCAGCTCCAAGTCAGCCAGAATCACGGCGGTCTGCAGCGGGTGCTCAATGTAAGGGTCACCCGACATCCGCATCTGCCCTTCATGTGCCCGGCTGGCAAATTCATAGGCCTTCTTCACAAAAGCCAGCCTTTCTGGCGGCAGATACTCCTTTGCCTTCCCCAGCAAATCCTCGAATACCACCGACTACTCCATAATGCTCGCTACACAGATAGTATAGCGTAAGAACATTACATATACAAAAGTCAACCCACCTTTACAAGTTCGGGGCTGATACGGTATTCTAGCTTAGAAACATCTGATGGGGTGAACCTTGTATCGAGCACCGCGCGGCACTCAGGATATCCTTCCCCCGGAGCAACCTTACTGGCGCTACGTTGAGCAGAAGGCAGCCGAGATATGCCGTCTCTACGGCTACGAGCGTATTGACCTGCCGATGTTTGAGGATGCCGGTCTCTTCACTCGTGGCGTCGGGGAAGGCACCGATATTGTGGAAAAGGAGATGTACGTCTTTGAGGACCGGGGCGGAAACAGCCTGGCACTGAGACCTGAGGCAGGCACTGCCTCAGTCTGTCGGGCTTACTTGGAGCACGGCCTTCATAACCGACCGCAACCGGTGAGACTGTTCTACCTCGGTCCTGCGTTCAGGTACGACCGGCCACAGGCAGGCAGGTACCGCCAGCACCACCAGTTCGGCTGCGAGGCCATCGGTGATGCTGACCCAGCCCTTGATGCCGAGGTTATTGACATGGCCTGGCAGTTCTTCGTCAGCCTTGGCCTGGGCCGCTTCAAGATAGTATTGAACAGCATCGGCTGCAAGAAGTGCCGCCCTGAGTATCTCTCCTCACTCAAGGAGCATTACAGCCCTCACACCGACGAGGTGTGCGACGATTGTAAGGTCCGGTTCCAGAAGAACCCCTTGCGGCTGCTGGACTGTAGGAGCCCTCAGTGCCAGCCGATAGCCGATGCGGCCCCGAAAAGTACCGACTATCTTTGCGCAGAGTGCACCGAACACTATAACGACGTAAAACGCTACCTAGGAAGTCTTGAAATCCCCTTTGAGGAAAACCACCGCCTCGTCCGCGGGCTTGACTACTACACGAGGACAGTGTTCGAGGTCCAACCCGAAGAAGGTGGGGCACAGAGCTCACTTGGTGGGGGTGGTCGCTATGATATGCTTATCGAGGAGCTTGGCGGTAAACCTGCGCCGGGAATCGGCTTTGCTACCGGTATCGAGCGCATCATCCTCGGCCTGCAAAAGGAGATTGTCCCGGTGCCATCAATATCCAGCCCGCAGCTTTTCATCGCCAATATGGGACACGAGGCCCGTGATGCTGCCCTGAAGCTGTCGACCACCCTGCGACGCAACGGCACCGCCGTGATAATGGCTACTGGCAGCCGCAGCCTCAAAGCCCAGCTCCGCCAGGCAAACAACCTCAACGTTCCAAGGGTAGCTATCATTGGCGAGGATGAGGTAAAAACGGGCACCGTGGTGCTGCGGGACATGACCACTTCACAGCAGGAAAGTATGCCGGTGGGCAAGCTGCTGGAGTTGTTCAAGTAGTCTGCCTCAGGCCTTCCGGGCAAAGATGAGCGGATGGCGTTCTTCAGATGCCTGGACCTCTTCCCTATAACCGTGTCCAACGACAGTGGTCTTCAGTAGCGTAAACCCGATCTCCTCTATAATTCTCTTATAGTCCTCGAGGCCGTAATTGCTCCAGTACATCGTGACTCCTAAGTAATCCTCTGTGTACGGAGCCTCGTTGAGATAAGACAATGTCGCCAGAAGGTACCCTCCCGGCTTCAGCCATCGGTATATCCGCCGCAGCAACTCAGGATGTTCCTCCCTGGGAAGATGGAAAATCGAGTAAAACGCGACGGCGGCATCAAGGTGTGACGGCGGTAACTCGACCGACATGATATCTCCCTTGATGAATGTCGCCTGCGGAACGTTCGCCCGGGCGCGGCTTATCATCTCACCTGAAATATCCACGCCCGTGACGGCGAAACGCTGCGATAGAGTCCTTGCGATGGGCACACCAGCCCCACAGCCAACATCGAGTATGGTTGCCCCATCCCGTAGCCGACTTGTCAGCAGAGTCAGCTCAGGGCCGGCTTCTCTCTGCCGTGACGTATCGTATTCAGCGGCACACGAATTATAACCCCGCTGAACGAGGTCTTTGTAGTTTACTTTTGAATCATCTGCAGGTTTCAAACTTCACCTCAAAAAGTTGATCTCGTTCCGATTCCCATGCGCCCAGGCAATCCTCTCATCAAGACGGCGAACCAGTGAGTAACAGACGGGTTGAAAATTCTTTAGCCAGAAGCGAGACCCAGGGATATTGGCCGATTCGAAGTCAACAGCACAGTTCTTATAACCAGCCGACCGCGCCCAATCAAGTGAGTGCTTGAGCAGTGCTGTACCGACACCACGATTACGCTCTTTTTCCTTCGTGAAGGCCATAGTAATCGCACAGGTGGACTCATCGGCGACAGGCAGCACGAAATTACGCTTACTCGACGGCACAATCCTCATGCCCCCAACGACCTCACTATCTTGATATGCCAGCCACCACACTATATCAGAATCCGAGAGTTGCTGCTTATAATACTCCACTCCCTCGTGGTCAAACAATGGGCGGAACGCTGGTGTCGTGGTGAGGTGTCGTCTGGTAGCCAAAGTCAGGGCTATCACCACCTCCAAGTCCTCCAGATTCGCACGACGAACCTCCACCCCCGCCATTGTTCCCTCAACCGGACCGACCTCACGCAAGGCGTCAATGTTTTCCAGTCCAAAACCCAGTGAGAACCAGGCATCCGCCACTTCGCGCTCGTGGGCAAAGAAAGTGACTACATGGGTGAAGTAGCCATTGGCAACCCAACGGGACGCCAGGTCAGCGTACATCAGCCGGTAGGTCCCCCACCTGTCAGATGATTCCGCGCCGTGCCCCCAATCAGGTATATAGGCAGTCCGGGCTTCCTGGTGCATGGTCATAAGACCGGTGGCAAAACCCACCAGCCGCCCTTCTTTAATCGCGGCCACACCAGTGGTCCTTTCCGAATTATCTTGCAATATCGGCACTATGGCCTCAGCCTCCTCGAATTTTGCAGGTAATAAGAAGTTGCCGAGCTCTCTCTCCGCCCAGTAGCGAGCGGCTACCAGAGCCGCTGCGGCTTCAACATAGTCCTCATTGAAGGGAACAATCTCTACTGAACTCATTACTTCCTCTCCTTCGTATTTCCCTTTCCCTGTTCAGGCATGAGTCGTCTTCTGGAACAGATACAGCGCCCAACCAAGCGTATCACGACCCCAGCGCAGGTAATTGGTCCGCCCGTGAGCGACGCGAGCCAGTATCTCCGGCACATCAGGGTCGTCCGGGCTCTCTTGGGCATACCTTGCTGCGGCATACCACTGCAGTGTCTCGTACCGGTCCCAATCGTCCTGGTTGCTGGCTATTGTGTACAGCGGCACCAGGCCTTCATCTTCGCCGATAAGAACGTTTTCATAGTGCGTGTCAAACATATCACGCGTGTGGCTCTCGGCAATCAGATACTCTTCATCCGGCTCTTTTAGCCAGAAAGGTTCACCGACGAGAACAAGACCACCCGGTTTTGTCATGGCCTTCAAAGCACGCAGAGTCCCCCGATATCCCTCGTAGATCCACTCGGCACCGATACACATGGCGAGGTCGAAGGACCTGTCTGGTCTGTAATCTGCTCCGTCCATATTGAGGATTTCGATTTGAGCACCGGGCACCCGTTCCTGTAGCTTCTGTTTTACGTCCGCTACGAAATATGGGGAAATGTCGACCCCGACGCCAGACACCTTGTATCGCTCCGCTAACCTTATCAGCATCTCCCCCTTGCCGCAGGCAATGTCGAGTACGACAGACCCTGAATTCAGTTTCAGGAGCCCGATTATTTCGTCAAGCTTCGCTGTACTCATCGGGTTGCAAACTACGTGGTACCTGTGAGTTACACTATAAAATTTCCACATATCCATCTTCCATTCCATGAATGAATCTCTCCCTTTCTTCCAGATTTGGTTACTATCGTTATCTCTATTGTTAACCACTTAATTTCTCCTTTATCCATCATGCGGTTCTATTTGATTATACCTCTGGTTTCTTCTTGACCACTTTGAAACCTTTTTCCACTTTGCCCTCTCCTCCAGGCGAGTCCTGCCTTCCTGGCGTGCCGCCAGATGCCGAAGCTCTTTCTCTAGCTTCCTGTAGCTCTGAAGACGGGCAATATCCAGGCTGCCCTGCCGGATTGCGGCTTTAACAGCACATCCTGGCTCGGAGTGATGTGTGCAGTCCCTGAAACGGCATTCGTATGTCAGCTGTTCTATGTCCTCAAACACGCTGCTTAGGCCAACTTCATCAGCCCACATCTGAATCTCCCGCAGGCCCGGGGTGTCAATGACGGCCCCACCTGCGGGAAGAAGGATTAATTCACGCCGGGAAGTGGTGTGCCTTCCCTTACCATCGCTCTCTCGAACCTCACCGACTTCCTGCCTTTCGATACCGAGTAGAGCGTTTATCAGGGCCGACTTGCCCACTCCAGAGGGGCCAAGAAAGACGGACGTCTTTCCTCTAGTCAGGTATATCTCCAGAGCGTCCAGCCCTAATCGCTCGGTAGCACTGACGGCGTGGACGGGTACGCTGAAAGCGATAGGCTCGACTTCCCGTATACGTGCATCAACATTAGGACAGAGGTCCACCTTGTTCAGAACGATTACCGGTGAAGCTCCGCTTTCCCAAGTGAGGGCGAGATAACGTTCGAGCCTTCTCAGGTTGAGTTTTCGGTTGCCATCCAATCCACTAACGAGGAAGGCCGTGTCCACGTTAGCAGCCAGTACCTGCTCGCGTGTCCGACCACCGGACCTCCGTGCCCGGTCATCAGATATCTTGCGCGAGAAGCAGGTCCTTCGGGGAAGAACTGCATATATCAAACCCTTTTGCTCACTGGTGTTGGGCCTGACAACCACCCAATCACCGACGGCTGGATACTGGCCGTCGGTCCTGGCCTGGTACCGTACCTTACCTGATATTTCTGCGGAGAGTTCACCATATTGAGTATATACCTGATATGAGTGTCTTTGCTCTGAAACCACTCTGGCCGGCACACACTCCGGTGCCTCCAGCAATTCGAACTGGTCCTTGAAGAAGGAATCCCATCCAAGCTCGGTAAGTTGATTTTTGTTCACACTCATTGTGTTGTTCCCTTTAGCGAAAAAGTGATTGCTGATAATCTTGGCGCGGACTTAGACCGAGGAAAGAAAAAGCCGCGGATGTATCACGCCCACGGCCGGTCTTTAGGAAAGAAAAGACCGTTCCCGGAAGAACGGCCGATTATGGAGAGCCAGTCAGAAAAGGTTACTCAGCCGGAAACCCACCGGGGCGCAATACAACACTGAATCGCACACTTGCTAACATCAACTACGCCCCCTTTCCGGTATTCTGTTGCCTGTTTCGACCTTTTTTCTACCGTGCGGATGTTACCACAGGTATTCATGGAAGTCAAGTGTGTCGGGGTATAAACAAACCATTTTGGCTACGGTTGGGCATCGATGAAGATTAGTTCCCAAGAACGAGCCTTCTGGATAACAGAATTGAACCACTCTACCCTAACACCTGAACTCAATAAGGTCTAAACTATAGATAGTCGATTCTATGTTTAGCGTAGGCGAATGCCTATTGCTGAACATAGGCTTGGGTACCGGAAAGCACGTCTAAAATGACTACATTAGATTTTTCAACAGTTAAGAAGGGTAGTCTAAGTCGAGGTGTAGTTCTATGACCGTCAAGATTGCAGACTTGCTGGTGACAGCACAGGAAATGTCCGCCTCAGATTTACATATAAACGTTAATAGACCGCCAATCGTACGGATCGACGGAAAATTAAAGAAATTGGACAACTACCCAGACATAGAACAGAAGGACCTTCAGGAAATACTCGAGGTAGTTACCAACCAAGAACAACTCAAAAGATTTCTGGAACAGAAGGAGTTGGACTTCAGCTACGAGGATGAACAGATAGGGCGATGTAGAGTTAACTCATGCATTCAAAAGGGGGTAATTAGTCTGGCGTTCCGTTTGCTTATGCGCGTGCTATCGCCCCTTAGCTCTCTTGGTCTGCCCGATATCTACGGAGAGCTAAGCCTACGGCCCAGAGGATTCATCCTGGTCACAGGTCCAACTGGTAGCGGTAAATCGACCTCTATGGCCGCAATGATTAGCCACATCAATAACAATCAAGAGCGACACATTCTTACTATAGAAGACCCTATTGAGTACATACATAAAGACAATAAATCTGTAATAATACAACGTAATGTTGGAGAAGATACTGACTCCTTTGCTAATGCGTTAAAACACGCCCTCAGACACGACCCGGATGTCATTGTTGTTGGAGAAATGCGTGATCTGACGACTATGGCTACAGCAATATCAGCCGCTGAAACTGGACATCTAGTTCTTGGCACATTACACACAATTGATGCTGCCGAAACCATTGACCGCATTGTAGACGTATTTCCGCCTGAGCATCACGGACAGATTAGACTTCAATTATCACAGGTTTTACTAGCGGTTCTATCTCAAACCCTAATACCGCGTCTGGGAGGAGGAAGGGCGGTAGCATGCGAGGTTATGGTGGGTACTCCAGCGATACGGCATACAATCCGTGATGGGCAAATCCACCAGTTGCAGAACAATATCCAAATGGGTCGAAAAGACGGCATGCAAACCCTGAACCAATCAATTTCTGCCCTTGTGGAAGCGGACGTCGTGTCATGGGAAGATGCCATGCAGCATAGCAATAACACAGCGGAATTGATGAACCTGGCTAAACATAGAGAGCCAGCAGTATTAAGTAAACCGTAACTATTTTTTAGTACCTCGTATTATCAATGGCCTATTTACTCCCTAGCATTTGACATGAAGGGCAGGTATAACATATGCCACCTTCAAAATGAGCCTTTCGCCACCTGGACTGCTACTTTTGAAGACATGACCAAAGTATGCCTCCCCAGCTTCACTTTCCAGCCCAAATATGCTATAATATGTTAATGTGTGACTCATCATGTATACTGACCTCGCCCAGTAGATTCCTCTCACCCCTTTTCTTTGGCTCTCATTTCCATACTCCTCTCCTCTTTTATCCCCAGCACTACCAGGGAGTTAGCTGCCCATGACCCCAAAGTCCTCACGTAAAACTCGGTCTATCGGCGGCAACGGTGACTATACTGCCAGCGATATCCAGGTGCTCGGTGCACGGGAGGCCATCCGCCGCCGTCCGGGTATGTATATCGGCAGCACCGATTCGCGCGGTCTGCACCACCTTATCTATGAGATAGTCTACAATAGCGTGGACGAGGCCATGGCCGGCTTCTGCGACAAGATAACCGTAACCATCCACCAGGACAACTCGGTGTCGGTGGAGGACAACGGCCGCGGCATTCCGGTAGACCTGCATCCCACCACCAAGAAGTCAGCCCTGGAGACGGTGATGACAGTACTTCATGCCGGGGCCAAGTTCGGTGGCAGGATTTATCAGGTGTCTGGAGGGCTGCACGGCGTCGGTGCCTCGGTGGTAAACGCCCTGTCTGCCTGGTGCGCCGTAGATGTCCGGCTTGACGGCAAGGTCTATCACATTGAGTTCAAGCAGGGTATTCCTCAAGGAGAGGTCACTGTTATTGGTGAGAGTGATGGCACCGGTACCACCACCACTTTCCTCGCCGATGAGGAGATTTTCGGCAATGCCAGATACGATTTCAATACCATTAAGGAACGTATCAGAGAGATTACCTACCTGAATAAGGGTCTGGAGATAACGCTCATAGATGAGCGGAGGGACAGCGTGCCGTTTACCTTCTACTTTGAGGGCGGTATTACCAGTTTCGTCCGCCATCTTAACCGGACACGGACACTGCGTCACCCCCAGCCTATCTATATCAGTAAATCAATTAACAGCACCATTGTTGAAGCAGCCCTGCAGTACAATGACGGCTTCAACGAGTCGACCTCCAGCTTCGCCAACTGCGTCAACACAATCGACGGCGGCTCACACCTTACCGGCTTCCGCTCAGCACTTACCCGCGCCCTCAATGACTACGCCCGGAAGAATAAGCTTGTCAAGGAGGACGACCCCAACCTGACGGGTGAGGACGTCAGGGAAGGACTGACGGCCGTCATCAGCGTCAAGATAACCGAGCCCCAGTTCGAGGGGCAGACCAAGGCCAAACTGGGCAACCCCGAGGTCAAAGGGCATGTCGAAAGCGTCGTTGGTGAAGGTCTGACCCTCTATTTTGAGGAACACCCTGAGGACGTCAGAAAGATTATCGATAAGTGTCTGCTATCGGCCAAGGCCCGGGAGGCAGCACGCCGGGCCCGCGACCTGATTGTCCGGAAAAACAGCCTGGACACCGGCACACTACCCGGGAAGCTGGCAGACTGCTCAGAAAAAGACCCCACACTCTGCGAAATATACCTGGTGGAGGGTCCCTCGGCTGGCGGCTCCGCCAAGGAAGGACGGGAACGGCGCTTCCAGGCAATACTGCCACTGAGAGGTAAGATACTCAACGTGGAAAAGGCCCCGCCGGACAAAATGCTGTCCAGCGAGGAAATCCGTGCCATCATCACTGCCCTCGGGGCAGGTATCGATGACGACTTTGACCTTAACAGGCTGCGCTACCACAAGGTCATCCTCATGGCCGATGCCGACGTTGACGGCTCACACATCCGTACCCTGCTGCTGACATTCTTCTTCCGCCACATGCCGGAGCTAATCAGAAACGGGCACCTGTTCATTGCTCAGCCACCCCTGTACCGCATCACGGCCTCGAAGGGCGGGCAGTGGATATATACCGAGGGTGAGAAAGAAGAAGCCCTCCAGGAGCTAAAGGGTTCCAAGCGGGTTAACGTCCAGCGTTATAAAGGTCTCGGTGAGATGAACTCAGGGCAGCTCTGGGAATCTACCATGGACCCGGCCACCCGCACCCTTTTACAGGTCACGATTGAGGATGCCGCCCGTGCTGACCAAACGTTCTCTACCCTGATGGGCGAGGAGGTCCTCCCCCGTAAGACCTTCATCCAGGCCCATGCCAAGAGCGTCAAGAACCTGGATATCTAATAGGGTACACCCTCTACACTACGCGCCTTATTTAGCAGAATACAGTCCATGCTCACGGATATACTGCTCTACGGCTTCGGGGACAAGACCGCTTATGGGAAGTCCGCTGGCAACCCGTTCCCTTATCTCAGAGGCGCTGACATCCACATCAGGCCTGTCAAGCAGGACTAAGCGCTCCGATAGCCCCTGCATTCTGGCTTCCAAAGACTCAAGGTCTGGGTGGGGATACCCCGGGCGGGGCACTGCTACCAGCCAACAGAGCTGGATAATCCGCTCCGGTGACTTCCAGTTCGGCAGGTCGGTCAGACTGTCCCAGCCTACAATAAAGTAGATTTTGTCCCCGGTAGTCAGTTGGGACGAGAGTTCCGTCAGAGTATCAAGGGTATACGATGGTCCCTCTCGCTCCACCTCGATGAGGGACAGCCGATAGTAGGGCTTACCAGTAATAGCAAGGCGCACCATCTCAACACGGTGTTCGGTTGGCAGAATCGAATTGCCCCCTTTGCGCCAGGGCTGGCCGGTGGGCACAAAGAGAATCTCATCGAGATTAAGTTGCGCCCTCACCTCCCCCGCTATAGCGAGGTGCCCATTGTGAATCGGGTCGAAGGTGCCTCCGAGTATGCCTGATTTCATCCAGCTACCACTCCCATTCGAGTTCACCGCAACGAACTTTATCACCGGGAACAGCCCCGGCTTTTTTAAGTGCCCGGTTAACACCCAGTCTATCAACCTGCTGGTTGATTTGCCAGCGTACTCCGGCATCAGCTACATCCGACCGGGCAATGATACGCTCCAGTGCCGGTGCTTCGACAACGAAGGCATCTCCTTCCTTACGCACAGTCACACGTGGGCCCCTTGGCTGCGGACGAAAAACCTTCTCCGGGACCTCTTTACGAGTATCGCCAACCTGCTTCAACATGTCCCAGGTACGCGTCATCAACTCTGGAATGCCCTCTCCAGTTACTGCCGATATCACCAGCGGGGTGATACCAACGCTCCGAAAGTTCTTTATTATCTCCGCCAGCCTGGCCTTTACCTCCGGCAGGTCAATCTTGTTCACCACCACAAGCTGAGGCCTCTGTGCCAAGGCAGCATCAAACAGACCAAGCTCAGTATTCACCCTAGTCATGTCGTCTGCCGGTGACGGTGTGCTGCCATCAACCACATGCAGAAAAATCCTGGTTCGCATGGCGTGGCACAGGAAATCATGACCCAACCCACGACCGAGATGAGCACCCTCAATCAACCCGGGAATCTCCGCAAGGACAAAGGTATCCAGCCCAACCTCTACCACACCAACCACCGGCGCTCGTGTCGTGAACGCATAATCGGCAATCTCAGGTTTGGCCGCTGAGGCAGTTGCTAAAAGTGTAGACTTACCTACGTTAGGATAGCCGATTATGCCGACATCAGCAATTAGCCGCAGCTCCAACAACAGTGTCTTTTCCTTACCAGGCTCCCCTTTCTGGGCAATCCGCGGGGCTTGATTGGTGGCTGAGGCAAAATGTACGTTACCTAGCCCACCTTTTCCACCTTCAGTGACCACCACACTCTGACCAACCTGTTCGAGGTCAGCAATAAGAACATCCTCACCTTGTTGCTCTTTGTCTGAGATAACCGCTCCTACAGGGACTCTCAGCACGAGATCCTTCCCACGCTTGCCGTGCTTTTTACTGCCTTGCCCATCATGACCGCGCTCTGCCTTATAAGTAATATCCCGTCGAAACCTCAGTAGATTGGTTATTGCCGCATCCGCCTCCATAACGACATTACCACCGTCACCACCGTCGCCACCATCGGGCCCTCCAAAGGGCACGAACTTCTCGTGGCGGAAACTAATAGCCCCATCACCACCATCACCAGCCTTGACTCTTATCTCAACTAAATCAAACAATTCACCACCAACTAGCAAGTTAAATGTGATGTCAAATAATCCTGAGCATATCTTCTACCGTCTTCAGTGTATGGGGCTAACTATTATTACTAATACTATCAGGTATTGGCCGAACTTTAAATTTGGGGGCTGGAGGAATTTGGGGGATGTATGTCCAGATAGGTGTGGTAAGGTTTATCAAAAGGGAGAGAGGTTTATTGAAAAATGCTAACGTACTGTCCAAATCTTCCAGCCGCTTTTGAATAGCTCAGTCCATGGCAGCATGGAGCTTTTGTTGAATGTTGAATACCTGGCGCCTCAGATGTGGGTCGTTATTGATACTGTTGGCAATCTTATCGTAAGCGTAGCTGATGGTTGCTGGACTGCGTCCGCCAAGTTCCCGGCCTATTTCAGATAATGAGCGGTCAGTCTCCTGCCTCATCAGGTACATGGTTACCTGTCGGGCGAGGACGGTTGCCTCGTCCCTTTTCCGACCTTTAAGGTCAGAAAGGGTTATCTGGAAGCTGGCGGCGGTTGCTTCGGCGATTAGAGCTGGTTGCAGCGGGGGCGGTTCATGGTTCTTACTGGCGATGTCTTCCAGGGCGCGGGCAGCGGATTCGGGTGTAATCGTTGTCTTCAACAGCTGTGAGTAGGCAACAACCCGGTTCAGGTAGCCCTCAAGCGCTCGTATGTTCTCCTTGATCTGGAGAGCGATGAATTCTAAGACATCGGGCGTGATATCTACTCCGTTCTGCTTGGCCTTGGCCTGTAGAATAGCTAGGCGTGTTTCGAAGTCGGGTGGCTGCAGGTCAGTAATTAGGCCCCATTCCAGGCGAGAGCGTAGCTGGGCCCGGATTTGAGGTATCTCGCGGGGCGGACGGTCGCTGGTAACGGCAATCTGTCGGTTGGCCGCATGAAGGGCGTTGAAGGTGTGGAAGAAGTTTTCTTTGGTACGCTCCTTGCCGCTGAAGAACTGGACATCATCGACAAGGAGCATGTCAACGCTACGGTATTTTTTACGAAATTCCTCTGTCCTGCCCTCTCTGATGGCACTGACTACCTCGTTGGTGAACTGCTCGGCACTGACGTAGAGCGTGTTCAGTCCCCTGGTCATTGCCATATGTCCGATAGCGTGTAACAGGTGGGTCTTCCCCAAGCCGGCCGGCCCATGGATGTAGAGCGGATTGTAGGTCTCCCCCGGCTGCTCAGCCACCTTTAAGGCAGCGGCGTGGGCCATCTCATTTGACCTGCCGACGATAAAGGAATCGAACGTATACCTGGGATTGAACAAAGGCAGGTTTTTCTGTTGGGCTTTGGGACCCTCTTCTTCCGCACCTACATGGAAGTTGACCTTGACCTTACTCTGGGCAAGCCCAGTGAGCACCTTCTCAATCAGAGAGCGGAGGTTCTTCTCGAGGTATTCAGCCACGAAGGTGTTCGGTACGCCGACGACGAAATCACCATTGTTGTAGCTGAGACCAACGGTACTTCCCAACCAAGTCAGGTAGTTCGGCCTGTTAACTTCTATTTGTAACTCGCCTAGGGCGGTTTCCCATATTTGCTGTGCTGACCTAACGCTCATTTAATCGCAGCTTCTCAATCACTCAATCACAACGTTTTCAGGTTATGCGGAGAACACCCTAGGCGGGGTGTAAGGACTAGCATGTCGGGCTATAGGTTAGAGGAGAGACGCAATATCCAATAGCATAATGGGGGATATATCGGTTGGCAAGGCTTTTCAGGAAGGTTGCTGGTGGTTGGGCGAATTTATTTCCTCCCCCGTTCCCCCTTAAAAGGTCTGTCATACTTACTTTTTATCGCGATTTCTCCCTTGCAGGTACGAATGGTCAGTTGTCTATTTTTTATCCATTATTGCCTGGGATATCCTCATATACGGGCTTGGATTGTGTCATATAGAGACGGTGGTTTTGCCATCTGGCAGGTCACTGACTCGTCGAATAACCTGAGAGCACGGTTGTTGGGAGGTGGTTTTAATGCTACAATTCGTTACACGGAGGACTGCATTGCGGGTTGTTTTCATGGGAACTCCCGAGTTTGGCATTGCTGCCTTGGAGCAGCTTGTCAACAACGAGTACGAGGTGGCGGCTGTCTATACGCATCCTGACAGTGTCGCCGGGAGGGGACGCTCTCAAGCCCCACCCCCGGTGAAGAGGACCTCCCTGACGTATGGCCTGCCTGTCATGCAGCCGGTAAAGCTCGGGGTTACCGAGGTTATTGCTGAAATCGCCCGACTGCGGCCAGATATAATCGTTGTGGCTGCTTATGCGCAGAAACTGCCGAAGGCGGTTCTGGATATCCCCATATTCGGGTGTGTCAATATTCACCCCTCTCTGCTGCCGCAGCACCGGGGGGTCTCACCAGTACCAGCGGCGATACTGAGCGGCGATAGCTTTACCGGCGTCAGTGTCATGCTGATGGACGAGGGTTGGGACACCGGCCCGGTGCTGAGCCGGGCGCAGGTTCCCATCTTGAAGAGGGATACCACTGGTTCGCTCATGGGCAAGCTGTCGCTTATCGGTGCCCAGCTGCTTCTCGATGTGCTGCCGCAACTGGTAGGGGGAAAACGCGTCCCCCAGCCCCAGGACGAGGAGAACGCGACCTACAGCGGTCTTATCCGTAAAGAAGACGGAGAGATTGATTGGCATCAGTCGGCGGTGGACATCTGGCGGCAGGTACGGGCCTACCAACCGTGGCCCGGGTGCTATACCCGGTGGAGAGGTCGGCAGTTAAAAATTCTCGAGGCGGTGCCTCTGGATGAACATTCGACCGGTGAGGTGGGGCAGGTGGTGACACCGGGCAGGAGGGATGTGGCTTTCGTTGTCTCTAGCGGAGATGGAACGTTGGGTGTGCTGGAAGTGCAGCTTGAGGGAAAGAGGGCCATGCCTGCCGCTGAGTTCCTGAGGGGGCAGCGAGACTGGGCTGGCATGGTGCTGCCGTCGAAATAGAGGGTATAGGGAGAGCAATTTTGGCTGAAAACATAGATGAGTTTAAGACCCTGACGGATATTGTTGCTAAATTGCGGGCGCCTGACGGCTGCCCCTGGGACCGGCAGCAGACCCATCAGTCCTTGCGGGCAACCTTTCTACAGGAGTGCTACGAGGTGCTGGAGGCCCTGGATTCTGGAGACACAGTGGCGCTTTGTGAGGAACTGGGTGACCTGATGCTACACATTGTCCTCCAGGCGCAGATTGCCGCCGAGGACGGAGAGTTTACCATAGGAGACTCGCTACGTAGTATCAGCGAGAAGCTGGTTTTTCGGCATCCCCATGTCTTCGGCTCCACAGAGGTTGAGAGTGCCGAAGAGGTGACGCACAACTGGGCGCAGCTGAAGCAGGCGGAGAAAGGAATGGACGAATCAATGCTGGCCGGTGTGCCTAAAGAAATGCCGGCCCTGGGTTATAGCCAGGAGATACAGGATAGGGTGGCGAGGGTCGGCTTCGACTGGGAAGAGGATGAAGGGGTTATTGGTAAGCTGGCTAAGGAGGTCGATGAGTTCCGCAAGACGGAAAGCCACCAGCGTCGGGCGGAAGAGTTTGGCGACATGCTCTTTACTTTGGTCAATATTGCCCGCCGGCTGGACATAGACCTTGAAGTGGCCCTGCGGGAGGCCAACCAGCGTTTCTACCGACGCTTTGCTCACATGGAGGAAGCCTGCCGCCAGCGCGGTGTCAACATCGGGGACCTCTCCTTCGACGAGCAAAACGCCCTCTGGGAGGAGGCCAAGCGGGAGGTTGGGGAGTAGTGCTGTTTATTGCGTAATGACAGCTTAGTCTTCGAGGGGAGTCTAAGAGGGGCAGAGCTCCTCTTTTTTATTTTCCCCTTCCCCTTATTAAGGGGATGGGGCACCTCTAAAAAGAGATGAATATAGTGAACCAGTATGCTAATATAGGCTGTCTGGTGGGCATGAAAAGTGATTGTAATGGTCGGGGCGGGCGGACTCGAACCGCCGACCTCAGCGTCCCGAACACTGCGCGCTAACCTACTGCGCTACGCCCCGGCAATCCATATTATAGGTGGATTTGACCTGTTGAGCAAGGAAGACTGATGAAATACGTTGTTCTGATAATGGATGGTGCCGCCGGTCTGCCCCTGCCCGAGCATGGCGGCAAGACCAGTCTGGAGCTGGCGGAGACGCCTAACCTGGACGCGATGGCACCGGAAGGCACCCTGGGGCTGGTACGTACTGTGCCGGAGGGGATGGAGGCTTCCAGTGCATGCGCCTGCATGTCGCTAATCGGCTATGACCCGGTGCAGTACTATCAGGGCCGGGCTGCTATCGAGGCCACGAGCATGGGAATACCTATTGTTGAAGGGGAGGTCGTTTTCCGTTGCAACTTGGTAGCGGTTCGTGATGGCCGGATGTGGGACTACAGCGCCGGACACATTGGTAGTGACGATGCCCGGATGATTATTGAAGCGCTCAACGAGAAACTCGGTAGTGAGGAAGTGAGTTTCTATCCGGGGGTCAGCTACCGTCACATCTGTAAGCTGAAGGAACATGAGGAGACGCTCGGAGCGACCTGCACCCCGCCCCACGATATACCGGACAGGCCCATAGATGATTTTCTCCCCAAAGGCCCTGGTAATGACTTCTTAAAGAAGCTGATGCTGGCCTCACAGGAGGTGCTCCGCGAGCATCCGGTGAATGTGGCGCGGAGGGCAGCTGGTGAAGTCCCGGCCACGATGCTCTGGCTTTTCTGGGGGAGCAGCCAGCCGAGGGAGATGCCCACCTTCGGTCAGGTATACGGGCTGAAGGCGGCTATGACTTCGGGGGTTGACCTGCTTAAGGGTTTGGCACGCATGGCGGAAATTGACGTGCTGGACATTTCGGGCATGACCGATGGTCTGGACAATGACTACTCAGCCCAGGCAGCTGGTACCCTCAAGGCTCTTGACAACCACGACTTGGTGATTGTACATGTTGAGGCCCCGGATGAGGCCGCCCACTCCGGCTCGGTTACAGAAAAGGTAGACGCCATCCAGAAGATAGATAGGAGGATGATCGGTCAGCTTCGTGCCTGGAAGCAGGATGACCTGCGGCTGCTGGTCCTGCCCGACCACCCTACACCAATCGTTACCCGGACGCATAGCGGCGCCCCGGTGCCCTTTATGCTGTGGGGTAAAGGGTTTACCGGCAACGGGGCGAAGAGGTTCACCGAGGTGGAGGCAGGTAAAACAGGTTTGCTCATTGACCCCGGATATAATATTATGAATTGGCTGGTCAGGCGTGGTTTAGTTGGCTAACAGAGGTAAGAGAGAAGTGGCACTAGTTGTTCAGAAGTATGGTGGTTCATCGGTAGCGGATGCCGATAAAATCAAGAATGTCGCCCGGCGTATCGCCGCCACAAGAGACAAGGATAACGACGTTGTGGTGACCGTTTCTGCTATGGGAGACACCACCGACGATCTCCTGGAATTGGTTGCTCAGGTTACGTCACATCCCAGTCCGCGGGAAGTTGACGCTCTGCTATCCACCGGAGAACAGCAGTCTATGGCTTTGCTTACGATGGCCATCCAGCACATGGGATATCCGGCTATCAGCCTTACCGGTGTTCAGGCTGGAATAAAGACTGATACTGCTCACCGACGGGCCAGGATTCTCCAGATAGACCCAAAACGGATTCGCCGGGAACTGGAGAAGGATAATATCGTTATCGTTGCCGGTTTTCAGGGTATTTCCGAGGGTGAGGATATAACCACACTGGGGAGGGGGGGCTCAGATACCACTGCGGTGGCTCTGGCTGGTAGTCTCGAGGCGGAGGTCTGCCAGATATATACTGATGTCGAAGGCGTGTACACCGCTGACCCAAGGATTGTGCCTGAGGCCCGGCGGCTGGATGAGATTGGCTATGATGAGATGCTTGAGCTGGCTGTTCAGGGGGCCAAAGTGATGCATCCACGAGCGGTTGAAGTTGGGGAGTTGTTCAACATCCCTATTCTGGTAGCCTCCAGCTTCACCGATAGTCCCGGGACACTGATTCACGGAGGGGTATCAATGGAAGTACGTAATAAAGTAAGAGGAATTGCCCATGACCTTGATGTTGCCAAGGTAACGGTGGTAGGTGTTCCGGACCGTCCGGGTATTGCGGCGGCGATATTCGAACCCCTGGCAGCGGCCAATATCAGCGTCGATACCATTGTCCAGAACGCCAGCATCGACAATATCACCGACCTGACATTTACGGTATCGAGGGGACAGCTTGAGGAGGTAATGGAGGTAATCAAGCCAATTACCCAGGAAATTGGTGCCAGGGAGTGTGTTAGTGATGCCACTCTGGGGAAGGTTAGCATCGTTGGCACAGGGATGCAGAATATGCCCGGTTTCGCCGCCAGGATGTTCAGCGCCCTCAGTGAAAAGGGTATAAATATTCAGTTGATAGCGACGTCTGAGATAAGGATTACGTGCATCATTGATGAGGCTAAGGTCAAGGACGCGGTTCGTGCTCTGCACCGGGCTTTTGAACTGGATGTGGGAGATTAGGCTTATTTCAGGCAGAGTGGTTGGGCTCCGCTAAAATTCATCCTTCGGGGCTATTGACTTGTTGTCTCGTTTTCGCTAATGTATGTTGAAATTCTTGGGGTGGAGGAAGGATGATGTCGTACCAGGAAGCGGAATGGTCGAAGTTGAGACGGCAGTCAACCAAGCAAGCGATAGCTCTGGCTATGCAAGGGGGGTGGAGAGAAGCGATTGCCGTTAACCAGAGCATACTTGAGATGTTCCCCGAGGATGTAGAGGCCTTGAATCGCCTTGGCCGGGCATATCTGGAGCTGGGCGAATATAAGGAGGCGGAGGCAGCCTACCGCCGCAGTACGGAAATCGACCCTTACAATGCCATTGCCATGAAGAACCTACAGCGGCTGTCTTATCTCAGGGAAGTAGCTGGTGTGGCTGAGAGTGGCGCTGACCGACTTGAGCCGCAGGCCTTCATCGAGGAGGTAGGCAAGACGGGAGTTGTCCATCTGGTTGACCTCGCGCCTCCGGAGGTATTGGCCAGGGTGGTGGCCGGTGACAGAGTGCAGTTGCAGATTGAGGGTACCGGCCTGGTAGCGGAGAACAGTCGCGGTGACTACTTAGGCCGCGTCGAGCCTGAACAGGGACAACGACTTGCCAGATTGATGGCGGGGGGCAACCGGTATTCGGCAGCCATTGTCAGTTTGGCTGAGGGTACAGTCAGCGTTATCGTCAGGGAGGTGTATCGAGACCCCAGCCAGGCAGGGCGGCCTTCCTTCCCGTCCAAGGGGGTAGGTGTTCCCCGGCCTGATTTCGGTGAAAGGGCTATCAGGCGCGAACTGGCGGAGGAAATGAGTAGCGACCCCGGTTATACTGTAGTTGGTGGTGAGGAGGAGGAAGTACTCATTGACGAGTCTCCGGACGACGAATTTGAGGCTAGCGAAGAAGAATAGGAGAGTGTGCAGGAATGGTTCTGGGGAAGATTAAACCAGTCAGCATCGAAGAAGAGATGCGGAACTCGTATCTCGACTACGCGATGAGTGTTATCGTTCAGCGTGCCTTACCGGATGTTCGGGACGGGCTGAAGCCGGTGCAGCGCCGCATTCTTTATGCTATGGACGAGATGGGTATTACTTCAACTAGTGCCTATAAGAAGAGTGCCCGTATTGTTGGCGAGGTGCTGGGCAAATACCATCCGCACGGTGACAGTCCCGTCTATGATGCCATGGTGCGTATGGCGCAGGACTTCTCAATGCGGGCGGTGCTCATAGATGGGCAGGGCAATTTCGGTAGCATTGATAACGACCCACCAGCGGCAATGCGTTATACCGAGGCCCGGTTGACATCGATCGCTGAGCAGATGCTGGTTGATATCGACAAGAATACGGTCGATTTCACGCCAAACTTTGATGAAAGTCTTCAGGAGCCGCTAGTTTTACCGGCACGAGTGCCTAATCTGCTGGTCAACGGTAGTTCCGGAATTGCCGTTGGCATGGCGACTAACATTCCTCCCCACAACCTGGCTGAGGTGTGTGATGCCCTCATTTTTCTGATTGATAATCCCAGAGCTACGGTGGATGAGCTGACTGCCTTTATTAAGGGGCCTGACTTCCCCACCGGCGGGGTTATCCTCGGCGAAGAGGGGATCAAGAGTGCCTACGCCACCGGGCGTGGACGGATAGTGGTGCGGGCCAAGGCTTTCGTAGGGGATGCCGCCGAAGGCGGGCAGCGACAGATAGTAATTACGGAGCTACCCTTTCAGGTCAACAAGGCGGCGCTTATTGAGAAGATTGCCGACCTAGTCACTAACAAAAAAATCACCGGTATCAGTGAATTACGTGACGAATCTGACCGGCAGGGGATGCGTATCGTCATCCAATTGAAGCGAGATGCGCAGCCGCAGCTACTGCTTAACAGTCTGTATAAGTATACTGCCTTACAGTCTACCTTCGCCGCCAATATGCTGGCGCTGGTTGATGGTCAGCCCCGGGTGCTTAGCCTCAAGGAGGCGTTGCGGTACTTCATAGACTTCCGGCGCGAAGTTGTCACCCGC
>Ga0209635_10000579_pt1 | contig 25498 bp, 15 predicted proteins | sample DeeMarSWOR230_32_FD_187463 | JGI IMG/M metagenome (GOLD analysis project Ga0209635, IMG submission 187463) | Marine sediment microbial communities from White Oak River estuary, North Carolina - WOR-2-30_32 (SPAdes) (version 2) | ecosystem: Environmental > Aquatic > Marine > Intertidal zone >...
TTTGTTGGAATAGAACTCTTCAGGAATAGACGCCTCATACCCGACATGCAGACCCTTATGGAGGAGAAGCTCGGCATTGGGATGGGAAGGATCATAGCCTGAAGGAACACGCTTGTAATGCTTGCCTCCGAACTTATAATCCTTTTTCTTTGAAATCCGAGCTACAATTTCTCCCAGTTCCTTGCCATACTTGGGGTGCACGACTGAGTTTCTGTAAGCGTCGAACAGATATTTAGGAATCATATAGATCCCCACTCCCAAGAGGATGATGGGAGGCTCTAGATGGAAATAAAATCCAGGACACTCCATACGGGAGGGACTCCCCTCCCAGAAAAAAATCCCCAGGTTGGTCTTGTATGGAGATTTATCCGGGCTGAAACGGGTGTCTCTATTGATCCGGAAAAGGGATTTGTTGACTTTAGGGATAGCAATGATGTCCGGAGAAAGCGTTCGCAGCCTCTCTCCCATTGCCCCAACAAAGGCCTTCGCAGGGTTCATGACAAAGGCTTCATAGTCTTTCCTGTGAGCATCAAACCATTTCGTGCTGTTGTTTCTCTTCAGCCCGCTGAAAAAATTGACAGTCTCTTTGGAAAATCCTTGAAATTCAAGATGCTCTGGCATGACTCGTTCCTCCTCGATTGAAGAATTGAATATAGCTTTTTAGTCTCTTTCATATCGAATGACAGGCCAGCAACTCTTTGGAAGATAATTTTACTTAATCCTGCAATCAGCCTCTCTGCATCTTCACGATTTTCGATACCTCGGGTCAAGACCACGAGGACATAAGGCCTGCGCCCCTCAGGAAACACGATGGCCGCATCATGATCGATCCGGGTGATGGATCCGGTCTTGTTAGCCAATCTGATCCCGTCTGGAATTCCTGCAGGAATCTTGGCCCGAAACTTTTGCTGGGAGAGGATTTCGATCATCTCCTCACAGTCTTCCTCTGAACATGCCGAACCTTCTACTATGGACAGCATCACCTGCATCATACTCAAAGCATCGGTTTGATTGTTCAAACCCTTTTCATACGCTTTGATATCTTCCACCCCACGCAGGACCCGCATGTTATATACACCCAATTCCTCGAGGGACCTCATGACATTTTGTGCATCGACAAGCTCTATCAGTATATTCGTCGCCAGATTACTGCTCATGGTTATCATTCGATGCACGAGTTCCCGAATGGATAATTCCTTTTCGATATACTGATAGATATCGTCATCAGAATCATCGGTGACCGTGAGAGAGTATAGACTTCCATCCACAATACTTTTAAATTCATTTTTGACCAGAATTTTCTCATCTAGCTGAAACTGTCCCTGCTCCGCACGTCTGAAAACTTCTATCATCACCGGAACCTTCATCAGACTTGCCGCATGCATCATCACGTCTGCATGAATCAACAAACTTTCTCCAGATTCCAAATCCTTGAACGCCAGTCCCACTTCTTCTCCTGACCCTTTGATCTCGCTCTCAAGCCTCTTTCTTAAGTCTTGGATGTCCAAAATCATTCCGTCGCTTGAGATCGATGAAGCCTCAGGCAAAAGCATGCATCCGAAACACAGCAGAGCCGAGATAAAAACCCCAATGGATAGCTCTTTGTTCACCATTTTGTTCACCTTTTTAGCGTTGGACTCGTCCGGATGTTTCACCCGAGGCCAGCCGCTCTACCTCCTCGACGCCAGCGATGTTGAAGTCTCCCCAAATGGAGTGTTTCAGAGAGGCAGCAGCCACACCGAATGCCAATGCATCGGAATTGCTCTTTCCTTTTATCAGGCTGTATATGAGACCAGCAGCAAAGGCATCTCCTGTCCCCACACGGTCTAGAATCCATACATGATACTTCGGACCTTTGACGAATTCTTTCCCGTCATACAGACAGGCTGACCAATAATTCTCCGAAGCAGAGACGCTCTCTCGAAGGGTGATTACGACTTTTTCTAAATCAAATTTATCATAAAGGATCTTCGTGAGCTCTTTATAGCCCTCGATGTTGAGCTTACCGGATGTTATATCGGACCCAGTCGGACGGATGCCAAAAACTCTGATGGGGTCCTCTTCATTTCCGATCAAAATATCCACGTAGGGCATCAGGTCTGTTATGACTTCTTGAGCCTTTTCCTCGCTCCAGAGCTTTTTCCGATAGTTCAGATCCAGGCTGACTGTAATTCCTCTTTTCTTAGCCTGTTCGAGTCCCTCTCGAAGCGTGACCTGCAGAGAATCACTCAATGCGGGCGTAATTCCTGTCCAGTGAAACCATCGTGTATCTGCAAAAACCTGTCCCCAATCCAAATCCCCTGGCTCCAATTCAGAGAAAGCCGAACGAGCCCTATCATAGATGACTCTGGATGGTCTTGGGCCATGGCCGTGTTCCAAATAATACACTCCCATGCGCTTTCCTTTGCGAACCATCAAATGTGTATCGACCCCGAACCTTCTTAATGTGCTGCACGCATTGTCTCCCAGGGCGTTGTCCGGAAAAGCACTCACAAAACAGGCATTCATTCCATACTGTGCGAGTGAAACCGCCACATTGGCTTCGGCTCCCCCGAAATGGACATCAAAATTCTGCGCCTGCTGCAGGCGCATCCCCAAAGGCGGAGACAAACGGATCATCAACTCTCCAAAAGTCACGATCTTTGGAACCTTCCTACCCGCCACGATCGTCTTCTCAGAGCGAATCCTCTTTTTGGCAGGTTTCGGCTTGAGCGCATCCTTCCAGCGCTCGATCTCCCTTACCATTTCGCCGGGCTTATCGATATGTTTTGTCAGAGCTGAGGCACAAAAAATCCCCTGTGGATCCTTCTGGATGGAATGGTTGAGCGTTTCCAGCGTAATCCCGCCTGTGTAGATAACTGTCAGGTCCTTGTAAGGTCCCTTCCAAGCTTCCACCAAATCTATGTTCGATACTTTGCCTGAAAAAGCCGGGAAAAGCTTATACACCCATTGATACGGGTGGTTGAGCCGAAGCTCCTCCAAAGTGCAGTTGTAAGCTTCAGCCTTTTGGGTAAGTTGTTTACCTACATCAGACAATCCTCCGGGGACACACATGATGTCCTTCTTCGCACAGACATCTACGACCTGGGGGATGTAATCGGCAGACACCACTCCGGCAACACCAGCCTCTATCGCCTGTTCGGCCTGCTGCCCTGTCATCACAGTGCCGGCCAAGAAGAGGGCATCCGGGTGTCTTTCCATAATAGTCTTTATTCCATTGAGTGCATGCTCTGAACGAAAGGCGATCTCGAGGATGACACCATTTGCTTCGCATATTTCATATGCCCGAATACACTCCTCTGTGCTTTTCGGACTGAGAAGAGCCACCAACCGATTTTTTTTCAGCCTTCCTAAGATCTCTTCCGACTTTTTCATCCCCTGACTCCTTTCTGTGTCATCATCAATGCATAACAATCCTGGATGGCCCATCTCATAGATGATTTATATTCATACCGCCACTGATCTCCACCACGAGTCCAGTCGAATAAGCAAAATCTCCTCGCGTCAAGGACGCCACTGCCCTAGCTACATCTTCTGGAAAGCCCCATCGCTTCTGCGGGATCAAACCTTCGGCAATGAGTTTGTCATATTTTTCCCTAACAGGAGTGGTCATGTCGGTTTGAATGATTCCTGGACGGACTTCGTACACATTGATTCCGTATTCAGCCAGCCGATCTGCAAATATTTTTGCTGTCATGCTCAAAGCAGCCTTCGAAATGCAATATTCTGCGCGCGATGGAGAAGAGACATAAGCCGATATGGAGGAGATAAAGACTATGCAAGATTTCCTCTCTGTATCTTTCTCAGCCTGTTTGATCATGTGGCTGGCAATCTTCTGGGTCAGGAAAAAAGCCCCTCTCGTATTGATGGAAAGCACTCGATCATAACTTTCAGGAGTCGTCTCCAGAATATCTAACCTCTCCTCCGGGGCCACCCCTGCATTGTTCACCAGCACATCGATTCTTCCGAATCTATCGAGTGCCTGCTTGATGATCTCATCATGAGCTTCCAGGTCGGAGACATCACCTTGAATCGGAAGAAATTCTCTCCTTAATTTTTCTAAGCGCTCTTTGACTTCTAAAAGCCCCTTTTTTTTACTTTCAGAACCGAAGAGGATATCTACTCCCGCGATATCGAATCCATTTTTTGCTAATTCCAAGACTATGCTGCAGCCAATACCTCTAGCCGCACCAGTGACCAAAGCTGTCTTTTTGTTTATCACTTTTCCCTCTCCGGATAAGACACTGATTGTATCATTCTACACATGGTATCCGCATTTTATCAAAAAAAGAAAAATTTCTCACCGCAAAGATATCGAATCCAAGGAATGAATCAAAGCCTACCAAATATTTGAATTGACACATAAAAATAAAATTGGTATTAAACTTTGAGGGAAAAATCCCAAAAAATGAATTAAAAACGAGGAAAAAAAATGTTTAGAATTCTAAAATCCCGCATTTTATTTTTCTGTTCGCTATTCTTTCTTATTTATTGCGTCTCAGATGGGTTGGCAGGAGGCGATGAAAAAGCCTCAAACAAGGCTGTTTCTGTGAAAATCATCAAGAGCGCTATTGCACATGAAGTGTCTGGAGAAAAAGCCAGCAAAGGCCGAATCTTCCTCACTTTGGAGACCGAATGGGAAAACATCCATCCCAAACAAAAAGTCGAAAAAGACAAATTGGAAGGAAAAACAGACAGGACTATGGGAGTGTCCACCTTGGCGGGGAAGAAAAAAAAGGAGACAGAATATGTAGAAGCTGACGTGGCCTATATGGTCGAAAAGCTTTTTGATCACGCTTACCTTGTCGCCGACGGACTAGCCTATCCGATTCATGAAATCACGGAGGATGTCCCTGAAGGCGTAGGGCTGAGAGAGCCATTTACGATTGCCAAACATGGAGAAAAACGGAAAGCCGTGTTTGTTTATTCAATCCCAGAGAGTGCAGAAAATCTCGGATTTCAATTTTTCGATTACCAATACGGACATGTCCTCCTCCCTATTCAAGGAGATCTGAAAGAGGCTCGGGGTTCTGGAAAGCCTTCAGGAAAAGTTCTTGGCCAGATTCAAACCAAGATGGTTGAAATCGCAACTCATTCTGTTGATTTTCAAAACACATATGCTGGGGACGAGGCGCCTGAAAATTGGAAGTATGCTGTTGTTCAACTCAGCGGAAAAAGCCTTTCAGGCAAAAATGTCAAGGATATTGTCCAGATCGAACCGACCGAATACACCTGGATGACCACTGACGGTGGTTATTTGTATTATGCCTCAGGTGGTACAACGACTGAAGAGGGTATGATCCGCTTCACACCCGAGATCTTCCAGCACCAGGAACTGGCCTTTCTTGTTCCTTCATCCGATCAGGTGACTCAATTGGGCATTCGTCTGAGAAACGATGTATTCCAGCTCAATTTGACCGAGACCAAGCCAAAGGAAAAACCCAATGCGATGGCTACCCATCGCGATGGAGACGTCATGGAAGTCATGGTATTCGGAATGCGAGAAGAAAATGGAAAAATCATCATGGATCTAGGAATCCAGTCCCTTGCAAAAAGCGGAATTGAAATCCAAAGAGATGCCCAATTTATGCTCGTCGTTAATGATAATAAAATTTCTCTGGATGATACCTTAACAGATGAACTTCTTCATCGCCCCCCTGCCCCATTCATCATCCCTCCTAAAACTTTTGTCCGCTTCGAGCTGGCCTTTGAAACCGAAGGCGCTCCCGCCTCTCTTTATTACCGAGGATACAGAAGTGAAAACTACTTCAAGCTTTCTAAATAAAACATTTGGAATAACATTCGGAGCATAAAAAGGAGGAATAAATGCAAAATTTCGTCTCAAAAAAACTCTGCTGGTTCATGATATTCATTCTGATCTTCATGTGGAGTGGGATTTTCGAATATAAAGCATTCGCCCAACAAAGAACTGAACCGAGCACAGAAGAACTCAAAAAGGTAACCGATAAATTAGAACGACTTTTTGATGCTCTTGAGGCAGCTCTTGAGGAATTACCACGAGACACATTCGATCCGAATGCAATTATACAAAAAGTTGGAAATGATCCGATTAAGCTCTTCGAATGGGTCCGCGATAATACATACTTCGTGCCGTATCATGGTGTACTCCGAGGTTCAACTGGTGTATTGATGGATGGACTCGGGAACAGCTTGGATCGGGCTCTTCTTCTTCATGTATTACTCCATATAGCTGGGAAAGAGGTAAGGCTGGCTTGCGGAACTCTAACCGAAGAACAAACCCAAGAAATGTTATTTGAAACTCAGATCAAACCTGTACGTAGTCAACATGAGAAAAATAAATTTTTTTATAAGGATGTTGATTATCTAGTCGAAAAATATTCTAAGAAATATGATCTTGATAAGACACAACTACGTAAAATCATTGAGGATGTGTACCTAAATCAAAAAAACACGGTTGAGAATATCAGCAAAAGAGTAGAGGAACAGACACCCATCATCGCAGCTTCAATTTATAAGTTCCGAGAAAAAGGAACTCCAGAGAACAAGAAAGCCAATTATAAGGCACTCAAAAACCATTGGTGGGTACAATGGAAAAAAGACAGCTTTTGGCAAGATTTAGATCCGACTCTTCCTACAGCAAAGCCTGGTCAAACTTTAACTAAGATTCAAGAGACATGTGATCCCGATAGAATTGAACAGGATCTTCTGCATTTAGTGGATATCCGGGTTATTGTCGAACGGTTGGAAGAAGGTAAGTTTAAGGAGGAAGTTGTATTTGAGCATACTCTAAGACCATCGGAGCTGTTCGGTAAGCAGATCGTACTACAACATTGTCCGCTTAATTGGCCAAACGATTTAAATTTCTTCAAAGAAGACAATCCACTCCAAAGTCTACAGATGGCAGTAATAAAACAAGTGGAATGGATTCCAATCCTAACAGTGGGATCTGAGAAATTTTCAAAATTCAGTTTCACAGATTCTGGCATGATAAATGAATCCCTAGGCCCAAAATCAGGCCGTACTGGAGTGAGAGGCATTACAAGAGGAATTTTGGGTCCCTTAAGTGGTGGAGAAAAAAAGAGTAAAGAATCACAATTGACCGCTGAGTGGATCGAATATGCACTTAATGTTCCAGGAAATCAGATTCAAACAATTCGGCGTGATGTTTTCGACTTGATTGGACCAGGAGCTCGTATGAAAGGAGAAGTTCCAAAACTGGAAATCACCGAATCAATGCGGCTAAAAAGGAGCCTGTCTATCCTGAGAGAGACAGAAATCCTGACTCAAGTTTGTCATTTATCACAAGACTTTGTGACGTATTTGAAAGTTAAAAATTTGCTTTCAAATCGAGAGATCTTTCTGAACATATTGAGCGAAGGCGATTTCAGCTTATGTAATTGCAATACCCTTGTTAATCAAGCGAATAAAATCACACCACTTCCAGGTCCAGAATATGATCTAGCATTCGTACGGGGGGAGATAAACCAAAAAAACACCGAGATATACTTAGATAGTCCAAACATTATTGCTTATTACAAAGGTATTTCGTATAGCAAAACGGATGGATTAATGGGATATCATGGTTTCGACATAGTAAATAATAAAGTCGCTACGAGACTTCACGCGGATGCCGATTCATTTAAGGCCCAAATCAAGCAGGGAGTACTTGATACTAACGCTGAAGCATTACTTCTAAATGGGTTTGCTAAGACAGTAAAGAATACAGGCGAAATCTTCGCTAGAGCAAATGAGCTGGGAATAGAATGGATAGCTATTCATGACCTCAATGATCCAATTCTGGATCGCCTAAAACTCTCGGATGATGTTTGTGCTCATATAAACCATGATTTGTCGGGAGGGTACATAGTACTTGTTCCCCAAAAAACAATCTCAATAAGAGGAAAAGAGCATATCGGATGGTGGAGAATAAATCCCAGAACTGGACATACCCTTGGAATTGGAGAAAACCATACAGGACAAGCTATGACTGATTGGATGATACTGACCATAAACGCAGTTGTTACAATATGGTGTGTCATCGGAGCTTATAATTCCGACTCGAGTATTATTGCGTATGCAAGTTGCGCAATTGGATTTATCTTTGGGATGGTCGGAGGAGCAGCAGGGACTCTACCAACAGGATCGACGGATCCAATGGCGCTGTTTTTTTTAATTTTTTTAGCAGCTATGTTTTCAGGTGCAGGCAGCTCTGGCCTTCTGTAGATCAGAGTCAGATGAATAACTTTATGGCGATCATGATCCTACCATTGAAAATCCCTGTAAAAAAAGGAGCTCTATAAAGATAGGCTTAACCGAAAAAATTCTAAAATTTTATGAAACTAAAATTTTGAGGAATCTTTGGTTGCAAAGATGAATTTATTAGGTGTCGAACGAAACTCAAAACAGTACTAAAAGCTTTCGCCAAATCCAAGGAGGGCGTTTATCCCGATGAAAGGGACTCTAAGGAATTGTTTTCCTCTCTTGAACAGACATTACAGATATAATGCGCAGTCGCATATGATAAAACAAAGATCATCGGGAAGGAATTTGTATGAGGATAGCCAATTAGAGTGATGGAAGATGCATACACACTCCAGGTGTTGTTGGACCCAAAGCCTCTAAAGCAGAGTGTGACCATCAAGCCCAACCAAACATTGACCTTGTTTCTTAAAAAAGAGCAAGGCAAATGGATCATCAAAAGATAAGATCTTGATAGTAACAAGGAGGTTTGAGCATGAATAGCATTTATAGATCAAGAAACAGAAAAATCATTTCCTCAAGTCTAACATTTTTTCTGATGATCCTCATCATGCTCCCATCCCTGGCTCAATCACAGACCGAATCAGAGCCGAATAACAGACGCGAAGAAGCAAATGAAATCCGATTAGGCGAAAGTATGGAAGGATTTTTCCAAACAAAAAATGACTATGACTGGTACAAGCTCGTTATTAGTGAATCAGGAAAAAACATCATCCGGATCGACCTCTCAGGTGTGCCCGGCGTTGATTTACTCCTTGCCATCCATGACGTAAAGGGGAATCAACTGAAGTCTTCCAACTTCACTGGAAAAGGAGAGCCAGAGGAAATAATCAACCTTGGTGTCACAGAAGGCATCTATTTTATCAATGCTTTTGGGTATGATGCGAATGACAAAGATAAATACGCGCTCAGCGTCCAACTCATCGGTCCTTGGGAGAAAGGACAAGAATTTGAACCTAATGACCGGCGTGAGCAGGCAAACGAAATCCATCTGGAAGAAAGTGTTGAAGGATTCTTCCATGGCAAAGGTGACAGGGATTGGTATCAGCTAATCGTGAAAAGGCCTGGCAAGAGCATCATCCGGATCGACCTTTCTGCCGTGCCTGAAGTCAACGTAAGGATATCCGTCTACGATGAAAAAGGGAATCAGCTGAAGTCATCCGATTTCACCCGAAAAGGAGAGCCAGAGGAAATAGTCAACCTTGGTGTCACAGAAGGCATCTACTACATTCATGCCAATGGGGATGAGGCAAATGACAAAGATAAATACACGCTCAGTACTAAACTGATTGCCGCCTGGGAGGAAGGCCAAGAGTTCGAACCCAATGACCGTTATCAGCAGGCGAACGAAATCCGCCTGGGCGAGAGCATCACAGGCCTTTTCCAAGTCAAGAATGATCCTGATTGGTACAAGCTCGCTGTGGATCAGCCCGGAAAGAACATTATTCGAGTCGAACTCAGCGGTGTATCTGGTGTCAATTCATACCTTTACATCCATGACTCAAAAGGATACCGCATCAAGAGTTCGGATATGACAAGAGAAGGAGAACCCGAAGAAATCATCAACTTCGGCGTAGCAGAAGACATCTACTACATCAGTGTTAATGGGAGCGATAAGAATGAGACCGAGACATACAAACTCAACACGAAGCTGGTCGGTCCGTGGCAGGAAGGCCAAGAATTTGAGACCAATGATGAACGGAGATGGGCAAATGAAATTCAACTTGATTCATTGATCGAGGGGCATATCCAGCCCAAAGACGATCGCGACTATTATCTCATAACCATCCCCGAGCCTGGAATGGATATATTTGTTGTGGAGCTTTCTTCATCCGCGCAGGCAAACCTACACTTGGAATTGCAGGATTCTGAAGGCAAGCGGATTAAAAATTCGGATTTGGGCGGAAAGGGTGTAAAAGAAATGATCGTAAAAATGAAATTTTCGCCCGGACAGTATTATATTTATGCGGGGAGTTCGGAAGTCATCGCGGATACAACATACACATTGCGAGCCGGAAAGCCGACTGTCGCTCCTGCCACTCCTGAGGAAGTCCAAAAAGCTTTGGAAAAGGCGTTGGACTACCTGGCGAGCAAACAAACCGATGCCGGAGATCTTCACGGCCGTTACACTAAAAATGCAGGCACAACCGGGCTCGCTTTAATGGCCTTTATCGGGGCTGAGTGTGTGACCAAGGAATACACGGAAAACATCACTAAAGCTATTAAATTTCTTAAAAGCCTATATCACCTCACATCAGACTACACGGCTGGAACGAGGGACGCCGCATTTTATGGAGGGCTCATCGGCAAAAGTAATCCGATGTACGAGCATGCGATCGCGACTCTTGCCTTGATTGAAGCATTGGTTGAGATGAATGATGCCAATCTAGAGCCGATCATCGAGGATGCGCTTGCACTGATTACAAGAGCACAAAATACAGAAGATAAGCCAGAGCTGCTCAAAGGTCCTGTTATGCCTGAGTCGAAGCATTATGGAGGTTGGCGTTATACTCCGGAAAGCGTTGACAGCGATATATCTGTTGCTGGATGGCAGATCCTTGCACTCAAGGCTGCCCTAAACGCTGGTTTCAGCTTGAACGAATGGTCTCTGCCAAAAGCCTCAGATTTCGTGCGCGCTTGTTACAATGAACGAGATGGATCCTTTAGCTACCAAGCCACAGGTGGAAGCACCGACTGCTGCGGTGCTGGCATTGGTGCTCTCTGTTTGCAGTTGTCCGGTAATGCAAACGATCATCGCATTCCACCAGCCATAAGATACATGCAAAATAATCCACCTGTTTGGAATAAAGAGGATCCGGGTTCCTGGCCTTTTTATTATTGGTACTACGGTACCCGTGCAATGCTGAACGCTGGGGGCGATGATTGGCAGATCTGGAAAGACTGGATGTGCCGATTGCTTGTGGATCATCAGAATGGCGAGGGGAGCTGGGATGGAGCACAGAGTGAAAAGAATATGCTGGGATACACAACAGCATTGGGAGCGCTGATGCTGGAGCTCTGCTGCGGGCACGTTCCGGTTTATATGAGAGAGAGAATACCAAGACCTGGATCTGTTGAGGTCGTCTTTGAAGAGGGAAAAGAAAAAATAGCTTCCAAAAATGTGGAAATCATCCTGGATGCCTCCAATTCTATGTGGGGACAGATCCAGGGCGTGGCCAAAATCGCTATCGCCAAGGATGTTTTGAAACAGATCATCAACGGGCTCCCGGACGAGATGAATGTGGGTTTGCGCTTATATGGACACCGCTATGGGCTCAATGACCAACGGGCCTGTCAGGATACAGAACTCAACGTTCCGATTGGACCAATAGATAAAGCGTCACTTATTGATATCATCAACAAAATCCAGCCTAAAGGAAAAACGCCTTTAGTGTATTCTGTCCTCCAGGCAGGGAACGATTTCAAAGACATCAAGAACGGAAGCATTATCCTGATCACCGACGGTGTCGAAAGCTGCGATGGAGACATAAATTCCATCGCTCCTGCCCTGAAGGAATTAGGTATTGAGCTGAAGCTCCACATTGTGGGATTCGACATCAAGGAAGCAGAAGCTCGGGCAGAATTGGAAGCCATCGCCAAATCCACAGAAGGAACATACTTGGATGCCAAGGACTCCCAGGAATTGCTTTCTTCACTGGAACAGACCCTGACGATCGAGTTCGAAATCCTGGACAAAGAGGGTCAGGTGAAAGCTAGGGGCATGGTAGGAGGAGAATCTTTGAGATTGATGGAGGGATCCTACACCCTTCGGTTGTTGGTCGAACCCGAACCTTTCGAGGCAGGAATTACCGTCAGGCCCGGACAAAAAACCACGATTATCCTGGCCAAAGAAATGGACAAGTGGATCATTAGAAAATAAAGTCTTTTCTGAAAGAGGAGTTTTGAGCATGCACAAATCAAGAAACGGGAAATACACATTTTTCATTTTTGCATTTCTTCAGATGGTTATTCTATTGTTGCCTAAAATTGCTCTATCACAAACCGAATCAGAGTCGAACAACAGCCGCGAGGAAGCCAACGAGTTGCGCCTAGGGGAAAGCATTGAAGGGCTATTTCAGAATCCATACGATTCAGACTGGTATAAGCTCATCATCGGTGAATCCGGAAAGAATATCATCCGGATCGACCTAACCGGAGTACCTGGAGTCGAAACATATTTTGAAATCTATGATGACGAAGGGGAATATCTCAAACGAGCCGATACGGCTTACGGAGGTGAACCAGAAGAGATGATCAATTTTGGGGTGACTGAAGGCATCTATTACATTATGGTGTACGGGAGCGAAAAGAACAAAGAGGATAAATACAAGCTCAGCACTCAATTGACCGGCTCCTGGCAGGAAGGCCAGGAATTCGAACCGAACGACGACCGCGATTACGCAAATGAACTTCGCCTTGGCGAGAGTATCGAAGGATTATTTCAGAACACGAGCGACTATGACTGGTACAAGCTCGTCATCAGTGAATCTAGTAAAAATATCATCCGGATTGAGTTATCCGGTGTACCAGGAGTCGAAACTTATTTTGAAATCTACGATACAAATGGCGAACGTTTGAGTATCGCTGATTCAGTATATGGAGGTGAACCAGAAAAGATAGTCAATTTTGGGGTGACTGAAGGCATCTATTACATTCATGCATGCGGAAGCGAAAAAAACGAAACGGATAAATACACACTCAGCACCCAATTGATCGGGCCCTGGCAGGAAGGCCAGGAATTCGAACCGAACGATGACCTCGAGTACGCAAACGAACTTAAATTTGAACGGGTGATTGAAGGATACGCCAATCCTCACCAAGACATCGACTGGTTTACGATATCAGTGCCGGAACCAGGTCCAACCATATGGGTAGTTGAGCTATCTGCCCTCCCTCAAGTGGATTTATTCCTTGAATTGTTCGATGCCGATGGGAATCGGCTGAAACAGGCAAATATAACAGAGGAAAATGATAATGAAATGCTTGTCAGGATGAAGGTTTTCCCGGGCAAGTATTACATCACCGTCAAAAGTGTCGGAGGCAACACGGATGCACCATACACGCTGAAGTCGGCTGAATACACCAAACCACCCGCAACACCCGAGGAAATAACCGAATCCCTCACCAGGGCCTTGGATTATTTAGCGCTGAAGCAAACCAAAGAGGGATATTGGCCTGGTAAATATGCGGAAAATCCCGGCATCGCAGGACTCGCCTTGATGGCATTTGTCGGCGCGGATTGTGTCTCGAAGGACTACACGAGCAACATCACAAAAACAGTTGGATTTTTCAAAAGCCAATATCACCCTTCTTCCGGTTATGAACCGGGATCTCAAGAGCACGCATTAAAGGGAGGATTGCTCAGCCGGGCCAATTCTGGGTATGATATGTATGAACAGGGTATCGCCACATTGGCTTTGATCGAAGCTATTGTTGAATTGGAAGACTCAAGCCTTGAGCCGATCATCGAAGATGCCATTCAACTGATCATTCGGGCACAAAATACAGAACATAAGCCAGAGATTCTAGGAGGCCCGGTTAATTCCGACTCGCCCCATTACGGAGGCTGGCGCTACAGTCCTGACAGCACAGATAGCGATATTTCGATTGCGGGATGGCAAATATTAGCACTCAAAGCAGGACTTATGGCCGGATTTTCTATACCCGAATGGTCATTACAAAAGGCAGCAGACTTCCTAAGAGTATGCTACGACGAGGATGAGCAGGCTTTTACTTACAGAGTAGGAAGTAGAGAAACGGGTTGTGTCCGAGCTGGAATCGGGGCGCTGGGATTGCAGCTATGCGGGTATGCCGATGATCCGTTGATCCCTCCAACCTTGCGTTATATGCAAGATAACCCACCTGTCTGGGAATATGAAGATCCGGGCGCAGGCTTTCCCTTTTACTACTGGTATTACGCCACTCGTGCCATGCTGACGGCCGGAGGTGATGACTGGCAAATATGGAAGAGATGGATGTGTCGACTACTTGTAGATCACCAGAATGAGGATGGGAGCTGGGAGGGTGCTCTGGAAGAAACAGGCATGACATTCTACACTACGGCCATAGGCGCGCTCATGCTGGAACTATGCTGCGGGCATCTACCGATCTACATGAGGGAGAAAATACCCAGACCGGGATCTGTGGAAGTTGTCTTTGAAGAGGGAGAAGAAAAAATAGCTTCTAAAAATGTGGAGATCATCCTGGACGCATCCAACTCCATGTGGGGCCAGATCCAAGGAGTGGCCAAGATCGCCATCGCCAAGGATGTTTTGGAACAGATCATCAACGGGCTCCCTGGTGAAATGAATGTGGGATTACGATTATACGGGCACCGGTATGGGCTCAACAACAGTCGGGCTTGCCAGGATACAGAGCTCAACGTACCGATTGGACCAATAGATAAAGCGTCACTCATCGACATCATCAACAAAATCCAGCCCAAAGGAAAAACGCCTTTAGTGTATTCTGTCCTCCAGGCAGGAAATGATTTTCAAGATATCCAGAGCGGAAGTATCATTCTGATCACAGATGGCGTCGAAAGCTGTGATGGAGACATTAACTCCATCGCTCCTGCCCTGAAAGAATTAGGTGTTGAGCTGAAGCTCCACATCGTGGGATTCGACATCAAGGAAGCCGAAGCCCGGGCAGAATTGGAATCCATCGCCAAATCTACAGAAGGAATATATCTAGATGCAAAAGACTCTCAGGAATTGCTGTTGTCACTAGAGCAAACGCTTCAGATCGAATTCGAAATCTTGGATGAAAAAGGTCAAATAATAGCCAAAGGCTTAGTGGGTGGAGATGCTATAAGAATCATGGAAGGTTCCTACACACTCCGTTTACTGATTGACCCTGAGCCTTTCGAAACTGCGATAACCGTCAATCCTGGACAAAAATCCTCTCTCATCCTCACAAAGGGACAGGACAAATGGGTGATCAAAAAGTAAAAACACCTGATCAATGTTGATGGGGCTGATTCATTCTATGATCTCATCATTCATATAGCAATTCCAGATAATCTCAAACCAGATGTCTTGCTGAGGTATGGGCCGGATATCCACCCATTTTTTTTGAACATTGCCTTCTTCATCCAGATATATTTCCAGAATTTTTTTATTCACCAAAGCATCTTCTTCATTGAGAAGGAATTTCCAGTCTTCCCCAAGCTCCGCACAGGGTTTCTCTCCGTCAGGATTCAGTACGAGATAAGAGCCTCGACTCTGGCCTCCCTTCTCCAGATACTCCCCTGCTGCCTCTAGATAGAGGGCATGAGTCAAACACAGATCTAAATTTTTAAATGCTCCTGGGAGCTCTTTGATGGATGGAATTTGCATCTCGTTCTTCATCCTGAAATAGAGTTTCCAAGCTTCGGCAACAGCCTCACTGATTTTTTTGGGATCTCTGATGTGGGCGCCACAGGAGGTCATCCTCTCCTGGATTTCCTCACGCAAGCTCTCTAGTAAAAGAGCATCCCTGGAGCTAGCATCAATGATCCTTTTGGCGAAGGATAACCTTTTCTTTATCTGCTCCCCCGATAAATCCAAAAAAGCTTGTTCAACCGGGGGGACGGTATCATACCGCTTGGATATAAACAAAGCAGCTCTCAGGCTCCCCACCTGCCCAGAATTGAGCGCCGAGCCACCAGGCCTGTAAACGCCGTGAGTTCCGTTGACCTCTCCTACAGGAAACAAATGTTTGATATTGCTCTCCCACCAGATATTCCCCTTCATTCCTCCGTTGTTGTGTTGGGCACAAACAGCAATTTCTAAATGCTCCTTGGTTATGTCGATCCCGCGGTCCATGTACAGACCGATGGCTGGCTGATTCATCTTTTTCAATCTTTCGATCGGCGTTCCAAATAAAGCACCGGACTTTTCGAGGTATGTGTAGGCCTCTTCATCAAGGAGGTCAAAAGAAAAATCTTCAAGAATTCCTCCTCCGATCGGATTTCGTGTAAAATCCAGAAAGACCCTTCTCCCCTTGAGAACAGTCTCCTGATAAACCAAGATATCGATCAAAGAAGAGCCATAGTTCCTCACTTTTCGGGGATCAAAGGGCCACTGGTAACCCTTGAGGAAGATAGCAGTAGCCAATTTTTCCATATTTGGAAAATAATCATTCAAGAACTCCCGTTCGTCTTGGCCGTCCTTATCTGTGGATACATATCGTGGTATCACCTGTTGGTACGTTCCGGAGAGATTCCATCTGAATTTGATCGAAGCCAATCCATACTGGGATTCTGTCAGATTATGTCCGACGGCCCCGATTGCAAATCCTAAACCGTGGGAGCCAACCTGACTCTCCGGATAAACCGATGTCTTATAAATGCCTGCCGGTCCTCCTGTAGCAAGAACCACATTCACTGCATTGAACACCACAAAACCAAAATTTCCAGATTCGACGTCACCCTTGTTTATGGCAAGAGCTCCAATCACATGTTTTTGGTCACCTTTTTTTGCAGTCAATAAGCCCACAATTTCGTGTTGGTCTAAGATTTCTATTCCTTTTTCTTTGACTTCCTTGGCCAGCGCTTCAAACATCAGTTTTGAGGTAAGAGGGCCTGCAGAGGTGGCTCTTCCCCGGGGATCATGATCTGTTTTATAGCCAACATAGGCTCCAAAACTATCGTGAGGAAAAGGAACACCCAGACTTACGAGGTTGTAAAAAGCTTGGGGCGAATTCAGCGCCTCGCAAAGAGCAATATCCCCGTGCATACACCCGCCTTTGAACAAGTCCTCAGCCATCAACAGAGGCGAATCTGCAGCAGCTCCGGCAAGAGACAGCTTGTAATACGTCTGCTTATCCGATCCCGCGTTATTGGAAGTGCCCCCTCCCCAGAAATCTGTGGCGATCGCTATATTATTTTGTCCAAATCTTTTCAGGCAGACAGCGGCGTTTAAGGCCGCCGCACCACTTCCGATGATGAGGGTATTCAATGAGTAAAGAGGAAGAGTTGTCCCATTTATTTCGATTGTGCTTGTCTTCATTTTGTTCTCCTCCCCCTCCGAAGCCTTTTGTATTGTTTTCCATATATCTCTTTATCCCGCACCGCGCACCCAGCAGTACCGCCCATCCGCATCAACTCACTACATCTGGAACAGGTTGTGCAAACCTTTTTTGGATTCATAGTGCCTTGATTTATCAAGTCTTTAGGAGCATCAGGATAGGCTATTGCACTCCGTCCAAGGCCGATGAGTGTCGTCTCTTTTCTTTTCAAGACAGCGGCTCCGATATAGGGAAGAAATTGACGCAGCCATGAATAACCCGTCCCCACCAGAGGAATTTCCGGAAACTCCCTCTGTAGTTCTCGTGTTACAGCGAGGAATCGTGATACTCCCTCTAAAGGATGCTCAAAAGGTAAGGGAGATTTTAAAAGCGGGCGATTAAACGGTCGGCTCAGGTGAGGATGCATATACGGAATCCCTAAAGTTATGTTGAAAAGGGTGCATCCTTCCTGGATGAGCCTGCGAATCAACTCTATTGGCTCTGTGAGATCAATCGTCAGGGATTCATCTCGAGAAACTCCAAAACCGTAAGGATAGGGAAGGCCATCATGAGCATTTACACGCACAGCGAGGTCAATCTCAGGAACTTCTTGTCTGATTTTTGGGAGGAGCTCTGAGAGAAAGCGTATCCTGTTGTCGAAACTTCCCCCATAGCGGCTTTCCATGCGCCTGTAAGACGCTAAAATTTCGTTGATCAAGTACCCGTGACAGGCCTTTAGATCTACCGCATCAAAACCCGCTTGATAAGCCAACCGAACAGCCTCGACATAGTTCTCTTGTAAGTCATCCAATTCCTCGTCACTGAATATAAATAAATTATCCCTTTTTTCATCTAAATAAGGATTCACAAGGACAACTTGTGGCTGAGGCTTTCCTTCGGGTTTGCTATAACGTCCAGAGTGGGTCAACTGAAGCACACAATAAATTTCATGGCCTTCGCCAAAGGCTTCGCGGGCAGCACAACGAGTCTTTTCAACAAGTCTTTTGAAGCCATCTAGACTTTGTTTGTTAAGCCACAGTTGCCTCGGATTGGAGCGTCCTTTTGCTACAACAGCTGTCGCCTCGAACCAGATTAGGCCGCTCCCCCCTTGAGCGAAGCGGGAATACCGCCGGAAAGTCAATTCTCCGGGTGATCCATCCGGGTTTCCATCATACCCCTCCATGGGTTGGACAGCAAAACGATTCGGAAGTTTCTTCAATCCTACGCTGATTTCTTCGAACAAAGGACTCAAATCCCTCTGAAATGGCAGGTCAATCCCTAAATCAGAGGCCTTCTCCAGGAGTTTTTCAGTCGTTCGATAAACAAATGGTTCATGCTGGGACATAATCCTCTATAGTTTATCGAAATTTCTCTCCAATATGAATGAAAAATGTACAATATATACTGACTTGACCGTAATCTTCTCCTGTGGTAATAGCTAGGGGGGAGCAAAGCATGAAAAATTGGACCGAACGAGGATCAAAGGGTATGCATCAGAGAGTCGGTCAATGAGAATAAAATTCTGGCGCACCGAGAAAAAAGCGATCTCAGACACAAAATCCAGTCTCAAGCAAGATGAAAAACGCATGCCTGAGGAGCTCACGCTTCGAAAATTAGGGAAAAAAGAAAAATCTCCTCTCAATGATCCGGTCTGGAAGGCATGCCTGAAAATTTTCGCAGGCACTTTCTCGATTTGGATTCTTCGTGTGGTCTTGGGGGCTTCCCATCCGCTATCCATTTGGCTCATCGCTCTGGTGGCGCTCGGCACATGGGGGTTGGCTGTCTGGATGCTGCTCCTGGATTCCAGACTGAGAAAATTCTGGATAGTTTGGCTGGCTCTCAGCATTGTTTCACTCCTCTTTATCAGTCAAGCTGAGGGAGTCTGGATAAATACAGCAGCATTCTCTTTTGTCTTCTTGCTTTTCCGCCGATACAGACCCTATAGCCACCTCACCTCTCGAAGACGAACAGCCCTGTTTCTTCTCGGATTTCTGGCCTTTTGTTTTTTGATACTTGGCGGTACAACCGCATATCAAGCCCAAGTTGTTGAACCATCATCCGAAAATATTTCTTTCCTCTTCTCTACACCAACCAATTTAAAAACTCTAGGAAGCAGCTTTGCCATCTATTCCATCAGCTCTCTTGAGCTCTTCTGGTTCTTCAGCCTCATCCATCTATTCTTCGGCGCCAGGCTGCATTTCATGAAACTCAAGCCTAAGCTCGCCATCAGTGCCTTCTTGATTGCAGTGGTCCCATTGCTACTCGTCATCCTGATGGGATTACTCATTCTTTATGGCACATTAGGGGCAACAAGGGCTATTCAAGCCAGGTCCATACTCAGTGATTGGAGGAGCCTATCGGCGACCGATGAAAATTTCATCCCCAGTGTATTTGCCCAATCCTTTTCCTATGAAAAATCAGGTGTCCGCAATCTCACTCGGGAAGACACCCCTCCATGGCTTCCGGGATTTCTTTCCTCTCTCGACTCAAATGAATCTCCTTATGCTGAACCGGAAGAATTTACCATTGGAGATTACTTTTGGATAGACTCCGGATTGTGGCTCATCCGGATAAGCAGAGGAAGAGACAAAGGCCTGTCTCTCCGAGGGGGAAGGATTGACCAGCCCATGATGAACCGTCTGGCCAAAAATATCCAGAGTGATGTGAGTTTTATCTTTTCCAGTTCGGTAAGGATGACTGTTGCCGGTAAACCGCTAAGTTTGGTGGAAAAAGAAGACGGCAAGCCTGTCGAAAAACTGAAGGGAAGATACATCGCAGAAAAAATCAATCCAGAAGATGCCCAGAAATCCTCTGCTTCCATATGGCGTCGTCCCTTGTACTTTGGAATGACAGATGTGGACGTTGTATCGATTGTAGACGGAAAGTTTGAAAACAGAAAAACCCTTCTCCTATCCGAGATCACTATAGCCAGTATTTGGGAAGAACTGACCTCTCAACAGAATCCCTTCAGCCTTGTCGTCATGATAGTACTTCTGTCTCTTGCTGTAGTAATGCTCATCTTCGAAGCTTTTATGCTCTTCTTCGGTATCCGCATCACCACAGGTTTCACCTCAGCAGTCAAAGCTCTTCATCGCGGCACACAACGCGTCATTAAAGGGGATCTTGATATCAAAATTGATATCCCTAACGAGGACGAACTGGGCGACCTCGCTGCTTCCTTTAACGCCATGACACTAGCGGTGAAAAAAGGCAGAGAGGAAGCCATAATGAGGGCGCATCTGGAAAGCGAGCTGGATACGGCACGCAAAATTCAGGAAAGACTTCTGCCCCGTGAGATGCCTCATTTATCCGGCTTCGAAATCGCTGGAACGAGCCTGCCCAGCATGCAGGTCGGGGGGGACTACTTCGATTTTCTGGATTTGGGAAAGGGTCGACTGGGAATTGCAATCGGCGATGTCTCTGGAAAGGGTATTCCCGCGGCCCTTCTCATGGCCAACCTTCAGGCCAGCCTTCACGCGCAAGCTCTAAAGACAGAAAAAGTCGCCGAGGTCGTCTCACGCATCAATAACCTTCTTGTCCGATCAACTGAATCCAATATGTTTGCCACCTTTTTCTACGGTCTTCTAGACAGAAACACATCCACATTTACATCCACAAACGCAGGGCACAATCCTCCTATCCTTCTGCGAACGGATGGTAAGATCGAACGGCTGGAAACAGGGGATCTGGTGCTCGGCTTCCTCCCAGACCAGAAGTACAGCCAGCAAACAACTCCCTTAAAGGTTGGCGATGTCCTTGTCCTGTACACAGACGGAATCACAGAGGCAAGGGATCCGCAACCCAAAAAAAATGAGGATAAACTCTTCGGGGAAGAGCGGCTGATCGAGGTCATAGAAGCAAATGCATCTCTCTCTGCTCGAGAAATCCAAGCAGCCATTCTCCAAGCTGTATCGACCCATACAAAAAATACTCCCCAAGGTGATGACATCACTCTGGTAGTTGTCAAGCGCCGTGAGATGTAAAATTATTGGTGAAGCAGCTGCCGAAGCGTGCGGATATCGCGTTGGATCCTGGACTCGCAGATCTGGGACCAGTCTTCCCTCTTCGTGATGGCAAGTTCGCCTCTATCCATCTTTTTTTTTGTCTCCAGGGACATGCGCACGATGCGAGTGAATTCTTGAGTTGTCAGATCCGGAAATTTGGGCAGAAAAAGAGGGTCAAAGACTGGTAAATTGAAATTCCCGCCATGATCCTCGATCGACATGTTTACCTCTTCGGGAAGCAGGGCGAGAAGATGGCATATCTTCTGGAGGTTTATCACTCCGGCACCGATTTCTGCAGGAAAAGTGACCAGGCCCTCCTCATTCAAGAGGACGGCTCCATCTTTGATATGGGTGCTGACCACCCAGGGAAGAATCCTTTGGGTCGCTGTGAGAGGTTCCTCCAGCATGGTCAAAAGGTTCATGGTATCCAAACAGATGCCAAGAAAATCTCCGGGTTCTGCTTCACAACGTTCGAACAGCCTGAGCAGCTCGTGGGTTGTAAACTCGAAATGAGTCTCTAAGGCCAATATGACATTGTTATCTCGCAGCATCTGCCGTTGAGCTTTAAGGCTTTCGGCCATCTCACGGAGCAGTGTTTCGGTCATCGGACTTTTGTCATCCCAGCGCATCAGGCCTCCAGAACAAGACCTCACTACGCGTGCACCGAGAATCGAGGCCTGTTCAGCAGCTTTCCGATTAAGCGGGAAGAGATCCTTGCTCTTCCAAGACTCCATATCATAGGGAATATGTTGTCCTCCTCCCCACTCCAGGTAAAGATCGTTTTCCTGCGCATAGGCAGCCAGCTCACGCAGATAAACTTCATCCGCTATCGCTGCATTTTTCAGATCGAGCCCAGAAAACTGGACACCTTCGGCTCGATTCTCTTTTGCCCACTTCAGCATCTCGAGCGGAGACAACTCCAGAGGATGGAGGCAGTAATTGTCGATTCCAATGGATACCTTTTTCATCTGGATTCTCTATCCTGGATTATTCAGGCTATTTGATTCTCTTGATAATATGCCAACCGTATTTGGAGTCTTCTGGATCATATTCAGCGAGGCCGATACCATCGATAGAGAGCTTGAAACTCACGTCACCGAATGCTTTCACCATCTGGGAGCGGGATGATTCTCCCAGGTCCTGATCAGGTTCCACATTGAAATTCGACATCCTATACACTCCTGGGTACTGATCATCTGTATATTCCTTAACCAAGCCATCAAAATCCTCACCTGTCTTAGCTCTCTCAAAGATCTCCAAGGCCAGTTTTTCTGCTTCTTCCTGCGTTCGTGTGACGGTCTCCTTTGGAATCGAGCCCTTGAAAGCGATCAAGACATGCTGAACCGTCACATTCTTGGGCTTTTTTTTACAGGAGCTAAAACAGACCAAAATTACAAGCGGAACTAGGATGAAAAAACTCAAACGTTTCATTCTGACTCTCCCTGTCTTTTTTCCCCGCTCTATGATTCATGTCTCGAGAGGGTCTTATAACAACTCAAATTGCAAAAGTCAATCATCCCCTCTCTGTATGAAGAAAGCACTGTTTCTCATCGCTTGAAGTTTATGATAGTATCAGAACATCCTCCATGACTGTTTGGATCTTTCTGTCCGCCATCATCGCTCCTGCTTTGGCTTGGATTCTATACTTCTATTATAAAGACCGATTTCAGCCAGAACCTTGGCGCAACCTTGGCTTGACCTACATTCTCGGCCTAATCGCGGCCTTGGCCTGTATAAATTTTTTCAAGCTTCTTCCTTACATGGGAATTCCTGAGGACCCGAGCGCCTTGATGGATGCGCATGGATGGTCCTATTTTCTCTACAGCATTGGTGTTATTGGATTGGTCGAAGAATTTTTCAAATATCTTCCCTTCCTTCTCATTGTCATCAGGCTGAAAGCGTTTGATGAAAAGATCGATGGCATCGTATACGCATCCATCCTTGCCCTTGGATTCGCCAGTTATGAAAACTCGAGATACCTTGCCTACATGGAAGGATTTGCCCTCTTCGGGCGTGCCTTTGCATCGCCCCTGACCCATACCATTTTTTCCTCGATTTGGGGTTACACCGTCGGGGTGGCACGCTTGAGTGGGAGATCCATCCTGGCCGCTTCTGCAAAAGGCCTTTTGCTGGCAGCCTTTCTCCACGGACTCTTTGACTTCTTCACCACATCTCCAGCTCTCAGAATAGCCTCATCCTTGCTCATCCTTGCGATCTGGGTCTGGCGGATCCGAACTATGGAAAAATTGAGCTGAAGATATAAATTTAAATCAGATCTGAACCTCGTAGACCGCAGGAATTTTCTTGAGGGAAAGTTCGGGATTAAAGGTCCAGGAAACCAGGTTGACATACCGAAAATATGGAAAGAAGTGCGCTCGATAGAAAGGCTCCATCGGATAGTACTTACGGGTCCATTCAGTGGCTCCTACAAAGCCTGCATCCTGAATGTAGCAGAGGAAAGCCTCGACAAATCTACGCCGCTCCCGATGCGTAAGCTCTGGATAGGCGACATGATTGATCCAGGCCCACTTCTCCCGGGTCTTTCCGAGGTGTTCGTGACAGATGAAGTTGATCAGTCCCGCAACAGCGCCTGCTTTTTCATAAACAAGGGATTTAGAGACATCCGGATAGTCCAATTCCCACGCAAGCTCATCGGGCTCCCAGACCAAGGCCAACCGTATTTTGTCTCCGTAACGATTGAGAAGAGCCAAACACTTGTCCAGATCCTTCTTCTCGAATTCTCTTACCGGAACAGAAGGCCTCCTTTTAGGTTTCCTGTGGCCGCCGATGATTCGAACAGCAGCCTTTTCCCATTTTTTCAGGCCCTCAGAAAATGCAACCCGGTCGATATCCAGCACACGGGCCACGACATAATTGCGTTTCACCCATTCCACAGGATATCCGGTAGCTTCGAGCTTTTTGATCATCAATGTGGAGCGATGTCCCTTTTCCAGAGTGAGCAGGGAAAAATCGTAATGAAATTTCTGGTTGAGTTTGAGGGCCGCTTCAATCAAGGCGGTTCCGATGCCTTTCCGCAGGAGTTCTCTTCGGGTAACCAGAAGGCAACTGTAAACAGCTCTGTAAGTCTTGTTATCGAAACGGAAATGCTGAGGCAGGTTGGCCAGAAAAGAAACGATTTCGTCTCCACGATAGGCTGCGATCAGATGATCTTTATCCTTTATACGGTCAAAAAGAAACTTCAAAAAAGCCGGACGATACAAATTTGGAAAGGACTCGATCCCGTACTCATCCCGCCATGAAGAATGAGCCATCTGCTCGAGCTCTTCGAGGTTACCTCGGAAGGGCTCGATAGAAATGCCTGAGAGCATTTTCCCTCTCTTTCTGCTCTTATATGTTAAATCGGTTGAATGATCAACAGAATTTTGTTTGTTCTCCTTATAAAACAAAGGGAATCAATGCTTTTCGACGGTCAGGATAGCTGCTGAATGCTTTCTTGTACCATAAATGGTGGGAACGGGCCCTGGGGAGGAGATTGAATACGGTCCAAAGGGCGAAGACGAGACCCGGTAGGGACCATACAGCGACAGCCCATCCCATCCATTCGATGATTTCTCCCAGATAATTGGGACAGGATATATAACGAAAAAGTCCTTTGTCCGGAATTTCATAGTCAGTATCTCCAGGTTTCCTCAGGTTTCTGAGGATTTGATCTGCACGCTTGTTGATCAAAAATCCAGAGTAGAAGATAAAAATTCCGAGCAGAAACCGGATATCTGTCAGCCATTCTTTTGTATAGGCCGTGACCGGAGCCAATGAATAGATCCATCGTGCCTGGATATAGGAGTTGATCAGGTTAAATGCCAAGGCAAACAGGACAACAGAGATTGGCATATTCCTCTTTTCAGGCAGGGTGAAAGGATAAACAAAGGCTCGATGAACATAGTGACTCTGCCAGATGAGGAGGAGGAGAATGGGCACGAAATCTTTGCGCTGACCGACAAGAAAGTAGACCAAAAAAAGAATTACGGACGGAGCCTCCATCAGAAGCCATCCCCATCTGTTGCTCAACCGAGGTCCCCATCCTGAACGGGTGTGTCTTCCGTAGGGCGCCGAAACAAAAAACAGGACGATAAAGATGGCTGCACCGATTGCTGTAAATCCAATCAGGAGAATCTGGAAAAATTCTCGTTCAGTCATGAAGCCGTCTTAAAAATCTTCAGCCCTGTACATGGACTCGAAGCAAGATATATATTGGCTGATGGGTTCAGGGAATTCACTCGATGGTTAGGTAGCAGAGTCTATTT
>Ga0209635_10000580_pt1 | contig 25496 bp, 20 predicted proteins | sample DeeMarSWOR230_32_FD_187463 | JGI IMG/M metagenome (GOLD analysis project Ga0209635, IMG submission 187463) | Marine sediment microbial communities from White Oak River estuary, North Carolina - WOR-2-30_32 (SPAdes) (version 2) | ecosystem: Environmental > Aquatic > Marine > Intertidal zone >...
ATATTTTTTACTTTTATCTGTTGAGAATCGACTATCGTATTCACCAGATTTCGACTGAACTGAATGATTTCAGTAACATCTGGTGTGACAAAGAAACTTAATTTCTCGGTCTGACCATCCCAGGCATTGCGGGAATGCACCATTATCTGGGCGCTAATCTGCTCTGTATGGATTGTGCCGGCTCTTCCTTCTACTTCAATATCCAGGACAGCGGGTTCCCGTTTCGATATTTCTGTAATATTTGATTCAAAAATTGCCATTACCGGAATATCCTTGGTCTCACCTTCTGGCAGTTCAATGAAGCCGCTCTCTTTTACCCGACTGGAAAATGGCGAGACCTTACTCCGCACATTCACCTCAATGGGAAAACCGGCGGTATTTTGAACAGTGACCAAAGCAAGGGGGTACGTATTATAGAAATAATAATATGATGGATATATATCAGAAACGATCAATCTGGTTTCCCTTATGCGAAATATTTCACGCTTTTTGCCCCACATGAACGAAATCCCGAAGTTGAGATTGAATCCACTGGCAGGACTACCTATGGACATATTGATAAAATGATATTTAAGATCCACATTAAAGGCAAACCAGCTGGTGAAATTCAGGTTAATACCGGTACCACCATACATTCCGAATTTTAAAGCAGTTTCCGTCTCGGTGCCTTCATAGGTATTTGTTTCAGTTGCGAGAATGTATGGACCCAACCCGAAACTGTAATAAGGTTGAAATCTTCCTGGGGACTGATGAAATAGGAAGTCGTTTCTTAGACCGAAAACCATGGGGACGAATCCAGTTATTTCTGTGACTTCTTCTGTTTCTGCATTGATCACCGCATCACCAATACCGCCAATATTAAACTCCCAATACCAGTTATTTATAAAATGGGTTGTGAAATAAAAAAAAGTGCTGACCGAAGCGCCAAGACCTTCCTGCCCTGTTGAAAAAAACCTGAATCCGCTCAAATCCTTACTCCAGGAACCGAAACGGATTCCCGCACTATTAGGACGGGCAATTCCCTGAGCCCTGACCACTCCTGAAATACACAGAAGGATGGTAAGAATTCTGATGAAATGAAAATGATTCATTTGATACCTGTTCACAATGTGAAATGAAGATTTTACTTGGTTAACTCTTACCATTTTATGTATCCAGTTATAATATATTTTCTTATCTCTTCATCTACCAGAGGATTTTTAAGAAAATATTCATTTTATTATATTCTAGACTAAATTATTTACCATGCGTATCCAATATCAAAGCGAACTGCAGGGACCTTGCCACTATAATTTTCAAATTCATCGCCCTCTTTTACCGTACCCGTGTAGTAATCAATACCAATGCCTAATCCAATGGCAAAGTCAGTACCGGGAAACCACTGCCATCCAATTAAAGCACCAATGGAGAAAGGCGATGTCTCAGCATCTTCCGTCATCAATTTGTTATAAGAAATATTTGGGGCAATGTAAAAACCACGAAGTGATCTCCTGGAGGGATAAATCCTCATTTCGGCATTGAATCCAAAGCCATCTAAATCTTTAATAGTTGGCATCTGGAACCCAATCCCGATTGCCACCTTTGGATTTATGCGATGGAAATAGGTAAGATTATAAAACAGGAAAAATTTCAAGGGATTAATCACAATCATGTCGTTTCGTGGTGTAATGTCTTCACTCTCACTGATAATAACAGTTTCAGAATAGGTTGTGTCTCCTGAAGTCTTCTCTACTGTCTTCTTAGTTTCATCAGTTTTTGTCTGAGCAAAAACAGACTGTGTGATAATACCCAAGAATAAGAACATAAATACACTTAATGATTTCATTTGAATCTCCTTTCATTGATAAATGGTTTTCTATTATAAAGGTTTGTTATTTTGCTCCGCCCCATAAGACCACGCATCCTATTCCAAATTCAAAACCACTTTGCAAATCTTCTCTCTGGAAATCCACAAATTGATATCGCATATCAAAATTCATACCGAAACTCTTTGTAAAAAGGAATAGAAATCCGAAACCGACATAACCACCGGGTCTCACGTTGGTTTCAATAGATACTATTTGCTCATAAGGGAAGTTATTTTGTTGGACAAAAGTGTCATTTATGAGATAAGCCCCACCACCAAAAGAAACATAGGGTCGGATATTTGTCTGGACTTCTTCCGGGAACAGATTATAGCGGCCACCGAATAGAATTTCAATAATTGATATTGTTCCGGTATTTTCATTTAAACCGTAAACAGTGTAGTTGTGAACACTGCTTACCGCTCCCAGGGTAAATTCAAGAAATATATGACGATTTGTTTGTGAGAGGAGGAATATACCACCTCCATACCCACTTACTGTGACTTCCGTAGATCCCCAGTAATTAGATATCCTGATTCCATTCGATTCATTAACAAAATCCCAGTAACACCCTTTTAAGCCAATACCAGTTTTTGGCCAGTATTCGGCATACAAAAAATGTGTTGATGACAGGGAGAAAATAATGAGAATAATCATAATGGCTAAAGATTTGAACTTCATAGGTGGTCTCCTATTTTATTCGCTCTTACGAAAGTATCCTTCAAATGCCATACCAACATAAATTGTTCGCTTAAATAGTGTGATAAGATATTGATTATCAATGAGATATATATTGTTGAAGAGTTGGAAAGTAACAGGGTCTATTTGGGGAATTTAAAATGAAATGCGGGAAAAACCCGCATAAATGAAGAAGTTTATATCAAATTTTTATGCTTTTTTACTTTGAAGATGGTATACCAATTGAATTAAAAAGGAGTGATATTTTTGAGGTAGACCTTTAAATTGGGAGAGAAGAGCTATTTCTGATTGGTCAAGCCCGGAAATTTCCGGTAGGGGAAATAGATTATTGATATATCCCCTTATTTTATTCTCTATTCTTTTGTTAATTTCCTCTTCATCACTGGAACTCATCTTTTTTGCTGCGGCATGAATATCAAAATTTGCTTGTACCACCTCCTTGAAGCAAATACCCCGCAGATGCTCTGTTATTGTTCCCCGATCCTTATTTCCCAGTACTTTCGCCGTCTTGCTGATGGCAGCGTGTGAGAATTTAAAGGAACGCAAGATTTCGAGCATTTGGATTTCGAAAGGTTGATAAATCTGGTTCACTGTATCAAATGTTTGTTCTTTCCATATTTCTTCCGGCAGGTCAGTTAAACGAATCATATCCCGATTTTCGCTCCTGGCAATTATCGCCGCTCTTCTAATGGTATTCTCAAGTTCTCGCACATTACCGGGCCATTTATGTGATTTCAAGACAGTCATGGCTTGATCGGAAATGCTTTGCACAAGGGAATACTCGTATTTTTGAAGGAAATGATTTGATAAAAGGGCGATATCATTTACTCTTTCTCTTAACGACGGAATTTTAATGGGAAAACCATTCAAGCGGTAAAAAAGATCTGATCTGAATTCTCCTTTTTCAATTGCAGCGGATAGATCCTGATTGCTAGCCGTAATAATTCGTACATTCACCTGAATAGTCTGTTCACCTCCTACTCTCTCAAAGGTTCCTTCCTGGAGTACCCGCAATAACTTTGCCTGAAATGCTGCGGAAGTTTCGGTGATTTCGTCGAGAAATATGGTCCCCCCATTTGCCATTTCGAATCGCCCTCGTCGTCTGGTGTAGGCACCAGTAAAACTCCCCTTTTCATGTCCGAATAATTCACTTTCCAATAAAGTCTCAGTTAAGGCACCACAATTGATGGCGATAAATTGTTTCTCCTTTCGCAGGCTGGTTTTATGTATAGCTCGTGCTATTAACTCTTTGCCCGATCCTGTTTCTCCAATGATTAGTACCGGAATATCATCCGAGCGAATTCGATCGACTAAATCTAATACTTCATGTAATTTACTGTCCTGGCTGTATATGATATCGTCAAATTCTTCAAGGGAATGGGATTTCTCCGGGATTAAATAAGCGTGAAGATCCCTTAACTCGCTTTCCAGTTTTAATATTGCTTTCTCCCGTTCATCAGCCAGGTGAAGCAGTTCCTCAGAATGTCTATCTTTATCAAGTAATAAACGTTGAGACTCCTTTAATTTGCTCTTTGCATCTTTTAATTCTGTCTCTTTTTGCCGCACCTGATCCTGTAGAAGATTTCTCATACTGGTATGTTTAAGGAGATGTTTTTTCCTGTCGACCAGATAGAGCGGGATATTAGCAATCATAAATATCAGAGTCGGGTAAAATAAAGGCATAATTAAATATTTCTGGGAAAATAAGATTGAAGCGGTTATCCAGTAAAAAAATGGAGTAGAAACAATCAGTAAAATTTTCAGCTTGTTGTGAGATATTTTCCAAATTCCCAAAGGAAGAAGGGCAAAAATTAGGAGGATAAACCAGTGAAAAATGTGATTTAGGTTTCTTAAATAATTCTGCATAATGATATTTTCAGCCACTGTAGCGTGGATTAAGGTAGCAGGTAAGATTGGTGAGAGTGGAGTTGCTTTTAAAATGGATATCCCGGGTTTTGTTACACCAACTATAATCAGCTTATCCAAAACTTGGCTATCGTATTTATTACTTTTCAGAAGATCAACCATACTTATGCTTTTAAGATCATGAATTGTTCCAAAATGATTGAGTTTAATATTTCCGCTGCTTGAGATGGGGATATTTAAAAGATTTCCGGATTGATCGATAATTTGTATCTTGTCTGGCTCTATTTTGGGTGGTTCTGGCCCATTCAGGTAGAGTCTTGCTAATTCTGCCCCAAAAGAAAGAAATGTGCAGTCCTGCTGCGTCACAACCAAAGGTACCTCCCGGATGACCACCTCTGATTGGAAATTACTGAATCCAATACCTGCAACCGCTTTTTGCAAGAGGGGAAAGGGGAGATCCGGATTCTCACCTGAATATTTTGTTCGGCTATCTTGAGCTATCTGGAATATTCTCTCAAAAGTCATTGGTAAACATACATTCCCCGCCTCCCGAAAAAATGTCGAGAGCATCTGATCATATTCAGGATATTCCCTGTCTGGACTTTGAAAAAGGATATCAAAACCAATAGCTTTTGCACCGGCTTCCTTTAGTTTGTGGGTAAGATAGGCATGATAATCTCGGGTCAAGGGCCAGTTTCCTAACTGGTTAACATCTTCCTGCCCAATAAAAATAAAAAGGATTCTATCTGATAATTGGCGAGAACCTCTAATTTTAAACAGGATATCTAAAAAGCTGTTTTCCAACCATTTGTTGAAACTTCCCGGAATAATAGAAATAGTAATAAAAATCAGACCAATTAGCAGAAGTAGCAAGAGTCTGGATTTGAACGAATGTATAATGTCAATTTTCATTCAATTCTACCAGAAGATTTTTAATGTTCAGATAGGCTTCTGTTTTAATAACCAGTCAAAATACCGGCATCTTATTCTCTTTTGATGACGGTTGAGTATTTTGGGTAAAACTAGTAAAGGTAAAACTTAACAGAGATGTTAAAATAATTGCAAGAGATGAAATTGAAAATCTCATAACTTTTACTCCTTTTATAGTTATCTGGAAAAATTGAAAATTAATTAAAAAGTATAAATTCCTGATTTTGTTTGATCGTAATAATTATCTTAATTGATAAAATATTGTCGTTTCCTTTTATCATATCCATAACAATTTTCTAGTCTTCCAGATAGTGAGAGTAAGTTAAGAAAAAATCTTGGGAAATTGTGAATAAAAAAAGGGAAAAAATCTTTTCATTATATTTCGGTTCTTAATTTTGTTTTCCAGTGAAAACGCAGGGTAAAAAAGAAAGCGGCCACTGATAATCCTATTAATAAACCAATCCAAATTCCAAGTACACCCTTACCAAAAGTGAAACCGAGTAGATAACCAGTGGGAACCCCCAGGATCCAGTAGGCAGTGAAACTGATCAGGGTGGGGACTCTCACATCAGTTATTCCTCTTAAAATTCCCAGTCCAACTGCCTGAACTCCATCAGAGATTTGAAAAAGAGCCGCAACGATAATAAGAACCGATGCGATCTGCACTACTTCAGCATTCTCAATATAGAATGTTGGTAGCACATTCCGGAATATGATAAAAATAACACCGAATGTTCCCATGATGCTACCGGCAAGAAGCAATGCACCGAAACCGGCATAACGAACTTCTTTCAGATTTTCCCTTCCCAATGCATTTCCCACTCTTATTGTTCCTGCTGCAGAAATTCCCAAAATACTCATGAAGGTGATTGAAGCCATACTCAAGGCGATTTGATGGGCTGCTAGCTGAATGCTTCCCAACCAACCAATCATTACGGCTGAGAAAGCAAAAGCACCTACTTCAAAGAAATGCTGGAATCCGCTAGGGATACCGATGGAAAATAATCTTTGAATAACTCCCCAGTTGATATTTCTGAAGCGAAAGATTGGTTCATAATCTTTAAAACGCTTAGAAGAAATAACATATAGCATCATTGCTAGCGACATAAATAAACGTGTGAAAAAGGTGGAATAACCGGCACCATCCAGTCCATATGCGGGAAATCCCAGATTACCGTAGATAAAAACCCAATTTCCAAAAGCATTGAAAAGATTGGCAATGATGGAAATATACATGGCTGGTTTTGTATAGTATAGGCCTTCAATGAATTGCCGGTAACTTTGAAATATCATGAATGGTAAGATAGAAAAACTCAATATTTTGGTATAGGATGCAGCTTGTATTGCTACCTCCGGTGGTTGATTGAGATAAAATATCATGTCTGCCAGCACAAAGATCAATCCATTGAGAAATAGAGCAAAAGCGGTATTGATCAGCAGGGCTTGTCTGAGGATAATTCCACATTGCTTGTGATCTTCTCTACCTTTGGCGATGGCAACTAAAGGTGTTATGGCCAGACTCATTCCCAGGCCAAATACCACGATCAGAAAAACCAGTCCATTTACCAGAGAAGATGCTGCTAGCGGAACCGCACCTATTTTCCCTACCATGACACTATCCACCACTCCAAGCAAGATGTGCCCCAGCTGTCCTATAGTAACTGGATAGGCCAGTTTTAAGGTCTCTTTTATATGGGAATTATATTGACTCATGCTATTGACATTGACTTTTCAGATTTTAATCATTGTTTTAGGATTAGAAACAAGCTATTAAATTAAAGACTTTTTTTAGAATCAAAATTAAGAAACTTATTCATTCAATTATATTGGTAATTTTTCCAGCACCTCAAACTTATTGGTGGGCGTTTATTGTTGATCAAAATAAGAAAAAAGTGTCATTTTATATGAAGCGACTTATGAATAATTAATCGATATAATTTGAATTTTATCTCTTTGTGTGCTGGAGTTGTTGATTTGTCTTGATTTGATACTATTCTCTCCGCGAGACCGATAAAGGTCCCCAGGCCTGGTCGGTCGGCATCACTTCCACACTATTTATATTTACATGTGGGGGAAGAGAGGTCACCCAATAGGCGATTTCAGCTATATCTTCTCCATATAACGGAGTTGCTCCTTTATAGACCTGATTAGCCTTTGCTTTATCTCCTTTGAAACGCACGATGGAAAACTCTGTTTCTGCCAGGCCGGGCTCAATATTTGTAACCCGGATTTTTGTTCCCAATAGGTCAGAGCGTAAATTTCTGGAAAATTGCTGAACAAATGCTTTGGTTGCCCCATATACATTTCCACCGGGGTATGGCCAGTTCCCGGCTATGGATCCAATGTTAATGATATGACCGTGATTTTGCTGTACCATGAGTGGGAGAACTGTACGGGTACAATAAATAAGCCCTTTGATATTGGTATTGATCATGGTTTCCCAGTCATTCAGATCTGCTCTGTGGGCAGGCTCTAATCCCAATGCCAGACCCGCATTATTAATCAACACCTCTATTTCCTGAAATTCCTTCGGTAAATTTTGTATGGCTTGTTGTACTGCATTAAGATCTTGAACATCAAGTTTAAGGAGATAAACTTCACAAATTTTATTAAGCTCTTGTTTTAGTTTTCTGATTCTTTCATCTCTCCGGGCGGCGAGAATAAGATTCCAACCCTCTTTTGCAAAGCGTCTTGCACAACTCTCGCCAAAACCAGAACTGGCACCGGTAATAAGAGCAACTGCCATAACAGAACCTCCTCCTTCTTAATTAACTTGATGAATTCATCACCTATTTTGGTACTACCCAAATATTATCCTTTAGGGTCAGTTTTGTATCATCCATATATACCGCTTTACCTACCCCACCCTCCCGGAAATCGATCACAATATCTACATGTTGGGCTGATTTGTTCATGATGCCCTTCTTCAAATAACCTTCTTTTTCCTTTTTACCTGCTTCAGAGTTAGGATCATCTATATAACATTCGGGATAACTGGCACCTATCGCAATGTGCAGTGTACCTCCCACTTTTTCAACAAATAAGGGGTGCTTCAAAACTCTTTCAATCCCGTTGTTCATTCCCAGAGCAACTTCCCCAAGGCGACGGGAACCATTATCTGTTTCAATGATTTTTTTCAAGGTTTCAGATCCCTTATTTGCTTTATAACTGGTAATTATCCCTTCTTCAAATTTTAAATAGATCCCTTCAATAATTGTCCCGCTATAAAATACCGGTAGATCAACAAATATTTCACCTTCCACTGTATTGGCATCTGGACTAGTAAAAACTTCACCGTCGGGGAAATTCAGTTTGCCGGTACATTTTATGATGTTCCTGTTAGCAATACTCATCCGAAGTTCCAATAACTTTCCATTTTCTGGATGGATTGTTTGGATGCGTATTTCTCTACTTTTGCTCATTAACTGATAAATATCTTCTTCAATGTATTCAAGACTACGAGGATCGATAATTGAAGCTTTTACAATAATATCGGTATATTCTTTAAGGGTCATCCCCTCTAAGTCTGCAAATCCCTGGGTTGGATAAAGCGTTAATACCCAGGGTTTGGTCAATCGAATACTTTTAAAGGGTTCGTCCTCGCGCATTATAGCCTGAGTGGTATCTTCGGGTAGATTTGCAAATAATTCTGGTTTCTCTGCTCCCAGTACTTCAATATACTTCGTCATTGCCTTATATCTTTCTTCGTACCATTTTGGTACTCTTTTTATCTGATCCAGGGTTCCATATTTTGCCATAGATGCTCCCCATACTTTGCCACGATCATTGTCTGGGGGTACCAGTTTGATGTCGGCTATTGCCCCGGCAGCAATTATTTTATCCTGCAGGACCGATATGAGAGGCCAACAGATATGTTCTCCCTTTACCATCACCACGTCATCAGATGTGAGTCCATCCAGGGAATACTCAAGTAGATATGAAGCCCACTTTTCCATATTATTTTGTGATATTAATGCTTGCATGTATAACTCCAGATACTATTTGGTTAAATTAAAATTTTTATTAATATAAAATGATAATTTCAGAAATACCATTCTCGCTTTATTTAGTGAAGCGGTGATGTATAGAGCATAAATTCAATAAAAAAATAATCTTTTACCAGTTAATGGCCGAAAATATATCATGAAGTTTATGAGCACAATTTTTTAATTGATATTATAGGATAATTGTTTAGAAAAACACAATGTGAAAAGTTTACAATTCTCAGAAATTTAATATAAAACAATTTTTTTAATAGAGGTAAACCATGCGTTTGATCAGGATTTTCATAGTTTTGGTAATCTTCAGCTTGATTTTATATTATCCTCACTTGCTGAGCCAAGATTTTACTTTAGGGCTGAAAGGAGGAACAACCACTTATTTTGGTGATGTGAAGGATTTGGAATTAACACCATATGCTGGTTTATCACTGGAATTATGGTTCGCCCAGAAATACGGTATTGGTCTATTGGGATATAATTCTATTATTCAGGGACAGAAAGACGAATATTACTTTGAAACAAACATCCACTGGCTGGCCTTTGTGTTCAAGTATCGTCCTTTAGCTAAAAATGTGGTAAGTCCATTCCTGACGGTGGGTGTTGAAGGGTATCATTTTAATCCAGTGGACGAGGATGGACAAAAACTTCCCAGCAATGAAGATAGATCATATAAACGTGAAGGGATTGGTATACCCCTTGGTGCTGGTGTTTCCTTCTTCTTCAGAGAGAACCTTTCTATTGATCTGGAAGGTCTTTATCATCTAACATTTTTGGACTATCTGGATGATCTGGCGCAAGGTTCAGCAAATGACAGTTACCTTTCGGCCTATGTTGGTATTTCTTTCCACTTCGGTAAACCAAAAGATACTGATGGAGATGGAATTATAGATAGAGAAGATCTGGATCCCTTGCGCCCTGAAGATTTCGATGGGTTTCAGGATACTGATGGGGCCCCGGATCTGGATAATGATGAAGACGGCGTTCCAGATAAAGTTGATAAAGAACCGATGATACCGGAGGATAGAGATGGGTTCCAGGATGAGGATGGAGCTCCCGATCCAGATAATGATGGTGATGGTATATTGGATACTGAAGACCAGGCGCCAAATGATCCGGAGGATTTTGACAAATTCCAGGATAAAGATGGTGCGCCTGATCCCGATAATGATGCGGATAGTATTTTAGATATAAATGATGAATGTCCCGGTACGGATGAAACAGTAGCGGCTGGTCAAAATACCAGAGAAACTTTTAACAATTATGAGGATAATGATGGTTGTCCTGATAAGAAACCGGAAATCGCCGTGGAAAAAGGAGAGTCAATAGTGTTAGAAGGTGTTTACTTCGCCTTGGGTAGTGCCGACTTAACCGCTAATTCGAGGTTTATTCTGGACAAAGTTGTACGTACCCTAAAAGATAATCCCAAAATAGAAGTTGAAATCAGAGGACATACTGACAATACGGGAGGTTATCAGTTAAATATGCGTCTCTCCAAGCAAAGGGCTGACGCTGTGAAAATATATCTTATGAACCAGGGTATCAATGCTGCCCGGATCCGTACTATGGGATTTGGACCTGAGCATCCCATAGCACCCAATACTACCGCCCAAGGACGGGCGAAGAATAGAAGGATTGAATTTTTCCGCTTAAAATAATTCTTCATTTCTGATTTGATGACATGAAGCGATAACAGATAATTCTGTTATCGCTTTTTTTTATGGATTTTGCTTGAATTATTTCTTATAATTTCCCACTTTTTTATCAATCAATATATTTTAACTTTATTAAATACAATCATAAAAAATAAAGGAGATTTAATGGAAGAATTTGCATCAATACAACAATATGTGAATACAGCGATAGAACAGATAATGGTTTATCTGCCTAAATTGCTGTTAGCTATTATTGTCTTACTCATTGGTCTTAGAGTTATCAAGCTGTTCGTCAGTGGTATCAATAGAGCGATGGAAAAAGCCCAGACGGATGAATCTTTACGCAAATTTTCGGTTAGTTTCGCTGGTGTTTTTCTGAAAATTATCTTGATCATCAGTGTGGCTTCAATGATCGGGATTGAGACTACTTCTTTTATTGCCGTGCTCGGTGCCGCTGGTCTGGCGGTTGGTTTTGCCTTACAGGGAAGTCTGGGTAATTTAGCCGGAGGTCTGTTGATTTTATTTTTTAAACCATTCAGAGTAGGTGATGTGATTGAAGCACAAGGATTTATCGGAAAGGTCCATGCCATTCATATACTCAATACTATCTTAAAGACTTTTGATAACAAAACCATTTATATTCCTAATGGTCAATTATCTGGTGGAACGCTAACCAATTTCACTGCTGAATCCCAGCGAAGAGTTGATATGACTTTTGGTATTGGGTATCAGGATGATCTCCGTAAAGCGAAAAACATTTTAAACCGCCTGGTGGGTGAGGACGAGAGAATATTAAAAGATCCCCAACCCCTCGTTGCAATTTCTGAGCTGGGAGAAAGTTCGGTAAATTTTGTCGTTAGAGTATGGGTGAATAGTGCAGATTTTTGGAATGTTTATTTTGATATGCAGGAAAAAGTAAAACTAACATTTGATAAAGAGGGTATTTCTATACCATTCCCACAACGGGATGTCCATTTATACCAGCATAATTAAACAATTAAAGGTTTTGAGGAAACTTTATTGAGGAGGATATTAGCAGGGGTATATTTTGCCCCTGCCATTATTCCTCTCTCTTTTTCTTTTCTCGGGATGCCTTATCCAGGTCAAATATTTTAAAACCGTTTATATAGTCTCTTGTTTCGTACTTGGTAATATTCATTAATTTTTCAGTGATTTTACCTATTCTGATTGCTTCATTTTTTATTATCGCTACATTTTCCTTCAGATTTTTTTTGTTTGAGAAATCCAGTACCAGGTCAGAAGAAATATAAATAGTGGTGAGCGGTTGATTGATCTCATGACATACTGCCCCAGCCATTTCAAGTACACCCTGTAATTTCTCTCTTTGTATTCTCTCTTCCTGTGCTTTAACTTTTTCGGTAACATCTTCTGCAATACATAATATCCCGGCTTTACCATTGGAGAGAGTAATTTTGGTCTCGTTAAGTTCCATGAAACGAATGGCACCATCCTTTCTGATACTTTTTTCATTGTGTTTAAGCACTTTTCCTGAAAGCAACTGGGAGATATTTGAATCTACTTGATGTCTGACATCTGGATGAGCTAGTATATGTACTTTTTCTCCGATGAGCTCCTGACAAGTATATCCCAGTGCCTGACAAAAAGATGGATTGACATCGATAATTGTACCTGTCTCATCCTCCACAATTATACCACTGGGTGAAAGTTCGAAAAGGATTTGATATTGGTTGTACTCATCCAATGGATTGAGGTGTAGTTTTTTAAATTTCGATAAATCTAAAATGTTTCCCAACATCTTGATATGTTTATTATTTCTCAAGATAGGTTCAACCTGAGTTAATGTCTTGACAATTGCACCATCAGAATTCTGATACCGAGTGAAAAGTGAAAATGAATCCTTCTCAGAAATGGCCTTTCCTAAGGTTTGTTGAAATTGCCAACGGTCTTCTTCATATACAAATTGAACAATGTCATTTAAAGAATGAATTTTTTGCTTACTGTTCAGTCCTAAAATTTTTTCCAGTTCCCTAGTATAAAATATTTTTCCATTGTTAATATCAAATTCCCAGGAACCGATTAAAATAGTATCACAAGTGTTCGATCTGACTTCAATCTCTGGTGAAGAAACATCATGAATAGTTTTTTCTAAATGCCTAATTCTATCATTTAATCTATTTATTTCTTCGATTAACTGTTCTTTTGTTTTGTGTTGATAATTCATTCTTATATTTTTTTATTTTCCTTATGATATGAAAAAAGTATAATTATGCCCTGAAAGTCCTTCCCATTGAAACAGTCGTTAATGGATATATATTCGACACACATTTAAAAAATTTAAATCGGAATGTATTTGGATAATGATTGTTTCAGAAGATGTAAGCGCACTGGCATATTTTTATAAGTATTCCATGGCAGTTTTAAAATTGAGTTGTGTCTCAAGCAGTATTTAATTACATTTTCGACTTATTTTTTAGAATTCTTATCAATCTCCATGCATTAATTATTATCTGAAAGGATGTAAAATGAAAGGAACGATATTTGTACTTTTATTAATTTGTTTAATGCTAAATAGTACATCTTATACTCAAGAAGCAAAGTTAGATTCTCTGGTTATGGGTTGGAATAAAATCGCGGTTGGAAAGCTGAATTTTACCCAGACGAGTTTTGACAACTGGACGCAAGGCGGTGAAAACAGCTGGGCCTGGTTGTTTAATTTCATCGGAGCCGGTATTTATAAAAGAAATCAATATACCTGGACCAATAATGCGAAATTCGAGTACGGCAAATCGAAGGCTGGAGATGACGAAGCTAAGAAATCTGCCGATGAAATATATCTTGCAACCGAATTAGCTCGTCACTTAAAGAAATCGTTTAATGCCTATTTATCAGTAACTGGTCGTAGTCAGTTTGCCAATGGATATGACTACACCACCGATCCTAAAACGATCATCTCAAAATTTATGAATCCCGGTTATTTTATTGAAAGTGCCGGTTTAAAATATCAACCAGTTGATTATTTTGATACTCGTTTGGGTGTGGCACTGAAACAAACCGTTGTTACAGAAGAGCAATTTGCCTCAAGGTATACCGACAATAGTGAGACAAGTGAGCTTGAGAAGCTAAGAAATGAAGTTGGTCTGGAGTCTTACACCAGTTTCGCTAAAAAAATTACTAAAACAGCTGCTTATGCAACCAGTCTGGAGATATTTTCCAACTTGAAAGGTTTTGATGAAATCGATGTAAGATGGGATAATCTGTTGACCGCCGAAGTGATTAAGTATATCTCTTTTAGTTTTAATTTCCAGTTATATTATGATAAGGATCTTTCTTCCAAAAGACAAATTAAACAATACCTCGGAATTGGACTCACGTATACATTATTATAGATCTGGTATTTAAAAAATTTTCAGGACAACTGGACTGATCGAATTTAATTCATAATTAGGATAGCCTTTTAATAACAATCACTGTTCGGTCATCCAGAGCAGATTGATTCCCTTCCCACAGTTTAATGGATTTCTCCAATTGTTGAATAATGTCTTCAGCTGAAAGATTTTTATGTATTTCAATTAAATGAAGTAGATTCTCTTCGCCATACTCTTGTTTATTCTCATTCATTGCTTCAGGATATCCATCTGTATAAAGGATGAGTATATCATCAGCATTTAATTGAATTTGTTTTTCACTGATGGTCGAGCGAAATTTACTCTCAGGTAAAATGCCAACACCAACTCCTTTTGGGGTAAACCATTTTCCCCTTTTAGATTTGCCGAAGAGTAGTAATACTGGATTGTGACCCGCTCTGGAAAAAGTAAATTCACCGGTTTTAATATTTAAATTACCATAAATTAATGATACAAAATGGCCCCTTTCGACATTGTCGTAAAATAAAGTATTTACCTCGCATAGAAGTTCTGCGGGGCTTGTATGATGACTCGCTAAGGCTTTTAAAAACCCTTTTACCATTGTCATATAAAATGCTGCGGACACACCTTTGTTTGAAACATCCCCAATGACAATCCCGAGTTGGTCCTTGGTAATAGGAAAATAGTCAAAATAATCTCCGCCAACCTCCCAGGCCGGCTGACAGTGTGCGGCAATATCATAATTCTCTATCCTGGGGGTCGTGGAAGGTAAAAACTTTTGCTGGACATTACGGGCAATTTCAAGCTCACGTAATAATCTCTCTTTTTCTTCTTTCCGGCGTATATAATCAGGTACCAGTGGTTGAATTATCTCCTGCTCCTTTTTTCTAAATAATAAAGGAAGTGCACCGATTAATACTATTCCTGCCAGTACCAAGTATAAACCCACCCCGAATTCCTTAAAAAATGGTTCGGTTGTATGGGAATAGACAACTGCCTTTGATAAAATATGATAGGTAAAATATCCAATGATGGTTGTTGCTATCTCAAAACGAACAAAAAAATAGGTGAAAAGAAAAGCAGGTACACTCATTATAAAAAATTGGAGCAGTTTATTTCCAGATTTTAATTCTGGAGTGATAACAACAGCAAAAATAATTCCTATTAAAATGATCAGATAATTCTTCTTTAACCATTTTTTGGCAACTGAGAGGCCAAATAATCTGAAAAAGAACTCATTGTAAACTGCTTTATAGATGGTTGCTAAAGTAAAGGTCAAAACAGGGAATATGATGGTAAAAGAGTATTCCAGATTCTCATCAATAGTTAGTTTACTATTCAGGTACAGATGCGATATATAAAGCGTGAAGACATAGAAACTTAATGAAACTACTCCTAAAAATATGCCACGGTAAATTGCTTTTCCTGTTTCTATGGTTAAAAATTTTCCCTGAAGTATTTGGTCAGTAACAGTTAACTTGTTACTCCAATGCTGCCGGGCTAGAGAATCACTAACGGCATATATGAGTAAAAATCCTCCTGAATAGATAATTGTAGTGAAAACAATCCCCATTATCATCACCAGGAAGGAGGAATTCCATAATGTAAAAATCGTCTGAAAAAAAGTTGTGGAAGCAATTAAATAGACAAATGGAAGACCGATGGTTAAACTAATAGTCTCTTTTTTATAGAACCGAATTAAAAAATAAACCAAAAAGAAGATGAGAATAAGATAAATAGCAGATTCTATTATGATAAATAAGATGGATGTGAAGGAATTATTATTTTTGTCAGCTGTTTGAACACTTTGTATTTCTTGGTGGTATTCATAAAAGAAAATTATACCTTCAGGAGATAATTTGATTTCGTGCCGTATGAAAGGTTTCTTGTTTTGTTCCCGATAGGTATAATTAATTATGGTACCCAGAGAATCTTGTTTACCTTCACTGGAAACGAGTTCAAGTTGAGTTGTATCGATTCCTATGCTTTTCAAAAACAAATATGCCTTAGCTTTTGTATACATGGATATCTCTATCTCTCCGGCAGGGGATTTAGATTTAAAAGAAAGGCTGTCTCTATAAAGGAACCGGCGGGGTTTTTCAAAATCTAATTTCAAAATTACACCGGATGAGGCAATCCTCACAATGTATAAATCTTCTGTTTCAGTACTCCTTTTTATTGTATCATCAGAATTTGACGAGAAAGTTAAAGAAGTTTTTTTGTTTTTACGGGAAATCATTTTTAATTCCCAGTATTTTTCCTTTACAATGGGTGGAGGTTCTGTTTGGTCTGTTTGATCATTCCCCAACCTGAATAGATCTTTATCGATGATAAATGATGTGGTTATATCAAGATCTGCATCCGGGATCTCCTTATTTAGGAACTCTTTGGCAATAGATTCAGCTTGCTCTCTTTTAACGAGAAAATCTGTTTGGGGGAGTGGGTGCAATTTGGGATACAGCTCTTGAATTATTTGAAATGCCAGCAGAAACAGTACGAAAAAAAAGATGTAGTGGAAAAAGATTTTGGCTGTTCGCATTTTAATTTCCTTATAACTACAGTAACGAGGAGGTTCTTTTATTGGTTACAATTTTTTTTCACATTTTAATCAAGCGGATTCTTAAATTCAAGATTATAAAAAAGCATGTAAAATAATGTTTTTATTTGCATATTAAATATCATGATTCAGTGTTGTTCAGGAGAGCATTTCAATATGTATCGCCTGTTTTTTTCATCATTATACAAATTAGGTTAATCTTTATGATTGAAGTTATATAAAGGGATTTGAGATGATAGATAAAGATAAATTTCTGAATGATATTTTCCAATACCGGCGGGCAGTGATATTACTTTCTGCTGCAAGATCGGGGTTATTTGAACTATTTGTGGGAAAAAAGGAACTTGATGTTCCGAAAGTAGCGAAAACAATGAAATGGAGTACACGTGGAACAGAAATTATATTAAACGCACTTTGCGCCCTAGGGTATTTGAAGAAGAACCAGGAGAAATATTTAGTTGATCCGATGTTTCAGAAGGTTTTTACTGATGGAAATTACCAATTGCTGGGTGAATGGATAATGCATGAATGGCGTCTGATAAATCGCTGGATACATTTGAGTGAAGTACTTGAATCTGGCAAGCCATATCGTGAACCAGAGAAGCATACAGTACATCTTAATCACCGTAATTTTATTCTTTCCATGGCCCATAGAGAGAAAGAAAATTTAATCACCTTAGTAAATGCAATCGATCTGAGTGAATGTAAAAAGCTCCTGGATCTCGGAGGAGGACCTGGCTTGTTTGCTATTGGATTTTTGGAAAAATATCCCAGCCTGAGAGCGATTATTTTTGATACACCCGAGACTGAACCAATTGCCTTGGAATTTATGAATAGTTCTGCTGCAAAATCTCGAATTCAGTTTATGGGTGGAAATTTTATGACAGATGATTTTGGTGATGATTTTGATGTTGCATTACTGTCCAGTATTTTGCATATCTACGGTCCAGATGATAATGAGAAATTGCTAAGAAGGATCTATCAATCCCTGAATGACGGTGGAAAAATAATTATACGGGATTTCTTTCTGAATAATAAGAAGACCGGTCCGGTAATCGGTGCATTGTTTGCTGTAAACATGCTGATCAATACAGAAAATGGAAATGCTTATTCTTTTCAGGAAATGAAGGAGTGGTTAACGAGTGCTGGTTTTACCCATATTGAGAAAAGAAAGCTGGAAGGACGCATGGCAATTTTGGTTGCTGATAAATGAATTATTTGGTATAGTTCAGAGTAAATGAGTCTCCCACATTGAAAAGTAAGATCCGGTCTCTCAAACGGTTATATAATTTGTTTATACTCCGGAAACCGCAGCAATGAAGGGGAATAATAAAATCCGGATTGAGTCTGATTAAATGATAAACAATGCTTTCGATTTTCTCTTCCGGTGCCTTATGAAGATGCATTCCACCCATTACCACATGGACCTTATTTATTCCAGTGGTCCTCATAGCATATTTGATGGAGTTCACCGGTCCCGCATGCCCACAACCTAATAAAATAATCAATCCGTGACTGGTATTAATGATAAGTGTCATGTCATCATGAATTTCATCATGGATGTAGCTCTCTAATACTCTCTCTTGATAGGTTTCATCAATATACTCATATGCAGTTAATCTGGGGATTTCACCGGAAATCCATATGTCTTTTATAATTTCTATCGGATGTGTTTTGAGAATAAATTTTGCTCCCAAATCTTCTAGTTCCGATTTTTCCCATCGAACACCAATCTCAACTCTTCCTTTATCCGTGAGGTGAAATTTTTTGTTGAATAAATTTGGGTGACAGTAAATCTTAAGAGATCTTACTTTTTTTAAAAGATATGGTAAACCACCTACCATGTCGAAATGTCCATGACTTAAAACAACCGAGTGAATACTGGATAGATTGATACCTAATGCCTGGGCATTATGGATAATTGTATCAGTTTGTCCTGTGTTGAAAAGTACGGTATCATCTGGTGTTTCCACCAAAATTGCTAGACCCTGCTCGGCAATAAGTTCGGGATTGGTTACTCTGTTTTCGCATAGGATGGTTAATTTGAGTTCCGATAACATGTTTTATCCACCTTTCAAGATTTGGATATATCATATTATACAAAATGTAAACAATATATTCAATATTCTGAAGCGGAAATCTCCCGATAATTTATAATGTTATTTTCCTCCAGGTAATCAATGCTTATCCCCCTGCTTGCTAAAGAGTATGATAAAAGGGGAATTAATATCAATCAAACTGGGGGATAAAGGTTTAAAGTATTAGAGTTATGTCTGTTGTTATAGATATTTACTATACACAGCTGATTCTTGGCATTGTGTTTATATTATTTTTTGGTGATCTTATGGTAAGTTCTTATATTGGAAGATAGTTTAAGTCTATATAGGTTCATAATCCTTCATTGAATGGGAATTACTAATATGATTGAATACATTCCGCTTGGCACTATAGATAGAATTGGTTCCTCCTGTCATTATTTAAAGCTGGATGAATGGGGACTATTACTGGATGCAGGACTTGATCCCGATCCCACTGCTGAAAATCCATTACCGGACTATGATATCATTAAAGATCAACCGGTAAATGCCATTATTATTTCTCATGCCCATTTAGATCATTTAGGTTCTTTACCTATAGCGATACAGTATTTTCCAAAAGCCCGAGTCTACATGACCCAAGCTACAGCTGCCTTGAGTGAAATCATGCTTTTTCATTACCTGAAAGTGCAGGAGCGAAAATCACAGTTAAATGGTAAAACATTTACCCCTTTGTATACTGTAGAAACTTTGGAAAATGTTCTCTATCTTTTTCAATCATTTAATTATAATTTTCCTTTTAAAATTCACAGTTTTCAGGAGAGCAAAATTACTCTGACTTTCTGGGATGCTGGTCATATTCTTGGATCCGCTGGAGTAGAAATCAAATGGCGAGGTAAAAAAATCTTTTATACAGGCAACACAAAAAAAGCATCTCAGTTCATTTTAAGGGGAGCAAGATATCCAAAAAAAACAGATATTTTGATAACCGAGACCACCTATGGAAACAATGAGGATGCACCCAATATCAAGAAAAAACAGGAGATGAATCGATTCGCTCAGTTTGTGACAGACCGGCTTAATTTTGGTGGATCAGTCTTAATTCCGGTGTTTGCCTTGGGAAAAACCCAGGAGATAATGATGTTGCTTCATAAGTTAATAAAAATGAATAAACTCCCCCCAGTCCCCATTTACATATTAGGCTTTGGTACTCGAATAAATAAGGTTTATGATAATCTGATGCACAAAATTTATCCACAATATGACATGAAGTTTCTTCATACCATATCATATGCATCATTAAGTAACCTCAATTTTCGAAAACCATCGATCATTCTAGCAACATCCGGAATGATGTTACCACAAACCCTTTCTTATGAAATCGCCAGGGATTTTTTAAACAACATCAGAAATGGAATTGCCATAGTGGGTTGGGCAGACCCGGAAACGCCGGGAGGATCACTGCGCGAAAAAAAGATTGATAAAATCAAGAATTTTTTTGGTAAAGATCACATAGCTTGTGGGATCGATATTTTTTTATTTTCTGCGCATTCTCACAGGGAGGAGTTAATAAGTATGGCAAAATTACTTCGTCCTCAAAAAACAGTTTTATGTCACGGTGAACCCGCAGCCCTGGAATGGATAAAGGAGCGATTAAGGCTGGAGAAGATCAGTGAGCAGATAATCATTCCCCTTACAAAAGAAAAGATCCAACTTTTATAACACCTAAATATTTTTTTATAAAATAGTCGACTCTGCCGGATTTCTTTTTCAGATAAGAATGGTTGGAAATAAAAAGATGTTGCAAAATTTTGTTATCATTTTTAAATTATCAGGCTTTTTTAATTTACAATATGACCATTGAAGCGGTAAATTATTTAGTATGTTTGAAGATTTGACTTCGAAGTTGGACCGGACGCTGAAGCGATTAAAGGGGCAGGGTAAGTTAACTGACAGGAATATATCAGATTCTCTGAAAGAAATCCGGAGAGCCTTACTGGAAGCCGATGTTCATTACCGAGTTGTGAAGGATTTTCTGCAGAGGATAGAGAAAAAAGCGGTGGGTGAGGAAGTTGTTCGCAGCGTTACCCCGGGTCAACAAATTGTGAAAATTGTTTATGATGAGTTGGTGACCCTGATGGGCAAATCTCACTCAGAGATAAAGCTCGCAGGTATTCCACCAACTGTGATTATGCTGTGCGGTTTACAGGGATCCGGAAAAACCACTTTCGCTTCAAAATTAGCCTTTTTTCTGAGAAAGAAAGGTCGACATCCGATGTTGGTTGCCGCAGATATTTATCGACCAGCGGCAGTTTCGCAGCTACAGATCTTGGGAAAAAATATCAATATTCCGGTCTATGCTGAAGACGGAAGTGACCCGATAAGGATCTGTTCAGCATCTGTTAAAAATGCCAGGGAACATTCCCGTGATGTTGTAATACTTGATACGGCTGGTCGCCTTCATATTGATGATCAAATGATGGAAGAACTGGCGCAGATAAAAGAGGTTGTGAAACCGCATGAGATATTGTTTATTGCTGATGGAATGACTGGTCAAGATGCAGTAAATGCCGCTCAACAATTTCTTGAACGCTTAGATTTCGACGGGGTTGTTTTGACAAAGATGGATGGAGATGCCCGGGGAGGTGCAGCAATTTCCATCGGCCAGGTAACAGGAAAACTGATAAAATTTGTGAGTGTAGGCGAAAAACCAGATGCTATTGAATCTTTTCACCCGGATAGAATAGCTTCGCGTATTCTGGGAATGGGTGATGTAGTGAGCCTGGTTGAAAAAGCCCAGGAGTCTGTTGATCTAGAGAAGGCAGAGATATTAGAAAAAAAACTCCGGAGAGAACAATTTACCCTGGAAGATTTCTATGAACAGATTCAGCAAATAAAGAAAATGGGACCACTTGAACAGATACTTGGTATGATTCCTGGAATTAGTAAACAATTGAAAAATGTACCGGTTGATGATAGCGCTTTTGTGAAGGTGGAGGCAATGATAAATTCCATGACACCCGAGGAGCGTCAACACCCCCAGATTATAAATGGCAGCAGAAGACGCCGAATTGCCATGGGAAGCGGAACCAGAGTACAAGATATCAATCAGTTGCTGAATCAATTTCAGGAAATGCGAAAAATGATGAAGAAAATGAAAATGGGTAAATTCAGGGGTGCCTTTAGACCTGGAGCATTACCTTTTTAGTAACCAAATAGAAAATTAAATGGAGGTTTGATTTGGCGGTTAGATTAAGATTACGAAGATTTGGACGAAAGAAACGGGCATTTTATCGAATAGTGGCATCAGATTCGCGATTCCCTCGTGATGGTAGATTTATTGAGGAAATTGGATATTATAATCCATTAACAGATCCTGCTACGGTTAAGGTGGATGAGGAAAGAGTACTTTATTGGCTTAAGGTAGGTGCAGAGCCCTCGAAAACTGTAAAGAATATCCTCAGTCGACAGGGAATAATTCTTAAATTTGATATGCAAAAAAGAGGCTTATCCGAGGATAAGATTACAGAAGAATTAAGGAAATGGGAAGTGCTGCAGTTAGAACGTGCTCGTCGATTAGAAGCACAAAAATCCCAGGCAGAAAAAGAACGCAAGATGAAAGCGGAAAAAGTTGCGGAAGAGGTAAAAGCTCAAGAAGCACCTGCCGACGTAGAAGTGACCAAGGAAGCCCCTGCTAAGGAAGAGCAGGTACAAGCTGAACCTGTCCAAGCTGAAACCGAAGCAGAAATAGCAGCAGAAGAAATTGAAACAACCGAGCAGACAGAGTTGACTGAAAAGGAAACTGAAAGTACTGAACAAGAGTTGACTGAAGCTTCACCACAACCTGAAGAAGAAATAATCTCAGAAACAGCAGATAAAGAAAAAAAACCAAAATCAGCGGCCAGGGAGAAAAAAGCAAAACTGGCAAGGGAAGAACAAACTGAGGAGCATAAAAAATCAGAGCAAAAGGAAGAAGAAAATCAAAAAGTGGAAACTCCAGAAAAGATAGAGAGGGAAAAACCAGAAAATGATGATGATGTAACGGAAGGTGAGAAATCTGAAGAGAAGAAAACGGAGAAATCAAAAGAGTAAATTACCGGTGCAAAGAGAAATCATGCGATTTATGGTATTCCCTAACAAGTAAATTGTCTAAGGAGGATCTGGAAATGAAAGAATTTATTGAATTTATTGCGAAACACCTTGTTGACAAACCGGAAGAAGTAGACGTAACGGAAGTTGAGGGAGAACGAGTAACTGTTTATGAACTAAGAGTTGGTGATGGTGATCTTGGAAAAGTTATTGGGAAGAGAGGGCAGACCGCCAAGGCAATTAGAACCCTATTAGGTGCAGCGTCGGCAAAAATGGGAAAAAGGGCAGTACTAGAAATTTTGGAATAACCTTTTTAAAACATTAGACTTAAATGCGATTCGAGGAAAGAATTTCCTCGAATCTTTATTCTATGCCGAAATTAAATACGGATTACGTTGCAGTAGGAAAATTTATTGGTATTCATGGAAACCAGGGTTGGTTAAAAATAAATGTTTACTCTGGAATACCTGATAGATTCAAAAACATTAGAATTGTCTATTTTTCTACGGATTATGGATATGAGGGAAGGTTTATTGCTGATCAGAAACTGACAGCACAACATATTTTGTTGAAAGTTGATGGTGTTAATAACAGAGAAGATGCCCATGAATTGATTAACAGGGAAATTTTTGTTCCAGAGAAAGAGAAAATAGTATTACCTGAAAACCAATATTTTATTGATGACCTGATTGGTTTAGCAGTATTTGATGTCGAAGGGAATCGCTTGGGAGTGGTGAAAGATATATTAACAATGGTGGCTAATGATATTTATGTTGTGCAGGGAGAACACAGAGAGATTTTAATTCCTGCCAGTGCTGAATTTATTAAACTTGTGGAGATCGAGGAAGGGAGAATGACGGTTCGTTTGTGGGATGGAATGTGATGCGGATTGATATTATTACTGCTTTTCCGAAGATTATTCAGGATCCACTGAACGAAAGTATTCTCAAACGGGCCCGCAAACGAATTGATCTGTCTATAAATGTTTTAGATTTAAGAAATTTCTCGACAGATAAGCATCGAACGATAGATGATACACCGTACGGTGGTGGGCCAGGTATGATTCTGAAGCCAGCACCTGTATTTAAGGCGCTTGAGTTTATTTTTAAGGATGACCTGAACCGGACTGAAGCAAAGATTGTCTACCCCTCACCGCAGGGGAAAATCTTTACGCAGGAAATTGCAGAAGAACTTATTAGTGTAAATAATCTGGTGTTTATATGTGGTCACTATAAGGCAGTGGATCAGAGAATTATCGATGAATGGGTAACAGATGAAATATCGGTAGGAGATTTTATACTTTCTGGCGGTGAAATTCCAACACTACTGATGATAGATGCCATTGTACGCTTAAAACCCGGAGTTCTCGGTGATATAGAATCTGCCAGAACTGATTCGTTTCAAAATAATTTACTGGATTGCCCCTATTACACCAGACCTGAAAATTTTAATGGGATGAAAGTTCCTGAGATTCTGTTATCTGGTAATCATAAAAAAATTGAAGAATGGCGATTCAAAAAGAAAATTGAAAAAACAAAATTGTTGCGACCTGATTTATACAAAAAATATGTTGCGTCCGAAAAAAAAGACAATTGACAAAAGAGAAAAGAAAAAAATAAAGGGAGGCTAAGTGCCATGGACATTTTACATACAGTGACCGCAAATCAACTTAAAACTGATATACCTGAATTTCGTCCAGGTGATACTATTGAAGTACATGTTAAAGTGATAGAAGGTAATAAAGAACGCGTTCAGGTTTTCACCGGGGTATGTATAAAGAGACACGATAATGCCATCAATTCAACTTTCACGGTGCGCAAGATATCAAATGGGGTAGGTGTGGAAAGGATTTTCCCCCTGCATTCTCCCCGTGTGGAAAAAATACAGGTGCTTAGAAAAGGACAGGTGAGAAGAGCAAAACTATATTATTTGAGAAAATTGCAAGGTAAAGCAGCTCGCATTAAGGAAAGCTCTTGATTTTCTGTTATGCAGATAAATCGTTCTCAAACCATTATAAAGTATGTTATCATTCTACTTTGTTTTATTTCACTGCTTTTTTTCATTATAAATGCCAATTTAAATTGTGCTCATCAAGCACCTCCTACTGGTGGTCCGGAGGACAAAACGCCTCCGGTTGTGGTAAGTAACTTCCCAAGTAAAGACAGTACTGATATCCAAAATCTGGAATATTTAGAGGTTGAATTCAATGAATCCATACGGCAATCTTCTTTAACTAATAACTATTGGATCATTCCGGAATTGACTAATGGATTTAAGATTAAATGGAGAGGGAGTCGTAAAATTAGATTTTATTTAAATGATTCATTAGAAAAAAATCAAACCTATGTTTTTACCCTGGGAACAGGGATTAAGGATTTACGAAATAACAATTTGGTAAGTCCCTTTATCATTGCATTTTCCACAGGAGATAAATTGGACAGCTGCTCAATATCAGGAAGAGTGTTCGCTGATGAG
>Ga0209635_10000581_pt1 | contig 25466 bp, 25 predicted proteins | sample DeeMarSWOR230_32_FD_187463 | JGI IMG/M metagenome (GOLD analysis project Ga0209635, IMG submission 187463) | Marine sediment microbial communities from White Oak River estuary, North Carolina - WOR-2-30_32 (SPAdes) (version 2) | ecosystem: Environmental > Aquatic > Marine > Intertidal zone >...
AGACAGTTGAGAGGAGGAGAAAAAGGAGGAAGAGAGAAAGCTCAACCTAGTAAGAAGAAAAATCGTGAGATGAAACGTAAACAGAAGAAGCTTGACAGATTACAAAGACAGAGAGATAGAAGATGAGGCGTTGTTACGTGTCTAGCGTTGTTTGAGTTTTGGGATTAAAATTTAACAAGGACGGTTAACGTACGACGGGACAAGGACAACCAATTAAAAGCTTCCAGAAAACTGTATACCAGATTTGACATACATCTATGGATATTAATGGAATAGGATAAGGATAGGTAATATCAGAGAACGACTAAATATAGATATTATCGAAATCGAGTAAACAGTGCACTCCAAAAACGAAATTGAAATTCAATCCAACCATGCGCGCGCAAACTTAACACAATCTATGTCTTATTTTTGGTTATGATTGTTTTGTTTGCAGAGAAACTTGTTTTAGAGAAGACAACGATGTTCTGTCATCAGCTTCTTCTGCGCTTATCTTAATTATTTCAGCAACTTCTCCAGCCTTTCCGACTATCCCTCTATAAACGATGAATACTCCTCTAACACCATCTATGGACAAAGCTTCTTCAATTCCCCGTTCAACCGCTCTACGCCAATCTTTGCCTTTAATAAGGTTTCCAACAGCAGTGGCCGTTGCGTCTGCTAGACCTGCATTTGTAGAGAAAATCGTGACTGCCTCGGCCTCACCAAAACTTAATGCATGACTAAATAAACCTGAACTCGTGGCAATGCCTGTTGGAAATTTCTCTATTCTGAAGCCGATTTGTCTTGATAGGGGCGCGTCTCCTGCCAGTAGAGCGACGTCGATGGGTTTGTTTGAGACAGCTGATACTTCTCCGCCATTTTCGACAACGGCTATTTTGCTTCCAGCAAGAACCATATCCTTAACAGCGAGGTCAGCTAGCACTCCCGCCACCGCAGCCATTGGTCCCACATTGGCTTTTTCAGCCGCTTCAGCCATCAATTTAACTATTACAGGACCGTCGTTCGCCGGGACTGGTTTAAGTGAATAAAGGAATTTTGGGTGATGTTGAAGGTATTTCTCAAGTTCTTTTCTATGATGTTTTATTGAGGATGTTGCAGTGTTGACTGCGCTTTTCTTGTCTGATATTATGGTGCAGTTTGTTTCTTTAACTTGGAAAACTTGTTTGAATAGGTTTTTTGTTTTCATTTTGAACCAGAACTGTTTTGTTCAACAAGTTTAATGGCTCGAGCGGGGCATACGTCAACACACATGCCACAGGGACTACCTATGCATTTCTTGTCGTCGAAGGCTATTGAAAAATCTTCTTTTAGCGTAACAGCGCTTACAGGACAGAGGGAGAGGCAGGCGCCGCAGTCAAAGCATTTTTCGCTGTCTATTTCAATTAGTTTTGGGATTCTAACTGTCACACCCTTATTTCGGAAGGCGTCAATCACTCTTTCAACATCTGCTGAAGATACCTCAATGAGGACTTCTCCGCCTTGTGAATCTGTTTTAGCGGTTATGATGCTTATTGGAACTTTTTGTTCAAGGATTACTTGAGCCGTTATTGGTTTTTCAACTATTTCTTCTGAAAATTTCAGTAGAATTCTAGCCATGGTCTTTTCACCTTCCTCGGAGTTTGGAGATGTCTTCTGAAGTGATTATTCCTAAAACTTTTCGGTTATGATCGATTACTGGCAGAGCGGATATTTTATGTTGCGCCATCTTCCTTGAAGCTGCCTCCAGAGATTCGTTAGGTGTTGTGGTTAACACTTTCCTCACAATTATGTCAACCAGTTTCTTTTTTCCCTCAGCAACGGCTTTGGTGATGTCCCAAGACGTCACTATTCCTTTAAGTTTGTCTTGTTCGTCAACTACGACCATGTGATTAACTGAGCGACTTATTATGCGATTAGCAACCTCCTTTACTTCATCATGTTCCGCACAAGTGACAGCAGAGTGCATCACAGTGTTAACGAAGGCTATTTCCTCTGTTTGTTTCATCGGCTTTAACACCGTGTCTGTTGGGAGGCGTTCAATAGGACTAGACAGGTAGAAGAGTGAATTTTCAATCCAAGACTTCAGCGTCTCCGCAATTATCCTTGCTTTTTTCAAGCTTGAAAGTGGACTGACCTTAACTTTTTTGTCATTGATGACTATGGCGCCTGACTTCAACTCTTTATAGCTCACCTTTCCTAGTTTCGGTCGTTCTCTACGTGGAATACCATAGTCAACAATGTTGGTTATGATTTCCTCGTCCAGTACCGCCGTTTTTCTAGCCAACCCCTCATTAAGTATTGGAATGGGCACGCCGATGCCAAGGTAAAGAGTTGTACCATACTTTGTTATGGATGCCCCGCGAATGAATTGGGGGTCCATCTTCTTACAGTCTCCTCGGATCATGAGTGTCCCGAAACGGTTTATAGGGTCATGTTGGGTTCCTTCGCCTATTATGTAGCCTTGAGCACCTCCCAAGAAGATGCGAGTTCCGATGCCTATGGTTTCATAGTCTGGATCGTTCATTAGGGGGTTCAAAGCTCCTGAGCCAGAGAAGGTTGCGTTTCTAAATTTGGGAAGGAGTTTGCCCATGTAGGTGTAGATGATTTCGTCGCGGCTGTTCGTCGCGCAAGCGTAGTGTTGATAGCAGTTGCGGAAATTTAACAGGTAGAACTGGTTTAAGTCGTCTTTTGTAAGTGTTGTATTAAGCTTGGTTCTGGGGTAACAGTCGGTTCCTGAGGCGACCGCTCTAACTTCAACCTCTTTGCCCATAATCAAGTCTTCTATCACGTGGCCTCCACCGTATTCAAAGGGCTTAATATCAGACATCATTGTTGCACCAAGGTAAAGGTCTACAGCCGCTCCTGGGTGACAAGCTTCAACATCGTTTATCCAAGCTCTGTGAATCTTTATGGGTGGATCTGAGTGTCCAAGATTTATTATGGCTCCTGAAGAGCACATGGCTCCGAAGGTTCCTGTGGTAACTACGTCAACCTCTTTATACGCGACTTCCACACCGCTACTTTCCACAAGCTTCTTCATTTCCTCAGCGGTTAGAACTTGAACGTCTCCTTTCTTTATCTTCTCGTTAATTTCAGCTATTGACTGTTTACTTTTCTTTCCCAAAGTTTTTTTCTCGCGCAAAACAATTCCTCACAAACATGTTTAGAGGTTAGCATTAAGTTCTAACATTAATATTTTTTTGAAATTTTTATTCCAAAAAGAATATTGTGTTCTCCCATCACTTTCCGCGCAAGTTCCTTGTATTTTCAAAGGAAGAGGTTTGCATGGGGAGGGAGAAAATAGAGTATGGAAGTTAGCTCTTAAGAAACTCGATAAGTTTTGGCATAAGTTCTGTTCCATTTTCTAAAACGCCTAAGCTTCCTTTTTTGCATTCTCTCTCAGAAAACCCGTCAACTCCATCGCCTTTAATCTTGTCCCCTGATACGAGTATCGGCACAGGATCATCGCTATGGGTCTTTAGTTTACATGGTGTTGCATGATCTGCTGTGACACAAATGATGTTGTCTTCTAGTTTGATTTTTGGCAACAACTTTCCAAAAAAATGCTTGTCAATAATGGCGATAAGTTTTTTCTTAAGTTCAACTTTGCCATCATGTCCTGGTTCGTCTGGTCCTTTTATGTGTATGTAGAAGCAGTCGAAAAGCGGTAATGCGTCGAATAGTTTCTTTAATCTGAAGGTGCAGTCTTTTTCAAGGTCGTGGGTTGGCGTGGGAAGTTCTATTACGTGCATACCAGCGAGTTTAGATATTCCTATTTCAATGGGCATGTCGGCGAGGCAGGCGAAACGAACGTTGTATCGGTCGTTTATGTTGAAAAAATTGGGTAAGCGATGTCCTGCGTCTCTAGTGAGTATGAGGTTTGCTTTTAGTTTTCCTTCAGCAACACGTTTTTTGTTTACTTCATGTTTATCCATAACCAGATGGCTTTTCTGAACGAACTCGTTGACAAGTTCTGCGGAAATTTTTGCTTCTTCAGTGTCTACCATAGGCTCGCTTTTCTTTAAGACCATTTCAACGTGAGTTTTTGCCACGCCGATTCCGTCTAGTCTAGAATACGCTGGATCAGTGTTTGTAATTTCGCTTGAAAGAGGTTTTTCCTTGCTACGTATGACTAAAGCTCCTCTGTGACTCACCGTGTTTCTAAATTCAAAATCCACTGGGTATGATTCCAAGTTCACTTGATTATTTATGGCTTTGGCTAGCTCCGTAGCCTCTTTCGTGGTTAGGTCTCTGCCTGCTCTTCGGTCAACAATTTTATTTTCATGCTCAATTGTTGCGAAGTTGCATCTCAAAGCTAAGTTGCCTTCTTTAATGGTTAAACCAGCGCCAACAGCTTCAACGACGCCTCTTCCCGTGGAGTATTTGAAGGGGTTGTATCCTAAAATTGAGATAACTGCCACGTCGCTTTCAGGAGCTATCCCTTTTCCTACGGTGTACATGAGTCCTGTTTTCCCATTTTTTGCTAGGAAATCCATGTTAGGAGTTTCCGCAGCCTCTAGCGGAGTTTTGTTTCCCAGTTCCTTTATTGGAAGGTCGCTCATACCATCTATAACTACGTAAATCAGCTTCAAGCATTAATGTCTCCGTCAAGTTTGGTTACGAAATACGTCATTTACCTAAATAAAGTTAAAGACTACTGTTTTCGTTGAGCATTAAGCATGATAAATCATTTGTTCTGAATCCGTTTAACAACAAGATTTAAATAAATAGGAATGTGTTGTACTAGGAATAATTGAGTAGGTGAAATTGCATGGGCGCTGAAGGCAAAGGAAGATTGTTCCGAAGGAAAGATGGAAAATATCTTGTCTACATCCCTTTGGCACTCGCAACAGACTCTCAGTTTCCATTTAAAACGGAAGATTCTGTTCGAGTCAAAGTGAGCTTTAAAATTGGAGACGACAAAGTCATCATAGAAAAACTTCGGTCTTAATTTTTCGTGAAGTTTTTGAAGCAACTAACTGGAAAAGCGGTAAAGGGTAACCACGGAATTCTATAAATAGCGTTAAACATCAATGGTGGTTATGAGTCTGCTATACAAAAATCCTTTTTCCGCTTGGATTGGATATTATATTATGATTGAGGTATGATATATGAAGCCTACAGTCAATTTATTAACCAGAGACGAACTTCACGAAATTCATCTAGCTACATTGGACATACTTGAACGAGTCGGCGTAGGTATCTACGAGGAAAGAGCACTGAAACTAATGGATAAAGCCGGAGCAAACGTTGACTACAACAAGAAAATTGTGAAGATACCTCAATATCTTTTGAAGGAGTTAATAAGTAAAGCTCCCGAAATTGTTACACTTTTCGCTAGGAATCCCAAACACACAGTTAAACTTGAACCTGGAAAAACCTACTTCAACAACTCAGGTTACGGAATAAAAGTGTATGACTTAGATACAGGACAGCATAGAGATTCAAAAAGCGAAGATATAATCAATTTCGCGAGACTATTCGATGCTTTAGAAAACCTCCATGTATATCAGCCTCCAGTTACAGCGCATGACATTCCAGAATCCATTAGAAGTCTCCATGAACTCGTAATATCACTGGAAAACACTTCAAAACACGTGTCATCTGTCGCTTTTGGCGTCGATAAAATCAAACGTTATATTCAGATAGGAGCCGCAGTTGCGGGAGGAGAAGATGAGCTTAGGAAGAAACCATTAATCTCCGCTGGCACATGCCCCATAAGCCCTTTACAATACTCAAAGGAAGACACCGAGTGCCTAATAGAATTCGCTAAGTTTGGCTTACCATTTTTGATACTAAGCATGGCAATGGGGGGAGGAACAGCGCCTCTCACAATTGCAGGTGAGTTAGTTGTGATTAACGCTGAAGTTCTCAGCGGAATAGCTTTAGTTCAACTTGTAAACCCTGGAACCCCAGTGCTTTACGGAAGCGTATCATCAACAATGGACATGAAAACGGGCAAACTGGCGTTAGGGGCACCTGAAAGACCTTTAATCAACTCGGGATGCGCTCAACTAGCGAGATATTATGGAGTTCCATCTTGGGTAGGAGCTTGTTCAACCGACGCCAAGGCTTATGGACCTCAAGCGATGTTTGAGAAGGTTATGACAGTCATCGTTCCTACGTTGGCTGGTGCTAATCTCATATTTGGTCCTGCCATATTGGATTCTGGTAAGACCTATGGTTTCGAGCAGTTGGTTCTCGATAACGAGATAATAGGAGCAGTTTATCGAATTCTGGAAGGCGTGCACGTAAACGCAGAGTCCTTAGCTCTTGAAGTTATAGAAAAAGTTGGAATAGGCGGTCACTACTTGGCTCAGAAACATACGTGCGATCATGTGTTAAGTGACCAGTGGAGACCCTCACTGTTGGATAGGGGAACTAGAGGAGACTGGGTTAAAGCTGGCAGTAAAGATATATGCGAAGTGGCCAGGGAGCAAGCTAAGAAGATTTTATCATCTCATGAAGTTGAACCGTTAGAAAAAGATGTTGAAGAAGAAATTTGGAATATACTGAAGAAGGCGAAGAAGGAGCTGAAAGACTAAATTCTAACGTGTTGCACGCTTGATTGTGCGATGGGTTTAAAATCCAATTTAGACTTCGACTCTGATTAATACATATTCAAAGTCGTAACCATCAATTCATAACAATTTTTACTGATCACAAACACTTTTCATATAATCAGCAGATCTGCATTCAACACGTTCAAGAATGGGAAAAAAAGTTGCGTAAAAAGTTAATTGTAGAGTTAAGTCTCTTCTTTCTTATTTTAACCTATTGTGCAACAATGGCAGAGCCATTTACAATGGCTGCTAAAGTTTCAGCGCAACCGTCAGTTCCCTATAATCTCGGAAACTGGACTTACGTGAGTAAGCCGGTTCTTCCTTTAAAGATAAATGCTTCTCAAATTCCGATAGGTGCTAACTGGACTTATGTTTACGCTTTAAACGCCAACCACACTTATCACGTTTACTTCTATGGAGAATGGGTTAACCCCATTGATCCTAAAACAGACTATGACGTTTTCGTTTACAACCCAAGTGGAGAATTAGAGTCGTATCACACTGAAGCAGCAGGCTTACCTGAACATTTAGGAACCACAGTAGATCAGCCCTTTTTCACTCCAAAACAAACAGGTAACTATAGTTTCCTTATAAAGAATGACCCACGAGAAAGTCAAGACGCAGAAGAAGGTACTTTCATGCTGATTGAAAACATTGAGCCCAACAGATGGTATCAGCGTTATTTGACAGGAAAAGTGAACGACCAGCCAGTTGAAAATACAACTTGGGCGTACGAATTTAACACAACAAGCAAGCATGTAGAGGTATGGATTGATGTGCCAGACACTCTTGACATGTATGAAGCCCGACTATATCTCATGGCGAACCCATCAAAAGGCATGGGAGACCTATTAAACGCTATGCCTTTAGCTTGGGAACCTGGACTATACGGCGACATTTCAGGAGACTATGGCGGATACAACTTGAGTAGCACAGGATTCAGGCACACAGATGCTATGGCAAGCTGCGAGTTTCCAGGAGAAGACATGTTAATCAATTACACAGCTCCTTATGAAGAAAACATTCTTTATCATCTAGTTTTGATAGCTGAAAACGGAGTTGGCAGTCTCAATTTTACAGTTAAAACAGATTTTGAAGCCCCAAGTTTGAGTGTCGAAAACCCTATAGAAAAAGCATATTCCAACAATGCAACAACAATAACCGCCCGTGTAAGCGATGAATTTGGCTTGAAGAGAGTGATGTTGAATTATACCATAGATGACTGGGCAACATGGACTTCAACTGTGATGTCAGCATCACAAAACCAAACGTATGTCGGAACAATAACTGGACAACCAGCCGGAATCACAGTTAAATACAAAATTTTGGCAACTGACATAGCTGATAACCGCGCTGAAGTGCAAAGTAGTTACATGGTAAAGACCCCAACCACCATATCCATCAATTTGTCCAACTCCACTATAAATTACGGCGAAAACATCACGGTTACTGGCATAATCTCCCCAAACGGAGCAACAGTGACGTTAAACTATACCGTTGATGGTGTAGGATTGTCTAAGGTGGTGTCCACAAACTCCAGCGGTTTGTTTAACGATGTTTACATGCCAAACAAAACTGGGCTCTGGACAGTGTTAGCAAGTTGGAGTGGCAACGGGAGTTATTATGGCGCATCCAATAGTTACAAAAACTTCACTGTAAACCGAACTCCAATGTCAGCAATTTGTAACGTAAGCAGAGTTCAGCTAATCATTGGAGAGAATGTTACAGTATTCGGATCGGTTAGTCCTATCGTGGAAAATATGAGCGTTGTATTAATGTTTACAATGCCAAATGGTTCAACTATTGAACAGCATGTTTACACAAACTCAAATGGCACTTTTATTGTTAATTTTCGCCCACATTTCATAGGGACTTGGCGTGTTCAAGCAAAATTTGATGGCGACGATTTACGAGGCGGATTTCAGAGTGAATTGGTGCTCTTCTTTGTAACTGACACTTGGATGAACCAAAACCTATTGTACATCATCCTGGGTGTAGTCGCTGCCATAATAGCTTTGGTAGTCGTGATCTTTATCCGAAAACGAAGATACGGATAGTTTACTTGACAAAGCTGTAAAGTTTATTTAACTTCCTAGTTAAGGTAGGTGTGGCGATATCCCCCGCAAAACTCCACTTTTTTTAAATATGCAAGAAATGGTTCATGCACGATTAGGTAAACACCAGAACTCTTTCTTTTTTGACGTTGGTGCAAGCAGTTGGTCAGATAGATTCTTATTTTCTAACTAACCTTATCAAAACTATGAACAACAAGAAACATTTCACAACTGAAGAAGCTAAAAGAATTGGCGCGGCTCTGGGGATTGATTGGAGTAAGTTTGATGTCGAGCAATTTAGGAAGGGTATGGATGTAGAGTTAGAACATGGTCTCCATGATCCTAACACCAATGTCACAAATAATGATCCGATAATAACTGGCAAGATCGCTTTGGCACACTTGAACGAATTTCCAGATTACTATACAAGACTTGAAGAGATGGAAGAAGAAGCAGAAGAATTCCATAAGAAGTAAAAACCTAATCAATCTGAATGCGCACGTTTTACCTTATCCAATAGGCCATACGCTCACGGGCAGAACGCACATCATACAAGGGTTTGTACGGATGCTTAGCTATCTCCTCGTCGTTAAGCTCTACGCCGAGTCCGTGTCTTCTAGGCACCTCCAAGTACCCATTTTTGATTTTCTTCTCGTAGGCTTTATCTACTAGGTCATAGTGCCATGGCGGATCAAAGGGAAAGATTTCCTGTATCAAGAAATTCGTGGTGCAAGCATCAAGCTGTATGGTTGCGGCCGTTGCAACTGGACCATTACAGTTGTGGGGGGCAGCAGGCACACAGTGCGTCTCAGCCATTGCCACAATCTTCTTCGACTCAAGAATCCCGCCGGCAATACCGACATCCGGTTGAACTATGTCAAGTGCATTTTTATTTAGATATTCCCTGAACCCGCTTACTTTGTATATTCGCTCGCCACCTGCTACTGGTATGTCAAGATTCGCTGCCACCTGAGCCATGGCATCAATGTTATCTGGAGCAATTGGTTCCTCGTAAAAGAGTGGATCAAACCTCTCAAGTTTTTTGCCCACTCTGATGGCTACGGAAGCACTCGACAAATACATCCATCCACCATCTATCATTATGTCGACCTCATCCCCGACCGCATCTCGAACCGCCTCGATTCGCTTTATTACCTCCCGTTCATTCTTAACAATCTCCTCCTCTCCAAACGGATAGAGCTTCAGTGCGGTGAATCCGTTTTCAACAGCTCTAACTGCAAATTCAACATAATCCTCAAGCTTGCGATGGCTTGCCCAAGTATTTGCGTAAACTCTTATTTTGGAACGTACTCGACCCCCCAACATTTCGTACACTGGAACCTTCATCGCTTTGCCCTTGATATCCCACAAAGCTTGCTCTAACCCACTTATCGCACTGCCAATGAATGGACCTTTGTTCATACCCCAGAAACTTTCGTGACACATGAAGTAACAGAGGCGTTCAATGGCAAACGGATCCTGTCCGATAAGGAGACGGGCAAGCTCCTTAACTGCTCCTTCAACCGCTAAACTGCCGACACCATATGCCGCAGTGCATTCTCCAACGCCCGTAATTCCCTCATCCGTATTTACTTGAACAAAGACGAGATTCCTGCAAGCAGCGTTTACCAGATAGGTCTTTACGTTCTTAATTTCCATAGGCTACACCGTTTCTTTCAATAACCCAAGTCAAAATTTATAGTTTTGCACGGGCAACATGCATGCATCAGCGGAAAACTTGTTGCCATGTTAAAAGCCTTGCCTAAAAACAACGAGTACGTGTTTGGTGGTGGACCCGTGTCTAATAGACGTATGGTTTTCAACGCGTCGAGAAAGAAAGCCTCCAAGAAATTGCAGAATTCAAGGTTATTGAGGATACACTTCCACACTCTACGCCACTGGAAGGCGACAACACTTCATCATAAAACCAAAGACGTGTTATATGTCAAACGGTTCTTGGGCCACAGAAACATCGATAGCACTCTACTTTACGTGCAGATAGCGGACACAATCTTCAAAGAAACAATGGATGAGTTCACGGTGAAAGTAGCCAAAACAGCTAGTGAGATAAAGAGTTTGCTTGAAATGGGCTTTGAGTATGTATGCGAAAAAGATGGGTTAATATTCCTTGGAAAGCGCAAGTGAAATAGAACATAACGTAATTACTGGAAAAACTATCTATAATTCCTAATTGTGTATATGACTTTGCTATACGCAAGCCTTTTTTCCTTTACAATATATAGACTACTCACAAGGTGCTCTTAATGAGAATAGGTTTCTTTGTTTGGGAATACCCACCTAAGCTTGTGGGCGGATTAGGCACATATGCTGAATACATAACTCGAGAATTCGTTGAACTCGGACATGACGTCACAGTTTTCACGCTTAACCCTGGAGACTTACGGACAAGGGAAATAAGAAAAGGCGTAGAGGTTCATCGTCCATTAATTGCCAACGCAAGTAACGTGTTCCCAATGTTTGTCATTGATGACCTGAAAAAATGGGGAACAAACATCCGTTTCTTCAATAACCTTTTCATCTACAACATTCTTAGCGCAACAAAACTCATCAATAGCCTAATCAAGAAGGAAGGCTACCACTTTGACGTATTATGTGTTCATGACTGGTTGAGCAGTATCGCAGGAATCATAGCTAAAAATGAGATAAAGATACCTGTTGTTTTTCACGTTCACAGCACTGAGTGGGGTCGGAGTGGTGGTCACGGCTCGCAGGTAGTTTCCCATTTTGAATGGGCAACTGGTCAGGCCGTTGATCGTGTAATCACGGTCAGTCATTCGATGAGGGAAGACCTTGTTCGACACGGTTGGCCTGAATCAAAAATTAGCGTAGTCTGGAATGGTGTGGACCCTGAACGATACGATCCTAAGAGATGTAAAGAGGAAGATGTTAAGAAGATTCGACGCAAACATGGCATTAAAGATGATGAAAGTATGCTCTTTTTCTTGGGGCGACTAACATGGGTGAAAGGTGTAAGAAACCTAATTCAAGCTATGCCAATGATATTGGAGGATTATCCTAAGACAAAATTGGTGATTTTAGGTAAGGGGGAAGAACAGAGAGATGTTGTTGAAACGGCGAAAAGGCTTGGGATAGAGGATAAGGTTGTATGCCATTTTGAGTTTGTCCCTGAAGAAGAAAGGATTCTGCATTATGCTGCTTCTGACATCTGCATCTTTCCATCTACATATGAACCTTTTGGCATTGTAAGCTTAGAAGCTATGTCTATGGCGAAACCGCTTGTAGTTGGGGCTCATGGAGTAGTTGGCTTCAAAGAGCAGGTTATATGTCATGGTCCAGATCAGAATGGAGTTCATGTGAACGGTGGAGATGCAGCGGATATTGCTTGGGGAGTGAAGGCGGTTTTGGAGAATCCTAAGCGGGCGAAAAAGTGGGGAGAAAATGGACGCAAAAGAGTTTTGCAGTATTTTACTTGGACAAAAGCAGCTGAGCAAACTCTTCAGATATACCAAGCCCTCCAATCGTAGCTAAATAACAGATAGCTATCTATTTTTATTTGTAAGACCCCTGTTTTTATTAATACCATTCACACATGCAAGGCTCTCTTCAGCTTGAGCACTTCCACAAACTTGAGATTGAGCATTATGGGGAAAAATGTTCGAGTTAAAACATGGGAGGAATTCAAAAGATTAGCTATCGAAAAGAAACCGAAAAGCATCGTTTACATTATTGCCCTCGGCATTCCTGCTAGAAACTTAACAAGCCTTAAACTAATTCTACATGTTGAAGATGTTCAGTACATTTTCACTGATTCTGCAAAAGGCAACAAACTGAGAAAGACGGGGATACCTATTCATGCTGATAAGAAAGGAAACCTGTTTATTGAAGACGCTGATGTAAAAAAATTTCTGAGAGCACAACTGCAAAACGAGGATTTGCAGATTTTTTCTTACTGGACAATTTAACATATGCACGCGATTAAAAAGAATTTTGAATTTTATGTTGAAAAAATAGCGAGGTCTAATTATCAGCGTTTTGCCTGTGGTTTTGGCTTAGCGGGTACAGTCTCTGTTCTTTTTTCTTCTAACCTCTTCTCCTCTTCTCCGCTCGGTCTCCTAGAACCAGGCTTATTCATTTCGCCAGAAAAAAGTAGATTAGGAGGAGGATAAGGCGTATCAAGAATCGTAGCCAAAAGAAATGTCGTAGTGAAAACGCGTTGATACACTCTGTGGAGAAGTAAAGGTATCTTTGTTTTCGGGTCAACTTCCAACAATTTTTCTATTGCAGGGTTACTGCCAGAAAGAGTTGCCACTCCTTCAACCTCGAATTTCACTACACTAGGTTTCGTGCCCACCGTTAAAACAAAACTAACAACTAGTCTCCCACTCTTCCGCTCCTTTTCTTCCAACTTAGCGTTAACGTCAAAACTAAACGTAGCTGGCTCTTCTTTCCCCACAAACTTAACGCTACGCAAACCTAGAACATCGACTTCAATTGAAACTCCAGACGCAATACTTTCTGCTGAAATGACCAATTCCCCGCTTCACTTAAACCATTAACAGATGAACCTAACTTTTTTTCTCAACCTCACCACTAAATTTCAAACCTTAACGATTTTTTCACTTTGTGTGTAAGAACTTGCTACACACATTTTCTGTATGCGTGCGCATACACGTTGATTGATTAATGGCAAAGAAAATACTCGAGCTCTCGGCAATCTTCTCTGTAACCTTCACCAGCTATACTGGTACCCTTATACACAAAGTCTCTTAAACTTCTCAAAAGCCTGTTCTTCAGTTAGCTTTTGGTTAAAGGCCAACGGCACCTCTACCCGCATCCAGAAATAGATACGAAAATTTCTTTGTCAAATCCATCATGTCTTTAACTCTGCAATTTACCCTGAAAAAATTCTCCATCCTATTAGTCCTAACCCCCACCCCAATTACAACCATCCCCACTTTTTCGAGAAAATCAAGAGTTTCCCCCAGAGCGACTGTTACATTCGAATAGCCATAGGGCCATCCGTCAGAGAGAATGGTCAACAGCCTAAGATTTTCAGCTCTCTTCTTTAGAATTTCTCCCGCAAGCCGGAGAGCATCCGGCATGTAGGTGAGACCTTCAAATCGTAGTCCTCCAATCCTTGCTTTGATTTTTGGGCCATATCTTTCTGTTGTATCCTTCAAAATGAGAAACCTATCGTTAAATGCGTAAATTCCCCAAGATGTCGAATCTATCAACAGTTCCTTTGCAGTCTCAGCGAGACATATACACAAATTTCGAACGTCATTGCCAATGTAGCCCATACTTTTACTTGCGTCAATGAGGATGACCCAAGCATGGCTCTTGCTTATATTCTCGTCTCGCATGTAAACGTCCATTCTTGGACTTTTGCTAGCCATGACTTGTATAACCTCTTGAATGTCTAGAACCCCATACATTTTTCTAGGGTCCTCATCCAACGCATCAAACGCCACCATAAGGCTATCTATAAGCCTCCTTGTTGAGCTTTTAGTCGTTGTCTTCGCTCTAAGGTATTGCGTGTAGTCTTCAGTTGGAAAGCCGATTGATTTGAACTTAGTCTTGGATATAAGTTCTTCATATTTGCCCAGAATTTTTTCCTGTTTGGCTTTTTCGCGAGACCAAGAATCATAGACTTGAAGAGCCTCTGCCTCAACTGCCTTTTTACGCATCGTCTGTTGCGACTCACCTCCTGAAGCTTCTCCTCCCAGAGTTTCTAAACATTTGTTGAAGATGTCTCCAACTCCGTCGCCGGGTTGCACTTGATATTGAGGAAAAAGTGTACAGTGTTCCAATTGTTCTGTATGAGGCAGTGATGGAATTTCCAGTATAGGTCCATAACGTTCAAGAACGTGATAAATTCTATCAGCAACTTCTAATTCCATATTGTCCAAATTTACCTGCTCACCAGCTAAGGACTCTAGTACTTTCTCCTTTAGTTGCCTAAGCTCGTTCATTACTTGACTAACCGTTTTTTGTTCTTCAGTTCCTATCTTTCCCTCAGCTACTCCTAAATTAGCTTGCAATAACGATGCAGCCATGATTCGAGTGGCTGAATTCCAGATTCTGCCAAGAGGCTTCATTCTTTTAAAGGCAAGAGAGTTGGCGAAAGCTATGTCCACAAGCTTGTCAGGATGCTGTGCCAGAATATAGGCGTTGGCCTTAACATCTTCAACTAATGACTCAGTAAACTTTGCAACACGATTATCTTTCTGCTTCTCCCACTTAGAGTACGCTTCAAAATTTGAAGTGACAGCGTGTGCGCTAAGGTGGAAGACACACGCCTTGAGTAGTCTTGCAATTTGCAGTTTTCCCATAGACTCCGCTGGAAATTGATATCCCAAAAACGAAATTGCTTCCTCCTCCTCACCATGTATGATGGGTTCTGGCAAAGCTATTACAAAACCAACTTCGTCACGTGAAAGAGTTGGCTGCTTGAGTTTTGGGTCAGTGCGTAATTTTGTTTCGAACTGGTCTTTTTTGAATAAGAAAGACCACGCATATTCAAGGTAACCCACTGGAACCACCGTATTCTATTAAAGTTGTAGCCAGTGACCAGCTAACCGCTCTTAAAAACGCTTTCAATAATTCTTCTCACATCACCCTGCACTTCTAGGCTATCACTGGTCAAAGCAACTATTGTTTCCTCAGCAGCCGCTAAAGGATCAAGTCCATCGTTAATCAGAACCGCCCAATGCATCAGATCTCCAAGTGAAGGCCCGTAAGGCAAGTCCCCTGCCTTATATTGTCTCCGCATCTCTGCTCCAACCCTAAGAACTTTAAAAGCCGTGTCCTCATCCACGCCTTTTCTAGTTATCAGCTGCGCTTCTTCAGGAAGAATCCTATCTCCAACACTTGGATAGTCAAAATTTACCCATACACTCATACGCCTTCTGAAAGCTGCGTTCATGGGTTTGGTTCCCGCAAACTCTGCTGAAAAAGGGTTCATGGTAATCATTACGTATCCAAACTTATGACGCTTAACGACTTCACCATCCTTCTCCGTAATCACCATGTGCCCCCGTGTGTCAAGTACAGGGTTTAGCCTAGTGGCAACATCCTGTTTCATCATGTTGGCTTCATCCAAGTACATTAAACCTCCATTCCTAAGCCAAGAAACCAATGGTCCATCGATCCAGTTTTCTTTTCCAAGCCCAATGTACCGTCCTATAAGGTCATAAGACGATGTTTGAAGACCACAGTTAACTTCAAACATAGGTAACCCTGTAAGTTCAGCAACGAGATACGCGATATGTGTTTTTCCTGTTCCAGATGGCCCAATTAATGCACACTGTTTAAAATAGTAAAGAGCTCTTATTATCTGCCTAACGTAATCATGATCGCCTTGAATGTATGGTGGAGTACCAGCTGGAATTAAATTTCTAACCTTATCTGGAAATTCATAATTTCGATGAAGATTATATTTTTCGAGGTCAACATTATATAAGCCTTCGAGAGGCGATTTTGACGCAGATTGCTTCCTTGTCAATCGAACACTGATCCTAGCGCCATTTCGTCTAACATGCATCACTTCTTCGTCTGCCGTGGATGCCCCTCGGGTTTGGAGCGACAAATTTTAGCCTCGACATAAAATATAGTTTGGAAACCATATAAATATTATGTCGTATGACTTACGACTATGAATTATTCCCCACACTAAACATAACACAGCCGAGTAATAGAAGAAATCCTAAAGCCTATGCACATTAAAAATGTGCGAAGAATCATGCGACATACAAATCTTTTAGCTAATTCTTCTTTCCTCCTTAAAAGAGGATATTCATGAGCCAAGAGTCCCAAGAGACAAAAAAGAAACGTTTAGAAGACACTCTCAAATCTCTGGAGGATATACGTGAAGAAATTGGGCAAATGTCCGAACTTACGTCAGAAGAAAGCATGCTTGTCACAGAATTCCTTAAAACCCTTATCAAGGTTATGCAGTTCCTTCCACAAAAGCTACCAGTTTCCACCTCAGTATTGCCAGAAGAATGGGGAGAAGTGAACCAAGCAAGCCTAGATCTCACTGGTCAACTTCTTGTCCTTTATCCAGATAAAAAAATGGAGTCAATAAACTTAACAGAGCAGAGATACCGTGAACTCCTTATCAAAATAGCTTACAATGTCGTGCCAACGTTAAAGAGACTTATTACCTCACATCGACAAAAGATTGAAGCTCGTTTCAAGTTAATGTCGTCAGTTACAAAGGAACTTCAGAGAACAGCGAAAACACTTTCACTAGATGATTCTAAACAATCAACTGGCTGACCACTATTTTTGTGTGCATTTGCTAAAGCCTTTATAGAATGCACTTCAACCAGGTGGTCACAGAAGTTTTACAAGTTATTGACTGTGGAAAACTCGGCTATAAACTCGAATTTCTCCCCAGCCTTTTCTCCTTTTTTACGTAAAACAAGCTTTTCAGGAACCTCATCACGCACATATGTTACATAAAGTATGTCTTTTCCTAAACCAAATTTTTTCAGATCTTCAATTGTATCTCTAAATTTTTCAAGTCTCATGATCTTTCTGTTCATCTCCTCAATGACTTCGAAAAGCATCTCAGCCTCCCCTTGGTTGTCTGCGCTAAGCATAATATTTTTAAATGTAGTCCAGCTCGAGCTTTTCTTTTTACTTTTGCTTTTTTCTTTCTTGGATGATTTTTGTAGAGCAGATATTTCTTTGAACCATTCCTGGTCGCCATGGGTTGTTTCCAACTCTCTGAGAAAGAATCCTAACCTTTGACTATACTCTTCCACTGCAGCCTTGTAAGAATTGATTTCATCCTCAACGCTTTCACTTAACTCTTTGAGGGAATAGAAATTACGTATCTCTGTAACTAGGTTGCCCAACATTTTTCACGGTCCAACTTCGGTTTGTTTATTTTGAGTGGGCGGTTTCCCTTCATACATTATTCTGAATCCCCTCCAGCATTTTCTTTTGAAGTTGCAAACACTCTGTTGATGCTTTCTAATTCACGATACATCCTTTCAAAAAAGTTGATCCTCATACTAATTGTCTGTCTATACATTCTCATTGACCTTCCCAGTTCAGGAATAATATTCAAAAATACGGCTAAAACAATCTCTGGTGAATATTCCTCCAAAGGTTTAGAACTTACTTTAGTTTTCTCATAAACAAAAACTAAGTGTCCAGTTTCGTTTAGAATAATCTTGTCAGTTTTTTTGAATATTGGAATGGCGTCGGGTGGTATGACAAAAGATAGGTCCAATCGTTTGAGAACTGGCCGTATAAGTCTGCAGAGTTCCTTAGCCAATTTTTTATCTTCTATCAGAAACTCGCTTAATTGCACAGTTTCTTCATTTATTATTCTTAAAGAGTCCGAGAATTTTTGTTCGATCTCTCCTCTTATTCTTTCTATTTCTCCTTCATCAAACATTTCCAAATCTTGCCTCTGAAAAAGAAGATAGGGCAAATTAACTTCATTTGTTCTATCATCTGAAAAATCGCTCGATTTCGCCTTTTTTCGGACTATCTTTTTACTCAAAACGTTTATTTCTCCAATTGGACTGAATATTGAATCTTAATTTCAGTTATTTAGCAAATGTCTATCGAATAAGAAAATTTGTATGTAATATTCTGCTACACACTCAGGTGGGTTATACATAGGATATTACTGTGCGAGAATAAATGCTGTAAAATGAGATTGAATTAGTATAACACAAACGTGCACGTACATTTTCATCAAATATTATTGCAACAGTAAAGCGTGTCAAAGAAAAGAGAGGGGTCATTCGTCCTCTTTAGCTTCGTCCTTTGGCTCTGGTTCGTTCTTTGAGGATGCTTCTTGCTTCTGGCTCGGTTTTTTGTTAGGGAAAGCAGGTACCGTGTACGCATCAACGACGCCTGGGATCTGATTTAACTTTTTATGTATGAACTCTAAGGCTTGATTAGAGTTGTCAGCGTCAAACCACATGGCTACGTCCCAAGTTCCGAAAACGTTCATGACATATTGTAGGTCTACTCCCGGGCTAGGTTTTTGAGGAAGACCCCTTAGATTGCTTATTGTATCGATTACTTTCGTTGGACTCAGTTTCAGCAGGACCAAATATTGTGTCACACCAATACACCTCCGATTCTGTTTCTGATTCTTATTCGTGCTAAAGCTTCTAGCAATGAAAATCATTTAACTCTTGTGAACTGCAAATAATGATTATTAAAATACATTTATGTTTCATCCAAAAACTATTACTGGTCAGTAAATCAACAATAACTTATACTGAATAGACGGTTGTAGCAACAACTAAATAGAGACCAAAACCTGTTGCTTGTCGCATCAAGTCTGAGGCAGACCAAAACCAACTCGTAGCGCCATTAAAATGGTATCCAGCTAAAAACCATGCGAGACTCACCTCAATTAGAGGGTTAACTATTTTTGACAATTTTTGAGGCAAACTTATGAAATGCGAATTAAAACATAAGATTAGGTAGATTGGAAGATTAATTAAAAAGTCAAATATTGTTAGTCCGAGCGGAATGCCGTAGTTTTCCATAAATATTCGTACATATGGATTGGCTTCTTTCGCTGGTGTAGTGCAAAAGATGAGGGTTGCAAAGTAATCAAACCAAATGAAAGTGAACAGCAAACAAGTTCTTTTTAACCAAATATTATTTTTCGGAATCAAATATTTCCCAAAAAATAGAACGTTGCTCAATTTGCTCTCCATTCTATTTACCTCGAGCCCCTCTTGTTTACGCTTTTTTCTTCATAAAATATAATGAGATTTCAGCAAATTAAACATATTTACCTTTTTTTGGCGTAAATGTCAATAGTCCATCAACTTTAGCTTGGTTTAAGGTGGCAATCCATTTTTGCTATGTTCTTTTTTTCGAAATAAGGCTTTAATTATCTGAAATCCACGTTTCATCATGGAAGATTATGTCCCAATCTGAGAACACTAGCGAAGCTAATGCAAAAGCAAAATTGGATTATTTCGGTGAAGAAGAAATTATCCGTGGCAAGAACTGGAACTGGAAAGCGTTTAAATCTACAAAAGATTATCCAGTTTCCACCAACTTACTCGAGTGGGTTATCGGGCAAGAGCGCGCGTTAAGTGAATGTTACCTCTGTCTTAAAGAATGGGTTCATAAGCTCAAGTATCTTGAAAAGGAGAAATGGTGTGACGCTTGGAAAAACCCAAATGAGAAGCCAGAAGTAACAAAAACGATTTCTCCTGGACCGTATCTTCTGTTGCTTGGAGATCCTGGGACAGGCAAATCTTTGATTGGGAGAGCACTTGCAGCCCATCTAACTGAACTGTACAAACTGCAAAAGATTCAACTTCAAGATGTTGCTTGTTGGTCAAACAAGTTGATTCCAAGTGAACCTAAAATTTCATGTTATCCTGCTGGTGATGGGAAAAAAGTTATTTTGAAAGAAAAATTAAAGGAAGCCAAGAAACTATTTCTTCAGAGACTTGGAGTGAAATTTCTAACGTACCTAATGATAGCTGTAGCCTCAATTTTTCTGTTTGCTGGCTTCTATTACCTATGGCAACAGAAACTTATCTGGGACTTAAACGCAACAATTGATACTCCCTTCTACTATGGTCCCGTACAGGCAAAATACAACGGTGATTTTCTGAAATTCATTTTGGATACTTTTGTTAATATCGGAAGTACAACGTTCCTTCCAGCTGGAATGATGCTGATGTTGCTGTTGCTCGTAGTCGTTATTGGGCGCTTTGGAATTTTAGGTGGTTCCAAGGGAATAGGTGGAGCTAAAGCAACTAATGTGCCAAAGCTTATAGTTGACAATTCAAGAAAAGCTGCTCCATTCATAGATGCTACTGGACACGGGTCTGCTCAGTTGTTCGGAAGCATTGCCTGGGACCCGCTGCAGACTGGTGGTCTCGGAACTCCAGAACATCAAAGGGTGACCGCAGGAGATGTTCACAGATCTCATCTTGGCATTATCTACATCGACGAAATTAAAAACTTGAAGCCGGATGAAGCAGTTACGTTGCTGACTGTCCTAGAAGACGGGCAATTGCCAATAACGTTGAGAAGCCGGTGGGGTGGTGCTAGTGGAACTGCGGCAATGGCTGTGGCAACAGAACCTGTCCCTTGCATGTGTTTTTTGGTTGGCGCTGGAAACTTCGATAGCATTGGGCAAATTCACCCTGCACTTATGGATAGAATTTATGGCTATGGCAAAGTTGTCCGAATGAACAATGACATGCCTAACACTGTTGAAAATCGCCGCAAATATGTTCAGTTCATCGCACAAGAAGTTTCTCGGTTCCGCTTGATCCCCTTCAGTAGAGAAGCATGCGAAGAAATTATCGATGAAGGACGTAGACGAAGCAACAAGAAAGACGCACTAACCACGAAGTTTCGGCCAATGATAGCCATAGTGAAAACCGCTGCTATCTTGGCAATGGATGAGGACTCGAAAGTGGTCAAGAGAAAATATGTTAAAGAAGCAATAGATAAACATTGTAAGACCATTCAAAAGCAAATTCTTGAACACCAAATGAACGAGAGGGAGAAATTGCTTGAGATAAGGCCTGAAGGAGCGAAGTCCGGCCAAATTTATGGAATTGCTGTTGTCGCAGACCCCTACAGTGGAGAAATGACTGGAAATGTCTTAACCGTTAAAGGCTTTCTGGAAAAACGCAGTAAACAACAAAAGAATCCTTTAGGAGAATATTATAAGGTAACTGGAATAGCAAAGGAAGGAAAAGAAAAATTCATTGCAGACAGTGTTGCAAAAGTCAGAAGTGTCATATTGCAGAAGTATGGCGTTGACATTGCCTATGACTATTTCTCTCACCTAGATTTCGCTCAAGCCTACGGCGTTGACGGGCCAAGCGCTGGAGTTACAATGACAATTCTTCTCTGCTCATTAATAGAAGGAAAGCCTCTTCGACAAGACGTTGCCGTAACCGGAGAAATCAACATTGGTGTTGATAATGTGATACAGGTAACGGCAGTTGGTGGACTCCACGAGAAGATTAAGGCAGCTGAGGCGTGGGGGTTCAAGAAAGTTATTATTCCAGCGAAGAATTATAAGCACTCAATAGATCCAGCAGACTATGATGTGGAAGTTATTGGCGGCGAAACATTGGATGAGTATCTAAAAGAATGTTTGGTTAGCTCTTGATTTAAATTCAAAACTTTTTTTGAGCAGTGTTCTAGCAAGATAGATAACTTATTTCCAATTCATATTTTGAATTCAGAAGTATAAAATATGAGATTATTTCAATGGACATCTAACTCTGGATTCGGATTCGAATTCAGAAACTGAGGCTGAGATACGGTGGAAACAATAACCGAAAAACCTGAAAGATTAGTTAACTTGTACGAGGATAATGCACGAGTATGGAAACTTCTTAGGAAGGATAAAGAACCCCTTAAGTCGCTTCAAGTCATTGAGGATATGCTTCTTGGTTTTGGGCTTTCAAACAATGAGATACGAGTTTATATTCATCTTGCAAGGTCTGGAGTACGTAAAGCGCGTGAAATTTCAGATGCTCTTTCTCTCCATAGAACTGAAACTTATAGAATTTTACGTGATTTGGAAAGGAGGGGAATTGTATCTTCTATTTTAGAAAAACCCTTGAAATTTATGGCTACACCATTTGAAGAAACTATTGATATTCTCATAAAAGCTAAAAAACAAACGATAAAACTTCTCGAAAGACAGAAGAAAAATCTTGTCAACATTTGGTTTTCTATTCCTCAACAAAAGATAGAGCCTCAAAGTAAGGAGGTTTTTCAGATACTGGAAGGGGAAGAACAAATCAATTTGAAGGCTGATGAACTTCTTGAGAATTCGAAAAAAGAAATTTACTTGCTTGCTCCTGATTTAGATCTCTTACGTCTTTATCATTCAGGCTTCACAGATAAACTGGAAAAATTCTCGGGAAAACGCTTTCAGGTTCGGCTGTTAACCAATTATTCGCCAAAAAGTCGCTTTATTGTTGATAAAATGAAATTAACTGATGTAAAGTACTTGTCCTCGAATGTTGAGGAACTTCCAAGTTTCATAATATCTGATCAAGGGCAAATTCTGTTTTCAATCAAAAATGATAATGATGTACAGGATGTTGGAGTGAGAAGGAAAAAGGGAAGAATATCTTCTCTATGGACGAATTACGAAGCCTTTGTCAAAGCTTTAAAGATGCTTTTCTTTGAGTTGTGGACCACTGAAACATCATCTTCGCTTAGTACTGGTTTATCTAGAAAACCCTGAGAGAGAAGTCAACTGTTTATTTTGGCAATGCTCTCAGTGTGTAGCATCAAAATACACACAAATGGTTTATCCTTACCAACAAGTAAACTTTTATGGTGAAAAAATGAAGGGATTTCTAAAGAGTAAGAGAGGACTAAGCACTGTAGTTACGACATTGATTATTCTAGTGGTTTCAGTTCTGCTAGCAACAGTCGTCACCTACTACGCCATTAACATTACTACGACTAGGCTAGAATCAGAAGACCTAAAGATAACGAAAGTGCACATCTGGGCTAATTCTTCGGAGGCTCAGGCAGCGTTTGTTCTAACAAACGTCGGCGGAAGAGACGTTCTGCTTGACAAGATAACAGTCCGCGACCAAAGTTCAGCATGGACAAGCGTCTTCTATTGGGAAGCAAACGTAACAGTGTCAACTGATCTGGCGGTTACAAGCGATCCATTGAATGCCAGTACTGCAACTATCACTGTCCAAGGATCTGGTAGAACGTTCACTCAAGCTTCTGATGACATTGCCGTGGCATCTGGCGCAACAATGGTTATCTACATTGACTCGCCTGACAGCATAACCGTTAGCGACATAGGCGTTACCACTCGTTTAACCATCCACAGCGCTAATGCAATGTATTCAAAAGAGTGCAACGTCGAATACATCAGCTAAACTCTCCTCTTTTTTTTTCCTTTTCTTAATTTAGATAGTTCATTCTAGGAGGATAGCGCATATTCGTGTGTAGCACACAAATACACACAAATCATCTTATTTTTACTCAAAGGAACTTCTGCGGAGGAGAAAAGTCAATATGGGACGCTTTTTAAAGAACAGGAGACCAAATGCCTCCATTACATCTTCTATCTCTTTTTCTAGACAAGAAAAGAACGGCGTGAGTTCTGGGAATTGGAAAAAAGCGTTCTCAAAATTTTGGCTATCCAAAAAAGGAATGGCGATTCCGGTCACATTTTTGATATTATTTGTTTCCCTTTCCTTCATCATTTCGTTAACGTATTACTTTGCGGTCAGCAGAGTAAACAGCAGAAGCCAGCTGCTAAAAGTCTCGGCAGCAAAACAAAACATGTTCTCTCTCGAAAATTCTGTTGCATCTGTCGCTTGGTCTCCCGGCTCTTCAAAAGTTCACTCTTTTAATGATTACGGGGGCAACTTCGTGGTGGAGCCAGAGGCAAAAAGCCTCCTCATAAACGTTACTGACAATTCATTTTACGATGTCGTTTTCAACAGTTCAGTTGGCAAGGCAGTCTATGAGCTGCCGTCATCAGAATCCATGTTCAGCACTGTATTCTTAGAAGGTGACAACAGGGTTGTAGTCAACCAAAGCACGTCAACAATGACACAACTTTACGAGTCTGAGGGTACAGAGTCACCAGAGATAACGCTATCCTACAGGCCATTAGCTTCATCCACCGAGATCGGATCAAATGATGAGAAGCCTTTAAACAATTTGCGAATATACATTCTCAACCTCAACTCGTCTCAGAGTCTTACATTTCAAGGAAGCTTCTACCTTAGAATCAACTGTGTAAATGTTACATCTACTCTGCGAAGCTACAATTTCTCGTACCCGATCACTTCTCTAACTGTTAAAGCAACTCTTGACGGAGTTGATGGCGAGGTTTCGCTTCCAATCTCAAGTAGTGCAGAAGGATCCTTAGTAAATTTGGAGATAGTAACGTGTGAAGTTCAATTACAAAAGACCGAGGTGTAACTAGGATTGCCGTCGATAGCTTCTAATTACCTCTACTCTTTCGTCGCTCTCTTGGCTGTCAGCACATTTCTTGTGGGAGCATTTAGTTATTACACAAGTACTTTGCGAGTCATACCTGAAATTGAGCAACTTAAAAACATACTTGATCATGTTGTTGCAAAGGGAAACGAACTTTTGACACTAGCAACCACAACCAACACAAACGTAAGCATTGTTGTCCAACTACCTTCAAGCATTGGTCATCGACAATACTGGATTCAAGTTCGAAACAACACATCAAACGCTTGGTTAGAAGGCGCACTAGGACGTTATGAAGAAAGCGGAACAACACACAAAGTCTTCTTTCCAGGAAAAGCATCAACATTAGGGCATTACATTAGCGGATATGGCCCCGCGTTTTTAGAATGCTACATGAACGGTTCAATTCCCCAACTCAATCTGGAGTCTCAGGAGGATTAACAGCCAAATGAAACATAAAGCTCAGAAACATGGTGATAAGCGGAAAGAAGATGTAGATGAATTTTTGTTTGAAGAAGATTTGATGGGACGTTTAGATATAAAACAAAGAGCTGTCCCAGAAGGATATTTTGAAGTAGAAACATATCCTCTGAAGCCTCCATTTTCTTACGCTTACATAGTTCAAAGTGAAGACACAGCAGAATATCTTTACATCGTCAACGAACTTTCCCTGCTCCGTAAGGAAAGGGAAGCATATGCTAGGATGAAAAACGTCCTAGATTACGAGCTAAAAGCTCCTGAAGGCGAAGAAACCCTAATTCAGTCTTTCCATAAACAATTACCTGAAATAATCGATAATCGTCCGAAAATACTCAGAGAGATTTCCGCCATAGGAACCAAAAAAATCCTATATTATTTGGAACGCAACATCGCTGGATATGGAAAAATAGATCCATTAATGTTTGACCCATATGCCGAGGAC
>Ga0209635_10000585_pt1 | contig 25435 bp, 19 predicted proteins | sample DeeMarSWOR230_32_FD_187463 | JGI IMG/M metagenome (GOLD analysis project Ga0209635, IMG submission 187463) | Marine sediment microbial communities from White Oak River estuary, North Carolina - WOR-2-30_32 (SPAdes) (version 2) | ecosystem: Environmental > Aquatic > Marine > Intertidal zone >...
AATGATCACCAGGCGAATAGAAAATCGCTTCTTTATAATATGCAAAAACCGCCTGGTACCTCGCTCTGTGTTTTTCAGCCTCCATCCACTTACCTCGAGCTTCCAAAACAGTTTCCACAAATCCCTAAAAAGCTTCAGGCTTTATTGTCATCACATGGAAAAGCAAAAAGGAATTGCCAAGCTCATTTCGGCAACTCCTTCGATTAAAAGAAAAAGCTGGTCGGGGCGAGAGGATTTGAACCTCCGACCCCCTGCTCCCAAAGCAGGTGCGCTATCCGGGCTGCGCCACGCCCCGACTCTGTGGTGACAATATAGTGCGCAAGTGATTTTCTGTCAAGTCTAACATTAATTATAAATTATTGACCGTCTTGCGTGTTGCGTGTTGCTTGGAACAAAATATCGGGGACACCCCCACACAAGACGCAAGACGTAAGACGCATGACGTCACAATATCTTTGTCAGTCAGAACTCCTTATCTCTTCAAGCAGCTTCCTGAGATAATCTTTAGCCCCCGCCAATGCCAGAGCTCTATGACTTATGCGGTTCTTCAGGTCCTGCTCCATCTCGGCAAAGGTCTGGCCGTATCCATCCACCTCAAAGACGGGGTCGTAGCCAAACCCTCCTCCGCCCCGACGCTTTGCGGTGATTCGGCCCTCGCAAATCCCCTCTACAAGATAAGGAGAACTCCCCGGCTTCACGATGACCACAACCGAACGGAAACGGGCCAGCCGATCTTCGGGGAGAATCTTCTGCATGAGGTTGAGAAGTTTATCGATGTTCTGCTCGTACGTAGCGTTCTCACCGGCAAATCGCGACGATCGAACGCCTGGCTTTCCCCCCAGAGCATCGACCTCCAGGCCGGTATCCTCGGCCAAGCTCAGAAGTCCGGACACCTGAGCGGTATAGCAAGCTTTCTGTATGGCGTTTTCTCTCAGGGTCGACCCTTTTTCTTCCACCTCAGATAATTGAGTAAACTGGTCGGTCGTGAGCAGTTCTATTTCCTCCATATCTTTGAGGATCTCTCGCATCTCACCAATTTTGTGCCGATTGCGGGTGGCCAGCACCAGCTTCATGACCCGAATCCTACAAGTTTCAAAGCCCTTTTCTGGGCCTCGATGAGCTCATGGATGCCAGCCCGCGCCAGGGTTAACATCCTCTGCATCTGGGCCTGAGAGAAGGTAGCCCCCTCGGCCGTACCTTGCACCTCCACGAACCTGCCTGAACCGGTCATGACCACGTTCATGTCCACCTCAGCCTCGCTATCCTCTTGGTAGCAGAGGTCCAGAAGAGGTTTTCCAGAGACCAGGCCAACGCTGACGGCGGCCACGGAATCCTGAATCACTCTCTCCCCCACCAGATTTCTTTCCTGAAGCCACCCGACGGCATCAAAAAGGGCCACAAAAGCACCCGTGATGGCCGCCCCCCGCGTGCCCCCGTCGGCCTGAAGGGTGTCACAATCCAGGATAATGGTCCTCTCACCCAGTTTATGAAGGTCGGCTATAGCCCTCAGACTCCTGCCGATGAGTCGTTGAATCTCGTGGGTTCTTCCCCCCACCATCCCTCGAGTCGATTCGCGAGAGGTTCGAGTCTCAGTGGCTCTGGGTAGCATAGAATATTCCGCTGTCACCCACCCTTGGCCGCTGTTCCTCAGAAATGGGGGCACGCTCTCCTCAACGGTGGCTGAACAGATCACCCTGGTGTGTCCCAGCTCTATGAGAGCAGAACCCTCAGCGTGGCGCATATAATTCCTGGTGATGGTGACGCGACGGAGCTGATCTGGCAACCGGCTATCGAAACGTTTCATTTAAGCTCCCTCAAAAGCTATTTACCCGGACGACGTTGGACAGGGGGTTTGCTAAAAATCTCTCTCCGATTTCTAGAAACCGGCGGGGCATATCTGTGACGAAGAAATGATGCTCGGGAAGTGAGGACAGATCGCGGCTGAGCTTTTCCCGCTCCAAAATTTCTTTCACACACGCCGCTGTGGCACTGGCAGAGTCGATGAGCGTCACGCCGTTGCCCATCGTTTTCTGGATCATCTTTTTTAATAAAGGGTAATGAGTACAGCCCAAGACCAATGTGTCAATACGGCAGCTTCGCAGGGGGGATAGGTACCTTTCGGCCACCTGTGCTGTGACCGGATCATCAGTCCAGCCCTCTTCGGCTAAAGGGACAAAAAGCGGGCAACTTCTAGCAAAGATTTGTATTTTTTTATCTATCGCCTTCATGGCCTTCTCATAGGCTCTGCTGAAGATAGTGCTATCGGTTCCTATAATCCCGACACGCCCACTTCTAGTGGCGTCCACAGCGGCATGAGCCCCCGGTTCGATGACCCCCTCGATGGGCAGATCAATGTGTCTGTGTAAGAGGTCCAAGCTGTTTGATGAGACCGTGTTACATGCCACCACGATGAGTTTTACACTCTGCTCCACCAAGAACTGCGCGTCCTGGAGGGCAAACTTTTGAACGGTCTCCTCAGACTTGGTTCCGTAAGGTACCCGGGCCGTGTCCCCAAAGTAGACGATCTCCTCATTGGGCAGCTGACCAAAGAGCTCCCGAACGACGGTGAGCCCGCCGATACCAGAGTCAAAAACGCCGATAGGCCGGCGTCGTATCTGTTCAAAATCCTTTTTCATGTCTTTCTACAGTCCTTCATATTTCTCTTTGAAAACTTTGACGCTTTCATAAAGGGACTCGGCAATTTTTTGACGGAACCAGCGCTTTTTGAGAAGCGCCTCCTCTTCAGCATTGGAGATGAAGGCCGTCTCCACCAACACAGCGGGCATATAGGCGCCATTGAGGACGTAAAAGGGGGCCTGGTTCACCCCACGACTCTTGATGTGCAGCTTTTTCTCCAATTCTCCCTGGATAATTCCGGCCAGATGCTCGCTCTCTTGGTGAAATTCGTTTTGAATCATGTCGTAGAGGATGAAGTCCAGATCGCTCATGCCAGCCATGGCGATCTGGGGACCTTCAAATTTAAGAGCGGAGTTTTCCAAAATAGCCGCAGCTCTTCCGGCGTCATTCTTGGCCTGATCGAGAAAGTAAGTTTCAAAACCATCGGCCTGTCTTCGTCTAGAGGCGTTGGCATGAACGCTCAAAAAGATATCGGCTCCCTGCGCGTTGGCCAGTTTGGTGCGTGCACTCAGTGGAATGAACGTGTCATCCTCTCTGGTCATGATGACCTTCATGCCCAGGCGGTCCTCCAAGAGATTGGCCAATCGCTTGGCGATATCGAGAACGACCTCCTTCTCTTGGAGGCCAGTGGCTCCTATGGCTCCGGGATCTTTGCCCCCATGACCTGGGTCGATGACCGCCACATCCACCGGATTTCGAACTCTGTCCTCCTCGAATCCCCGTGCCCTAATAAGATCCTCAGAGGCGTTCCATGTGGCCGACGGCTCCCTACGCAGGCTAAGCAGAATCCGGTCAGGGTCCGTGCGACGATAAGCCTTATAGCTAATAGGCTCCTTGTTCAGTTTGAATGAGATCTGGGCGCAGTCGGGAAACTGATAGGCGCGAACTTCTTGAATCTGACCGCTCTTCTCCAGGGATTTGATCTCGCTGGGACGAAGAGTGCCGCCGAAGATGCTCACATGAAGCCAATTTGGTCTGCTGGTGCTGAGCTCAAACTCCCGAGGCCCGGTGAGGACAATGCTGACTAAGGTACCATTCGACTTGGGGCTGATTTCGACTCCCTGGATGTTATGTTCCCCCAGGGAGACTTTCAACACCCGTTCAGTCGGCGTCCAGGTCATCTTCTCCGACAAAAGCTCGCTGATCAGAGGGACGAAATGCTTGATGGGCACTAAAATCCCGCCCACCCCATAGAGCGCCTTGACCGGCATAAGGAGTTTTTGATCGTCTACCACTACCACAGGGTTTCGGGCCGTCACCTTGACTTTGTGTTCTCCTATAACCAGGACCATCTTTTTGGTTTCAGTCCGCCAGAACTGGCCCGCCCCAAGGACGCGAGCCAGATCATCCAGGGCGACATATTCTTCGCCGGCGATGTTGGTGGATCTCAAAGTGCTCGGGGCGCGCTTGCCACCAAAATCAACCCGAACGGCTGCCTGAGCTCTGATAGCGGATAAGCCCAGAGCAACAACCAAAACGGGGAAAAGGCATCGCCCAAGACGCCTACACATGAATTAACGCCCTCCTTTGGGACGACCGAGGGTTCTGTCCTTTAAAGCCCTTTGGATGGCTCGTTCCGCTTCGCGCTTCTCAATATCAGCTCTCTTGTCATAGGTTCGCTTCCCGCGAGCCAAGGCTAGTTCAACTTTCGCCTTTCCTCCGGTAAAATAGAGTCGCAGGGGAACGAGCGTGAAACCCTTCTCGGTGGTTTTGCCCACAAGCCTCTTGATTTCTCGCCTGTGCATCAAGAGCTTGCGGGTTCTGGTAGGATCCGGATTGAAATGGCCCCCCTTCTCGTATGGGCTGATGTGCATGTTGTATAGAAAGAGCTCTCCTCTCTCCACGCGAGCGAAGCTGTCCCGGAGATTGGCTCTTCCCAGCCGCAGCGACTTCACCTCGCTTCCGTGGAGTTCGATGCCGGCCTCCATACTCTCCACGATATGATAATCGTGGCGGGCCTTGCGGTTGGTGGCCACAATTTTCTTTTCCATTACAGAAACATCCCTATCACTCTGAAACGGGAATTTTCCTGTCCAAAATAGTATATTTGCCCTCTGCGAGCAAGAAAAATCTTGACAGGAACAGAAGCTTGCTATATTTTACGTGGTGGTTTTGGGATAAACTTCGTGGCAGACAATATGTGCCGAAGTGGTGGAATCTGGTAGACGCGCTGCGTTCAGGGCGCAGTGGGTGTATGCCCGTGCGGGTTCGAGTCCCGCCTTCGGCACCATTACCTTAAATTAAAAGACAGAGCTTCTCTTGCGAGAGGTTCTGCCTTTTTTATTGAGACGGTATCATTAGGAGCGGGTTGCTTTTCCTGCTTGAACCTCATTATCAAAAAAGGCTAACTTGAGCAGAAGAAGTTTATTTTTTTCTATTTTATTATTGACAAACTTTGGGGTACATAATATAATGTACCTGAAGATAAGTCTATATGCTCCTCAGTGAATAAGTAAGGTGTAACGTGAAAGCCAAAATTTTCTATATGGCTTTGTTGGAAGGGTGGTCAGAGCCTACCCGCAGCGAAAGCGAGAGGAGCTGTGGGTTTTTTGTTGCTTTTTGCAAGCACAGTGAGGAAAATGATGAAGTGTTTAGCTGTTGGTTGAAGGCGGGTTATTTTCACAAGATCATCAAGATGGTGCTGGTTAGGTGAGAAAAGGGAGAATCCAGCGACGGGAGGACATCAACTTCAAGAGGCATAAAAACCGTTGCGGAGAGTCATGCCAGGCAGAATTGCCCCGAGCTCAGGCACGGGTCGCCTCCCCCACCATTATAAGAAGAGATTCAAGACCCTCTGATGGCACGGCCAATTTGGTTTGATAAGAGTCTATAGAGGGGCTCCAAAGATCATCGGCACTCAGGCACTTTGTGTCTGAGTGCTTGCTTTTTTGTAAATAAAAAACCTCCCGGAAACCCGAGAGGGATCTCAAAAAGACAAGGCATGAATTCGGGAGCATTCTGGCTCTCCCCTACAAAAGTTTGCCCATTTCTACCAGCCTTCTTGCGCTCTTTCGTTTCTTTTACTTTTCCTTTTCTTTAAACACACACAGCCTATTTCGACTCAAAGCCTTGGCTTTGTAAAGGGCTTCATCGGCGCGCTTGATGAGATCCTCCTTGCTCTGAGCATCTGGGGGATAGGTGGCCAGGCCCACACTTACCGTCAGCGTCCCTTTCTTCTTTCTGCATTCGCCCTCAAAATCTGTTTGCTCCACCACGGACCGGATCCTCTCACCAATTAGCCTTGCCTCTGCCTGATCGGTTTCGGGGAGAACCACCACGAACTCATCCCCCCCGTATCGAGCGATATAGTCACAACCGCGAACGGCACGTGACATCACGTGAGCCAGTTTCTTCAGAGCTTCATCCCCTGCAGGATGACCGTTGTGATCGTTGTACTCCTTAAAATCATCGATGTCAATCATCAGGAGAGATAGTTCATGGCCATAACGCTGAGCCCGCTCGAGCTCTGTCTTCAAGAGCTGTTGAAAGAAAGTGTAATTAAAAAGCTCGGTCAGCCCATCGATGCGAGAAAGTTGCTTATAGATCTCCCCCTCTTCGGCCTTTTTCCACAGCCTTCTTCTTTCCAGGGTTTTGGCCAACACAATTTTGATCTGGTCGAGGTTAAATGGTTTGGTGATAAAATCAGCGGCGCCAAGTTTCATCGACTCAACAGCCATTTCCATGGAGGCGTATCCCGTCATAACTACCACATCTTGGTTGGAATCTCTCTCCTTGGCGGCCCGAAGCACCTGTATTCCATCCATGTCAGGCATGGTGATGTCTGTGATGATCAGGTCGAAAGAGTTCTTCTTAAATAGTCGTAAAGCCTCCTCCCCTGAAGAGACGGCTTTGACCTCGTATCCTTGCTCTTGAAGGACATCGACCATAAAATTCCGAATGATCTCCTCGTCATCCACGATCAGAATTTTGATCGGGTGAGCGTCGTGGGAATCATCTGTTACCTTTGTATGATCTCCAGGAGTCGACCCGACCTTGGCTTTATGTACGGTCATATTTGCGCACCAAATTTGTGTGTCAGTTTAGTAAACTGATCATGACCTGGCGGGTTAGTCTGCGAGTACGGTAATCCTCTCAATCCCGCTGTCCACAGCAAGTTCTGAACCGTGATTGTTGCCGTTCCTTTATTTCTCAGAATACAGCAATCCCCAGTCCTCTTCTAGATTATCGGTATCGAAAGAGGTTTAACGGTGCGAGCAATCTCCTCTTGGGGAAGCTCGGAGACCTTTTTGATGATAGCTGCTCAATCGATAAAACTCGCGGTTTCAGAGAGAATCCTTGGTCTTGTAGAAAAGTACCCTGCAATTTCCGTTCCAACAAAACCCTAAAATGCCGAAATTTAGCCCCCTAAGTTCCAAGTCTGCTTTCCTCTAATATGGCAGAGCCTGGTGAGTGTTTCTCGCTCCGGGGCCTGAAGGAATCTCGCAAAATAAACGGGTACGTGGTATTATGCAACGCCTTATGCAAACGGCAGCCTCACGGCATACCATAAAAAAATGCCCGACACACAGGTCGGGCACCTTGCTTGTGTTCTGCACTGAACCTCGTAAGCCCAGGTTTTAAATACACTTCTCACTCATAAATGCTTCCCCCAACGAACTCTCGCAATAGCGAATCGCCAGGCACACAGCCATCGTCGGTGACCTCCTCGATGGCGGCCAAGAGTTCGTAGATTCGTTGAGCCCGGATGATAGCATCCTGACGCCTGGGGTCGTCCTTACAGCGTTTGATAAAAGGTGGAAAGTAGGGAAAAAGGTATTTCTTTAAAATGGGCAGCTCATAAGGCAAAGCTCCGTTCAGGATAAAATCGGCCTCGTGGATATAGGGAATGATGTGTTTCAACTCGCTGCGTCTCACGTAATGCCAGTGGCCGATAGTTCGCTCCGGATTATAGCTTCTATGGAGGTGGTCTCGAATCATCCTCCTCAACATCCTAACATCCGCCCAGCGGGCAAATTGTCCCCGCTCATCTCTTAGCTGGCTGATGGTTTCGATGTACAGTTTGAACTTCTGGTCGTGAGGGACACTGCGGGTCAAGGGCTCATAGAGACCGTGCAGGCTGTCCACAACCAACATCTGATCCTCACCCAGTGTCAATGCATCCGTTTTCTCTTGACGGGTGCCGGTCTTAAAGTCATAGCGCGGGACGTGAACCGTCTCTCCCTTGAGCAACTGGGCCAGGTGCTCGTTTATCGTCTTCAAATCCAGAGCCTCTGGTGTCTCAAAATCATAATCTCCAAATTCGTCCTTGGGATGCATCTCCAGGTCGAAGAAGTAATTGTCCAGGCTCATGGGCACAGGATGACAACCACGCGCCCGCAGCTTGGCGGTAAGCTTGGCCGTGGTTGTGGTTTTGCCTGAGGACGAGGGGCCGGCCACAATCACCATGCGGATCTGGTGCCCTAGCTCGCAGATGGCTGCGGCTGCCCTGGAAATATCCTCATCATAGGCTCGATCTGCGTCTGAAACCAACTGTGGAAAGCTTCCGTCCCGCACTCGCCGATTCAATCCCTCAATGGTATCGACGCCGTGCTCGACGTTCCACAACAGGACTTTCCACATCACCTGGTAGGGAATATATTCTCGTACGCTGACTCCCGCCTTCTTCTTGCGACGGAGTCTAGCCCTCTGATCGCGATAGAGGATATACGCCTTGGCAGTTCGGGCGTGGCCATTCTCTATGAGAACTTTTTCGGCGATGTCCTGAATCTCCTCGACGGATGGGGTGGCCTCGGGCGGAAAATACTGGTTCAGCATGGCCACCACTTTGCCGGCGAGACTCTGAGCCAACTGCCGATCTCGACCGCCCACGCTAGCCGCAGCCTTGTAGATAGCATTGGCGATCTTTTCCTCGTCCAGGGGAACAACCTGACCCGTTCTTTTGATGATGTGGGTAATTTGTCCCTTTGCAGCCATCGAATCTCCTCTTGTTGCCAAGATGTTGCTAAAAGAGCCTTCCGGAATATGGCCAAAAAACAACAAAAAGTCAAGAGGGAAGCCTTATATCCCCTTGGCTTCCCCGGAAATACGAGCGTCCCCGACGGGATTTGAACCCGTGTTGCCGGCGTGAAAGGCCAGTGTCCTAGACCGGGCTAGACGACGGGGACGGTTCTGGATGCTGAACTATAGTTTGGAAAGTTTAGAAAGTCTTGAGAGTTTTTAGAGTTTTGAGAGTTCTGAGAGAATGGCAATGGCAATAGCAATGGCTATAAAAGGCTAATAAGCGATAGGCAGTAAGCAAAAGACGGGAAATGGGAAACAAGAAGCAGGAATCACGAGCCAGTTTCCCGGATCCCGAATCCCGAGTCTCGGGTCTCAGATTTTCACGATCATCGATTCACGATCACCGATTACCGGTTTTTCAATTCTGGCGCGCCCGGAGCGACTCGAACGCTCGACCTGCGGATTCGAAGTCCGACGCTCTATCCATCTGAGCTACGGGCGCACAACAAGTTAGGTATTGGAGAAGTTCTATTTGCTAAGGATTTGCTTCCCTTACCGAATTCAGAGTAACGCCAAGAGCGGTTCTGTCGCTTTTCATTGGCTGACCGTTAATATTACGAAAACCATCTGTGAAATCAAGACTTTTCTTTTTTCTCCTTGAGCCTCTGTATCCACTGAAATGATATTCCTACGCCAAAATAGATTTGAAAATACTCGGGATGAATGTCGACTGAATCTTCACCGAGCTGCTGCGGCACAGAAAAGCTTTTCAAATATCGTACGCCTCCATCGATGGCAACCGTATTGGAGAAGTTCAAATCGACACCCAACGTGATATCGTAGCCAAATACCGTATGGCCTTCATCCTTTAGATCCTGCCGAATCTCGTTCTCCCGATCGGAGTCATCGGGAATGACCACGTCTGTTGAGATCCCATAATTTACCAGAGCCAGGTTTAATCCTGCATGTGGTCGAATGAATCCGTTGCCATGTCCCCCCACTTGGGCTCCGATATAGAGCCTGATGTAATGCTGACTTGTTTGCTGCTCTACTCGTAATCCCGTGACTCTGTCTCTAAACTCAGTCGTTTCAGATAGCATGTTGACACCTTCAAATCCCGCCACTCCTGCAAGGAAGTTCGCGAGCTGGGGAACAGGCGCCACGACGTGTATTCCCCCTCCCCAACTTTTCTCGCTAAATCTTTCCGCATCGTCTCCATACGGCACCATTCGAATACCGTAGATGCCTATCTTACCACCTGCAAATGCCGCAGGCGCCGCCATCGACAAAATGACCATCGACAGGCCTACTATGATCGCAGTTTTTCTCATGACACGCCCCTTTGAAGGTGAGAGCTCAAAAAGCAATTTAAACTCGGTGCTTTTTTTCACTGAATTGTAGTTCAATAGGGCTTTTATGTCAAGACAATTCTGAACTCATACCAAAATTGAAGTGTCAAGACTATTTGGACCGGGCATGATTAAATGCAGCCCACGCCACTTTTAGTCTCCTGCCGGCGGTTTGATTTTTATGGAGAAATTGGATCGAATACTCGATCTGATTTGCTCTTAGGCAAATTAAAATAAAAAGGGGCTATGTCAAACACAGCCCCCCCAAGAACAAACTATAGGGTTAGTTTTTTTCAAGTGCTGCCCTTTCATCACCTGAGCAGCATCATCTTGATGGTCTTACCGAAATCAACCGCCTTCATCCGGCAGAAATAGACGCCGGAGGCCGCCTCTCGCCCCACCTCGTCCCGACCATCCCAGCGCACCTCATAGGAACCAGCCTCCCAATGACCATCTGCCAACTCCCGAAGCAGCTGTCCGGTCACGTTGTAGATGCGCAGGCTCACCTGACCAGCCCGGGGTATATCGAACCAAATGGCGGTTTCCGGGTTAAAGGGGTTGGGATAGTTTTGACTCAATTCAAACTTGTCAGGGACATTTCTAAGATGCCATATTTCAACTCCCACCCGCATAGAAACGCTTGTCGTGTCCTTTGCAGTCAGGCTGTCGTCGTCTGTCACCTTAAGTACAACCTGATACGTGCCTGTGTCCGCGTATGCATGTTTTGGAAACTCACCCGTTCCGGTAGAACCATCGCCAAAATCCCACTCGTAGGAGATAATTGTACCATCAGGATCCTGGGAACCCGAACCATCGAACTGGATAGTATCTGGAAGAGCACCTCCATAAGGGCCATTTGCATTTGCTGTCGGAGGAGACTTAATATCGACAGTGGTGGTATCCTTACCAGTCAAGTCATCATCATCGGTTACCGTCAAAATCACCTCAAAGGTGCCATAATTGGCATAGACATGGATCGGATTAACACCTGTCCCGGTATTGCCATCCCCAAAATCCCAGTGATAGTAGATAATTGTGCCATCGAGATCCTGGGAACCTGAACCATCGAACTGGGTAGTATCTAGAAGAACACCTGCATAAGGGCCATTTATATCTGCTATCGGCCGAGATCCAATATCGGCAGTAGTGGTATCCTTATCAGTCAAGCCATCATCATCGGTCACCGTCAAAATCACCTCAAAGGTGCCATAATTGGCATAGGCGTGGCTCGGATTAACACCTGTCCCGGTATTGCCATCCCCAAAATCCCAATCGTAGGAGATAATTGTACCATCGAGATCCTGGGAACCCGAACCATTAAAAGCCAACGGCTCATTCATCACTCCTGCATAGGGACCGTCGGCATCAGCTACAGGAGGAATTCGTTGGTGGTAATAATATCTTCCAATGTCTGCAATAGTATTTTCAGGATCATGGGGCAATGTTGGGTCTCCTGCATCTATACAGGGAGACTTTGTAGAATCAGGTATGGGATCGTTAGCCCAGCTTAGATGAAAATCTCCATTTGCTGCATCTACAAAGAGTGGGTCGAGAAAGATGTTGAAAAAAGTATCACAGGAATCACCATTGACATTTGTGGAAACACGTTGGCCTAACCCGGATGGAATATCTGAACCGCTAAAATCAAGCGGTTCATTACCATAGAAATCACAATATTTCACTTTAGTTCTATTACTACCAGGGCCGAAGTAGATTCCAGAACCGGTTGAACAGGAGCTAATTATGGTGCTGTTAATAGCTACGGAACAACTTACACAAGCTATGCCACCACCAGAGTTAGCAGAATTGTCGTATAAAGTACAGCGCACAATGGTGGGTGAACCACCATAGTTGGATACTGCGCCTCCGTAACTGGCATTGTTACCTTCAAATATTCCCCTGGAGATATTTGGGGAAGCCTCGGAGTTACTTATTCCACCACCATAACCAGTGCACTGATTGCCTTCAAATTCACATTCTGTTATACTTACATTAGCTCCAGAATTGTAAATAGCACCACCTCCTTGAGGGTCAGCAATATTGTTTATGAAAGAACAGGTGTCTATGGTGGAATTGCTACTCCAGGAGTATCCATAGATTCCACCTCCTCTGTATGCTGTGTTACCTTCAAATATACAATTAGTTAAATCCATACCACCCCGATAATCAGCCACATAGATTCCGCCTCCTCCATCGCCCTCATACTGTCCAGGTGCACTATTAACAATAAAAGTACAATTACTCATAGATGCCCACCAACGGTTAATATACATGCCCCCACCGCTTACCATCGCTGAATTATAGCTAAATTCACAGTTTGTTAAGCCAATAGTACTAAGGTACAAATGTATGCCACCACCATAATTAGAAGCAGAATTATGGGAAATTGTGCAGTCTGTTATAATGTTATCGCTACTAGAATAAAAAGTAATTCCGCCTCCTCTATCATTAGCCGAATTGCCTGAAATCTCACAGTTGGTCATATTCAATGATATATTAGAATAAAGAGCAATTCCACCTCCCCAATAAGAATTATAATTTCCGGTAATATTACAATCAGTCAATATAAGATTACTATTATCAGAATTAATACCAGCGCCATCATCTCCGTAACCCCCCGATAAATGGTTGTTAATAACATCGCAGGAATCAAGAGTTAGGGAGCTATTATAGCATGTAATACCTCCTCCATCTTCGTTTGCAGCGTAATTCCCGTTAATTTGGCAATTTACGAATTGAACAGAACTATTTCCGTCACAAAAAACTCCCCCGCCATTGTTTGAAGAGAAGTTGTTGCTGATGGAAGAATTTCTAAAAGCGGGCGAAGAATTGACAATTCTGATTGCGCCACCATTATTTGAGGAATTATTGCTAAAGAAACAATTATTCATAATTGGTGAACTATTGTTATGGATAGCTATTCCTCCGCCAAGAGAGTTTGCTTGGTTGTTCCTAAAAGCACAATGTGTTAAGGTGGGTGAACTATTTGAACAATACACACCACCCCCATCCGCTTCCGGGTTTTGTGCCCATCCATTTTCAATACTACAATAGCTCATACTGCATAAGCTGTCAGCATTAGAGAAACGAATACCGCCCCATTTGTTTGGATTTTGAATTAAATCACAAGTGAAATAGATAGAATCTGATGCGATGCCATCGGCTAATAATAATCCGTAAACATAAAAACGATAATAATCCATAAATTTTACTACTACAGCCGGTTCAATTGTCAATGTGTCGCCAGAGACAATAAACAAATCTCCAACCACATCCATGGTGTCGCCCTGCGTCCAGGTACCATTAACAACGCCACTGACCGGAATTCCGGCATAAGACTGTACGCTGATTATCATAATGCATGCGATCGCCAAGCAAATCCATTTTGCTTTCATAATATCACCTCCGTGATTTTTCAATATACTGTAGCATTTCCCAGCCAAAGACACTTGGTGCAGAAAAGGCTGGATTTGGTCGAACAGCTACTTGCCGAACCCCAAAAGGACGGAGTTTAACATAGCTCCTTAGGTAAATCCCAACTCCTATTATCCCTTATCTGAGCAACACCATCTTTCTGGTTTGTGTGAACTCAGCAGCCTCCAGCCTGCAGAAGTACAACCCACCAGCGATGTCGCTTGTTGTCCATTGCACCTTATGTTCTCCAGCTGAAACCTTCTCTGACACAAGGAGGGCAACTTTTTGTCCCAGGACGTTATAGATCGTTAGCGTGACATCGCAGCTGCGGGGAAGGGAGAATTCAATTGTAGTGGTTGAATTAAATGGATTTGGATAATTTTGGATTAATTTATATTCATAGGGTCTAGTTTTTTCACCTTCTTCAATATTAGTTACATTAACTAATCTCACATCATCTATATACCAGCCATTATCATTATGTGTCCAATTTGAGGTGAAATAGAATGCAATGCGAACAGTTGAATCTACGTACGCAGAAAGATCGACATAACCCTGAGTCCACTGAGTGCTATATCCTGAAATTGGACCTACGAGAGTCTGCCATGGTCCTCCATTAACAGAAATCTGAATATATCCTTGATCATTACCGTGAATTACTTCATTTATTCTAAACCAATGCCAATAATATAGCTCCACAAAACTCCCCTGCTCTGGAATGAGTTTAATTTGAGGACTAACTAATCTTGTATTTGCTTCTGTTGGATAATTACCGCCTAGCATAGTTCCCACACAATTCTGGCCTGAATGGCAACTATCAGGTCCAATAGTTGGAATGCCAACTTCCCACAAACCATTATCCGCACTCCAATCTCCCGTCGCCAGCTCAAAATCTTCGAGCCTATTAAAAACTGGTTCTCCCACTGTTATTGAAATATCATCTATATACCAGCCATTATCATTATGTGTCCAGTTTGAAATAAAAAAGAACGCAATGCGAACAGTTGAATCTGCAAATGCAGAAAGATTAACATAACCCTGAGTCCACGTAGAACTCCACCCTGAAATTGGGCCGGCAAGAGTCTGCCATGGTCCTTCATTAACAGAAATTTGGACATATCCCTGATCGTTACCGTGAACAACCTCATTTATTTGAAACCAATACCAGAATTTAAGCTTTATATGTTCACCAGGTAAAGAACTGGGTAGTGTTATGTAAGGACTTATTAATCTTGTATTTGCTTCTGTTGGATAATTACCGCCTAGCATAGTTCCCACACAATTCTGGCCTGAATGGCAACTATCAGGTCCAACAGTTGGAATGCCGACTTCCCACAAACCATTATCCGCACTCCAATCCCCTGTCCCCAGCTCAAAGTCTTCAGGATTATTAAAAATTGGCGCTCCCACCGTTATTGATATATCATCTACATACCAACCATTATCATTATGTGTCCAGTTTGAAATAAAGTAGAACGCAATGCGAACAGTTGAATCTGCAAATGCAGAAAGATTAACATAACCCTGAGTCCACGTAGAACTCCACCCTGAAATTGGGCCAGCAAGATTCTGCCAGGGTCCTCCTTCTACAGAAATCTGGACATATCCCTGATCGTTACCATGAATAACCTCATTTATTTGAAACCAATACCAGAATTTCAGTTTTATATGTTCACCTGAGGATATGTTTGGTAAAATAATGTACGGACTAACTAATTTTGTATTTGCATCAGTTGGATAGCTGCCGTTTAGTACTGTGCCCGCACAATTCTGGCCTGAATGACAACTATCAGGTCCAACAGTTGGAACACCGACTTCCCAGAGACCATTATCCACCCACCAGTTACCTATACCGGATTCGAAATCCTCATAAAAAATGGTTTCCCTTTCTGGTTGGGCAAATAATGTCACACTAGCTACCATTAATATAAGTGTACTGAAAACAACTCCCAAAATCGCGTTAGTCATCGCACGCGATAATCTGCAAAAACTAGGAACCATAGGTAATCTTCTCATCATCCTCCTCCTTTCAATTTTTGTTGCGTAGTATTCAGGGAAAATTGGCATAAATGCAAATACCATAAACACCTTTTTCATATGAGTGCTCCTTGTCCTATAAATCCCACTTAAGTTTCATCGCAGTCTCCTTCTCTCTGTTAAACAGTCGAAGGATATACCCAAAAGTTCCCTTAATTTTGCAAAACCAGATTTCTAATAAAAAAGCGAAAGTTCTTAGCTATTGAGAAAGAATGACTTTCCTTTTCCTGCGTCCATGATATCACAAACCCGAAATTTTGTCAAGAAATTTTTTAAAAATAATCAAGTACATGAAACCTAAGAAAATCATGGGGAGGAGATAGTGGAGGGCTGCCGTTAGTAACAGTGTTGACATTCATAACTGTTTAAGCATGCTATGTTCATAAAGACGTCACTCCTCCCATGGTACCCCCTGCCGGGGGGTCGGTTTCGGTGAAAAAATGAGATCAAATACTCGATCTGATTCACCCTGCGGATAGATTGAAAAAAAGGGGCTATGTCAAACATAGCCCCCATCCTCGAACATCGTGCTGATCCCTGTCTCCTATTTCAGCAATATCATCTTTCTGGTCTGAGTGAATTCGCCCGCCTTCATGATGCAAAAGTAAATGCCAGTGGAAACCTCATAACCATGATACTCCAGGCCATCCCATCGGATTCGGTAATCTCCAGCTACTTGCTGATTATCTACCAGTATCCGAAGCTGCTGGCCCAGGCGAAGGTATCCATTCGAAGTCAAATTGGGGTTACAGCCAACATTGGTAAAACTCTCACAGAACCCCTAAAACCGAACGTAGTGGCCGATCCAGAGCGTGTAAAAGCGCAAATCTTCCTCAGTATCGGCCCCCTTGACTGATATCCCCGTCATGTGGTAGCGAAGCGCTACGTCCAGAGCGACTCTTGGCCTCAGGTAATACTCAATTCCAACACCCGGTGTCCAACCGAGATCCCATCCCGAGGACACTAGTTGACCCTCGCCATCCGACACGTGCACGCGCGACTCCCAGCCATATAATCCCCCACCGATGCTCGCGTACGGACGAAAAAGCGCCTCGGGAAGACGAAGGACGAGGTTGGCTGTGATCGGGTAAACAAATAGCGACCCCTTGGGCAACGAATCATCTGGACCTCGGTCCCGAGGGAATTTTTGGTAATCTCCTATCAACTCAATTGCGCCAATACGCAGTTTGGCCCAGAAGTTCCTCCACAACGATATTCCCGTGGAAGAGTTGTAGCCATCGGAGAAATCTCCTCTTGGCAGGCCCAGGTGAACGCCCAAGATGGGCGAACCCAGTCCTCTTTCCGCCCACCCGCTGCGGGGAGCGAGCCCGATACGCTCAAGTTCCCAACGCCTCAGTCCGCCGCGCGCGTCGTCCACGTAACGCGGAGTGCGGAAGATGTAGAGGTAGTACCATGGTTGCAGTAAGTCCTCAACGAGGCTACGCACGAAGCTGAGTTTCTTCACGTGATACGCGGGGTAATGCAATCCAGGCGCGGTACGGTTCCAAGCTGGGTTAAAGGCGGGTCCGAACGGCGCGCGGTTGCCTACATCTACTGACTTAAGCTCGGAACCGACTGAGGTCACGCTGGGAAAGCCCCACCGCACCGGCAGCAAGAGCCATATCCATTCCTTGAGGATCTCTGGCCGATGGCGGTAGTTGATACGACTCGGCTCGGGCATAAGCAGGATTTGGAATTGTTGATACGGTACCACTCGGGTGGAATCCTTATCAGCCTTGTGCACGCTCTCGGGAGCCCCTAAGCCCGCGGCGCTTTCCCATTCCCCAGGGTACGGATAGGTTCCATGCCCTCCTTCGTTATGCTCTCCAGCAAGCCATCTGATGGGGAAATCCAACACATTATACATCCTTCCGCCAACGTACACGACGGGGTGCGTGCCATCGACGATCTCAGGTCTATACTTACCCTGCGGTAGCCTGACGCTCCGGAGATGGAAGTAATAATGAATTTCTTCTATGTCGGCGAGATCTGGCGTAGGCACCACGTTTATGTGTTCCCAATCGCCTTCGTGGTTACCGACTGCATCGTTGAACGGGTAGAAGAACCAGTACTGAATCACTATACGGTTGCTGGGATCAACGAACGGATGCGCATAGACGGTCGGCTGGCCCCAGCGAGTGCTGTCGGATCCAGTGCGGCATCTGCCGTATGCCTCCCACCACCGTTTTGGCCTGTCCCCCATCCAATCTAAGTACCACGCCTCCAGCAAATCTGGCTCGCTCTCATAGCGGAGCGACCTCTCCGTCAATGCCAGCAGCGAATCGCTGTCCAAATCTTCCAGGGAAATGTCGAGGGAATCGTGCATCATATAGGGAACAGCTCGGATTAGATCGATCTGTAATGTGTCGGCGACGAGCTCTGCGTTGATGGGCACAAGCTGGTACCTACTTCCCTTGACGGTCACATGATCGGCTTTGGGCAAGACCAATGTGGGCGCAAACCGGCGGACCAAGGCTTCGAGATCTGCCCGGCGAGATTCCGCCACCCCATCAGCCCTCTCACTTTCTTCAGCAGGCCCCCACAGCGAATCCGCCGCAGCTCCTGCGCCCACAAGCGGAGGCCGCTGATCGGGCCGCATGAAATCCATGTAAACGCCGCGTGGACCATGCCCTGTGGAACATGCCCCAACCATCAGTGGCACCATCAAAACCCATCCTTTTGCCCGCAAAGCGCTGGTGAGCTGCCCGAGGAGGGGACGTTGAGCAGATATCTGAGCCTTCGGGTTTAAGGATTTTTGAGTCCTTAGACACAAATCTCTAGAGAACATACTTAGAAAAAAGCAAATACTTGACTGAAACATTATTTTTCCCATTTCACTCATCTCCCTTTCAAGCTTCTTGTGTTAATTTTTGATAAAATACTCCCACCTAACTGCAAATTAGACGGAATCATCTCACCACCCAAATACTGCCAGTTTATAAAGTCTTATCTCCCGCACGAATACATAATCCTGGCTATTATGCACCTGCGTTTCGCGAGAGTTTGATACCAGTAAATGCGACATAGCAAAGGCCTTTTATCCTGCATCATTCCGGAGTATAACTGGCCCTTTGTTCTTCAATGATAGACTAGGTAATCAAAACGTTGTATTGCGGAATTATAATAACATTCATCTTAAGATTTGTCAAGAAATTTGTCAACCATTATTGGATTTCACAGATCTACAAAAAAACCCTCCGCAATCTGGGGAAGGGCTATTCTTAATCTCACATTTGCACTTAGAATTTGCCGAGAATTTGCTTCAATGTCATATCTCAAATGGCCAATTTCATTCTATTGTATCTTCTGAAATGATCAAAGGAATTGCCTAATAAAAAGGGAGTTACGCAAATTAAAAATCTTGCGCAACTCCCCCGGGAAGGCTTCTAGGTTCGGAACTCTCTCTATCTTAGCGATACGTGCACAGATATCAGAAAGCAAAATAAAAAATGTATTGCTTAATGACCTCCCCTCACTCCAAAACGTGAATATTCTTCTTGGCGCACATCTCCCTGAGTATCCTCGGCCAAACGGTGACGCTGCACTCCCCAAGGTGCGCCTTGCGGAGCAGATACATGTAGGTTCGGGACTGTCCGATGCCGCCGCCGATGCTCAGCGGGATTTCGTCGTTCAAGATGGCCTGATGATAGGGCAATCTGAGGAAATCAAGCTGGCCAGTCATCTCAAGCTGCTTCTTGAGCGTCTCTTTGGTGACCCGGATGCCCATGGAGGTAAGCTCGTGACGGCGCCTCGTCACCGGGTTCCAGACGAGAATATCTCCATTCAAGCCATGCATCGGTTGGCCATCTTGTGAAGTCGTCTCCGTGACCCAGTCGTCGTAATCGGCCGCCCTCATCTCGTGAGGGTAGCCATCTTTCAGAGTCCAGCCCACACCGATGATAAAGACGGCTGGATACTTCTGCAAAACCCTCGTTTCCCGCTCTTTACGAGGCAGGTCAGGATACATCTCCAGGATGTCCTCGGCGTGAAGAAAGGTGAGCTCCTCGGGAAAGTCGGGATAACTGTCTGTTTTCATCTGCGGGAAGAGTTCCCTGGCATGCTCCCCAGCACCCCTGACTACCTTCCAGAGTTTTTTCACCGTGTCCTTGAGGTAATCCAGGTTGCGCTGGTCCTCGGTGATCACCCTCTCCCAGTCCCACTGATCAACATAGGCGCTGTGGTCATGATCCAGGAAGTAATCCTTGCGCACGGCGCGCATATCCGTCAGCAGGCCTTCCCCCACCTCCATGCCGAATTGTTTTAAGGCAACACGTTTCCACTTGGTGGCGGCCTGCACGATCTGGGCATCGATGGGGTGTTGGTCATAGTCGTTTGAGATGTGGAACTCGATGGGGGTACGCGATCCATCGCGGTCCAGGTAATCGTTCACCCCACTCTGCCTATCCACGATAAGAGGACACTCAACCCGAATGAGATTGAGCTCTTTACAGAGGTTTTCCTCGATGTAGAGCTTGATGGCGGTAATCGCTTTTTGCGTTTCTTTAGGGTTTAATATTGAGGTGTAGTCCCGAGGTAGAATTTTCTCCACATCATCATAATTGCCGATTCCAGGACCAGCCAGATCTGCCTTCTTGTCTGTCATCGTGTGACATCCCAAATTCCTGATGGTTGAATATGTAATGTCCTGCGAAGGAAACTACCACTGGAAGATCTCTCCGCGGACCCGATCACCTTCGATGGTCAACATGCCACAAGAACGAATAGGTGAGAAAAAATCCCTCTTGGCGCTGCCGGGATTGAAAAGCAAAGTTCCGTGCACGCTTTTCTGCCAAGCGCGATGAGAGTGGCCGAAAACCACAACCGCCACATCTTGAGAAAACTCTTTCAGGACCCGCTCGGGTAACCCCCGGGGACTTCCCCATCCATGGATAAGGCCAATGCGTAATTCTTCGGCGGAGACAATCCTTTTGCCGGGCAATGTCTCCTTTACCTGATAGCTATCCATATTTCCAGCCACTGCCTCCACAGGGGCGAGCTCACGCAGAGCCTCGAGGACATCGAGCACCACCAGATCTCCGGCATGCAGAATAAGATCGACTCCCCTAAGCTTCTCCAAAAGAGCCTCCGGCAAACCTTCCCGATGTGAGGAAATGTGGGTGTCGGATATAACCCCTATCTTCATGGAAACCAGGCTCCTGTTGTGGATCACCCTCACCGTTTCTTTTTCTTGTGTCGATCCGCCTTGAGACGCTTTTTCCTCTTATGCGTGGCGATTTTATGCCGTTTCTTCTTTTTGCCGCTAGGCATCTCACCTCCTCATCCGCTGTTCTTGTTCTTCTATAAGATTACTAAAATGGAAAACATATCGGAAGACAACATTCTGACATAAGATGAGCAGGACAAATGGTGCCCTGCTCATCACATTTCGATCTTATTTGCAGCAGCGCAAGCCCGAGTCACTAACCCCTGGCTACTTTCTCTTTCAGAAAATTGGAGGGCTGAAAGATGGGTACATTTCTCTCTGGTATGGGCACAGCAGCCCCCGTCCTGGGATTCCTGGCCACTCGAGCTTTGCGACGCTTGACTTTAAACCTACCGAATCCTCTGATTTCTATATTGTTGCCACTAATCAGAGCATTGGATATGGCTTTTAGAAAAGCCTCAAAGACCATGGCAGTGTCGGTTTTAGTTAACCCAGTAACACCTGCGACTTCCTCAACGAGATCGGCCTTGGTCATGCTTTATCCCCCCTCTGCTCAATGAGTGTGAATGAAAGGGCCAGCAGATATGCGCATGAGCTAGCGACAGGTATTACATGTTTTCGTCGAGCACGTGCGGCAACCACTGCTAGCTGACCCGTTAGAATTCTTGTGCCCCCCTACTCCGAAGGTGGAAAATATTCGCTGCGCCTTTCGGCCTCCACAGTGACGACAGATTACATCTTGATCGTCACTCCAGCTCATGAAAAAGCACTCAAACCGCCCTTGACAGTCCTGACAAATATACTCATAAATGGGCATTCCCACCTAACCTCTTCTAAAGCTTAAAGATATTTCATAAAAATAAAAAAGTCAAGTAAAAAGTTATCATGGACTGAGCATATATTCCAAAACTGGATGCTGCGGCACAGAACTTCGGAACCGGCCGAGTAGCTGGAAGAGAAAATCGAAAGGACCAATCCTCTTAAGCCGTTCCCGGATAATCCGAGGTTTCCCTTTGATGCCTCCCATTTGAGCTGCCATCGAGATGGCATCCTGGTACGATCCCATCTCATCCACTAGACCCAACTCTTGAGCCTGTCGGCCAGAAAAAATGCGTCCGTCCGCCAGTGTCAGAACCTTTTCTCGGGATAGATCTCTTTGCTCAACAATCACCTCCACGAATTGATCATAGGTGTCGTCGATGACCTCCTGTAATAACCTTTTCTCTTCCTTAGTCATAGGTCGATAAGGTGAGCCAATATCCTTGTGAGGACCGCTCTTTACCACCAAGAAGTCAATGCCGATCTTTTTAAAGAGCTGTTCAGTATTCGGAAACTGCATCTGCACCCCAATGCTACCGGTCAAGGAAGCGGGGTTGGCGACGATGGAGTCGGCAGCACAGGCCACGTAATAGCCCCCAGAGGCAGCCACAGCACCCATGGAGGCGACGACCTTTTTACCCTCCTGGCGAACCTTCTGGACTTGCTCATAGATCTCCTGCGAAGCGGATGCCTCACCTCCCGGACTATCGATACGCAGAACGATGGCGGGGACACTTTCGTCTTCAGCGTATCTCTTAAGCTGGCGCACCACGGATTCTGATCCTCCGATAACTCCCTTGATCTCCACTAGGGCCACCCTTTTGCCCAAAGAGGAAAGGGTCAGTGGACGAGAGGCGAAGGTTCCTAAGAAGGCAAGAAGAAGCACCGCGAAGACGAAGAGAACACACGCGCCAATGATAACCCCAATGACTACATCATGTTTTCTCACGTGACCACCCGCACCTTAGAGTTTTCTCGACATCTTAATCTTCAATTTCTTCCCAGGCCAGATACGGGAAGGATTTTTCAATCCATTATCCCGCGCCAGCTCCGCCAAGCTCACCCCGAAGTCGTTGGCGATATCCCACAGAGTATCTCCCCGCCTAACGGTATAAATCAGCTCGGTATAGCCCTCAGTGGACTCTGAGCTTCCCTCGACCTCGGTGGGCACATAGACGATCAATCTATCGCCGGGATAGATATATTTTCCGGAACGCAGGTTGTTCCATCGACAAAGCTGAGAGAGGGAGACGCCAAAATTTCGGGCAATGCGGCTGAGATTATCCCCTCGTCTCACCTTGTAGACGAGCTTCCCACCGCTCCTTTCGGCATTACTGTCAACGCTACGGGAAGGAATCGCCGTGGTTTTCACTGAACTGCCGGAAGCGGCAATGGGGATGAGAAGATGCTTTCCCGCGATGATTCTATGGCTGCTTCGCAGAGAATTCGCCTCTTTGATAGCGCTTATGGATGTACCATAATGGCGAGCGATGACCGACAATGTTTCTCCTCGTCTAATCTTATGTCGTTGCCAGCTTATCTTCTCGCTGGCTGGAACCTGGGCATACTTTTGCTGAAACCTGGCCTTTGTCCCCTTCGGGATTTTTAACCGGTAGATAGAGCTATTTGGAGGAGTACACCAGCGCCGCAGTTCAGGATTCAAGCTTTTAACTACATCAGAGCTAGAGCCACAGCATCTGGCTGCTACCCTCAGATCGGTACAATCCGTGATGTCCACCTGATCATATTCCAGAGGATTTTCATACTCGATGGAGAATCCATAGGCCTCAGGAGATTTCGCGATAACGGTGGCTGCCATAAACAGGGGCACGTAGTTTCTCGTCTGACGGGGAAGTTTGAGTTTCCAAAAATCGGACGTCTTAGCACTTTGCATGGCCCTTTTGACCCTTCTGGCTCCACAGTTGTAAGCGGCCAGAACCAGAGGCCATGAGTGAAACTCTTCATAGAGATCCACAAGATGTCTGGCGGCTGCCCGAGTGGATTTCACCGGGTCTCGTCGCTCATCAACCCACCAATCTCTCTTCAAACCATACAACCTACCTGTGCTGGAGATGAACTGCCAAGGACCGGCGGCATGGGCCCAAGAATAGGCATTGGGATTGAAGCCGCTTTCGATGAGGGCCATATAAACCAGATCCTCTGGCAGACTATATTCCCGGAAGATGCTACGCATCATGGAGATGTATTTACCAGATCGACGGAGCCATACTGAGAAGACATGACGACTCTCCGTCTGAAAGAAACGGATGCTTTGCTGTACCTGGGAATTCCAGTGGATGGGGACATCGTATGTGACGCTTTCCGTCTCCGCCTGAGCCATTGTGCTCTCGGAGGCCGCAGCGGAAAGGCTATCGCCCCTCAGTTCTCCCAAACGCTCCAGAAGCATCACCAGGGAGCTTTCGTCCGGCAGCTCCTCCAGATGCGAGAGGGTCTTTAAATATTCAACCGAAAGCGACAGGAGCAGTTTATCAAAACGCTCAGAGAGTAACTCGGCTTCTCCCTCTTCCAAATCTAAAGTGGACAGAATGCTCAAGGCCTCTGCAAAGTGCTGCTGGGCCATAGTCCAATCTTCCGCTTCATTGGCTTCAGAGCCAACCATATACAAGCTATCAGCTTGTGCCAGAGATTGCTCAATGGTGAACTCCTGTGCCACCAATATGGGTAGAGGCACATCAACAGATTGCAGCTCTCGCGAGGGCGGGCTGGGCGAACAAGCTGCCAACAGAGCTAATCCCAAGAGTATCGGGAAATAAAGACTCTTAGAGAATTTACGCATAGGCATAACCTCTTAGCAATTTTGTCTATAGGGAAAACCTCCGCCTTCACATAGCAGGTCTCTATAACGATTTAGTGGAGCTGACGGGGATCGAACCCGTGACCTCTTGTCTGCCAGACAAGCGCTCATCCCAGCTGAGCTACAGCCCCACTCGATTCTCAAGTGCATCCTGCCATTTTGATTGGTAACATAACATCATCGGGGGAAAATGTCAAGAACTAAAAATGAGCCGGGATGAAAGTCTCCTTGAGACCCTGTTACAGCTTGTTTTTTAGCTCAAGGGGCTTTTCAAGCACATGTGTCAAAAACCTTTAAATAGCAAATGTAGTGCCAATTCTCCTAAATAGGTGGTCAGACAGCTTATGATTACAGCAGGATTGGGAGTGAGCTTTTGAACGAATAGGAGTTCATGACGTACTTGACCTAGCAGGAGATAAGTTATGTTATCTTCTTTGGAAGTTAATGTGTTGGTGAACATCGAAGGTGCGGCGGATTTCAAGACACACCTGAATGACGCAGAAGTGGACGTCCAATCTTCTAAGCTGTCGCCATCACTCTATGAAGCCAATGCAAGTTTTAAAGACAGTAGATGAATTTCTTCCAAGTTGTTTTAAAATTTGAAATTATATAGTAGGTGAACATTCGGTCGAGAAAATAAATAAGAAACTTCTTGACAAAGAACCTTCAATCTAAGATATATGGAAGTGGGCTGGGGATCCTTTTTCAATTCCTCGACTAACCTCTTTTGACGAAAAGGCAAATTTAAAATGAGCCTTGCTGTGAAAGTTTACGCACATATCACATTGCTCCTCTGGCCGCTTATTTGGGACCTCGTCTTTTCCATCCAGGTCTCAGCCCAAATCGTCCAACGAGAAACTCTCTATGTAGACGATAGCGCCGGAGAGCCCTATTACGCCGAGACGGGTACTACGTGGGCGACCAGCCAGTTTATCGGTTGGAACGGTTCGCACCGTTACGTAGCACTCGACGATCCCACCAATATCAACCAGACAGCACGCTGGACCCCGGAAATCACCACGGCAGGTTACTATGCCGTCGCCTTCTACGTGCCATATACTTCCTATGCCAGAAATCACGTCCTCTACATAGTATCCAGCTTAGGAAGCGTCTCTGATTCCTCCTGGCACGACCAGAACTACAATAGCGGCAACTGGATCAATCTGGGCGTTCACTATCTGACGGAGGGCATGGTCAACGCGGTGATGGTGGTCAACGACAGCACCAGCACATCTGGGA
>Ga0209635_10000587_pt1 | contig 25359 bp, 22 predicted proteins | sample DeeMarSWOR230_32_FD_187463 | JGI IMG/M metagenome (GOLD analysis project Ga0209635, IMG submission 187463) | Marine sediment microbial communities from White Oak River estuary, North Carolina - WOR-2-30_32 (SPAdes) (version 2) | ecosystem: Environmental > Aquatic > Marine > Intertidal zone >...
TGGCCCGGTGGTGCTTCGCTCGGATTCGCCTTCGAAGGAGCGATTCAGCTCGTTTCAGCTACAGGATGACCGGAATGCGAATTACCGCAACATCATCGGTCCGGACGGTAGCTATACGCTCTATCATGGCGAGAAGCCCGAGACCATCACGGGTGAGGCTGTTGAAGTGCCGTCGCTCCTGTCCGCGGTCGTCACGCGTATTGAAGTAAAGGATCAGAATGACGCTGCCGACATAGCGGGTGCACAAGCCGTTTTCGACGGCATCACGATTGAAGGTCCGACAATCAGCGAGATCCCCGCAGTCGACCTCCTGAGTGGTTTCGACGAGCGGGTGGAGCAGGAAGCCCACAGGCGAATGGATGAGACGGCGGGGTCCGTGCCGTTTACCAAGATGATCGTCGGGCCAGGCCAGGAACCCGGCAAGGACGTCCCCTATCTCTACCACTCCGCCGGCACCAAGGTGGGTTGGGGTGGACCATCACCCTCTCACAGTGCCTACGATTCGATGTTTACCGACGAGTCCGGTGAGACCCTAGAAGGCTCGAAGGGCGAATACGTGCTGGTGACGGAGGCGCCTCCGGTCAACGCCTTCTGGTCGATCACCGTTTACGACTCCACCACCGGTCGCCTCCACCCCAACGAGGACAACCGCTACCACATCAACAACACGACCGCCGTCAAGAATGAGGACGGTACCTACACCTTCCGCTTCAAGGTCAAGTGCGAGGAAGGCGTCGTCAACTGCCTCAAGGTTCCTGCCGGGCCGTTCGACGTGGCCGCACGCTACTACCTTCCGGAGCCGGAGATCATGAGTGGCGAGTGGACGATGCCGAAGCCGGTGCTGAAGAAATCAAACTAATTGCTAGGAAATTGACATCCCGATCATGCGTCTCTATGGGCCGCAACAGGATACAATCGTGGGACGCTGGGACCCACCCAAATAACAGCGGGTCTGATTAGGACAGTACAAGATACATAAACTCTTTTGGAATTGATGAGAAAAATTATGAACCAACGTTACGAAGACCAAAGAACAACTAAGATTCATTTCTTTATAATCTTGAACAGCCCATCCAGCATCAACAAGAAGCTGGTCAATCACTTTTCGTGCTTTCTCTTCAGGCTTAACCAAATCCCCTGCAACTCTCTAATTATTTCAACGCTAATAGTTATGAACTATACAGTTCAACTCTTTTACAAAATAAACGGTTATTCTTTATTACATTTATTCACTAAAGAACAAGATTGATAGAATATTGCTCAAAAATTGCTAGTTTATAAATTGGATGTGATTAATTGGTGGTCATATCAATTTAATAAATGAGGATTTTATTGAAAAATATAAATCTAAAAATCAAACCGATTCATCATCTACATGTTCGACATCTCGAGGCGTTAAAGCATACCAGCCAGTGTTTTTGTTATCCTTTATCGCTTCCTTAATTAGTTTGAATGATCGTTGTATTGCTGAAATAACCAGAGGCATTTGCTCTTTATTTTTTAATGATATTTTACCCCAGTTTTCATGATCTTTTATGTTTCTAACGCTTTCTATCTTTTCTTGGTCAGTAAAGATGTTCATAGCTAAAGAATCCTTTCTTAAACGCATGTATACAAACATTTTTTCTGGAGAATAGTAAGTAATAGCAGTTCGTGCATATTTTACCCAGATAGAATCATCAATTTTTCTTATCTCTTCATCTAATTCTTGATAGAGTTCTTGGATCTTTTTTGTTGTCTTTTTTCTTTTGAAGTGATACTCTAAGTCATATTCTGATTTTTTCTCTATTTCCTTTTCCGGGTCTTTTAATGGAATATCAGGGACTTCTGGAGTGCCAATTATTGACTGTAGTTCAATTATTTCCAACCCTTTCAAAGTGTCTCTCTTGCTATCTTGAAGATTGTCTTCCCAACAAACCAAAACATCACATTTATCTGGGTCATGATCAAAATTACTGTTTTTGAACTCAAATTCAATGTTGATTCTCTCCCATCTTCCCTTTCCTACATATTTTATTGCTGTACAATCTGGGTAGCCTTGCTGAATACTTTCTACTCTGATGTTCAAATCATTCGCTATTAATCCAAAAAGATATACTACGCCTTGTTCGTTAATTGGACTGTACATTAAACCTCTAAAATTAAGTGGTGAACCTACAAGTTTTCTGCTTGACAGTCAAGTAATCCCCATCATATTATTTTGATGATTTTCCTATTTCTTTTGCAAGTCTTTTATGCGTTACTTTAATAAATTTTGGAACTAAAAAAAGCCTAACCTTTTTGTTCATTTCTCCTGTTGGAAAGCCAAAAACGGTGGATCCAATAAACACAAATCAAACCGTATGCAACCCAGATTTTATTGGATCTACCACCAAAATAAATAGATTGCCTGGATCAAAAAATGGAAAAGAACACAAAGAAACTGGTCATAAAATTTTTCAAGGAACTATATAATCGCAAACCAAGTGAAGAGGAACTACAAGCATTCATAGAATGTATGAAAACAAAAAAAGGGAAAGATTAGTTTTCAATAAGAAGTAGCGATATTGTTGACCTAACTTGACTAATTTGTCTGAGCTTATTGCTTATAACATCTTTAAGATTGTCCATAGAGTCTGCTCTAACCTTAACCGCAAGATCGTACACGCCATAAGAAATGTAAGCTTCTTCTACACCTTCAATTTTTTTTACAGCTTTAAGCACTTGACTTTCTGTTCCTGATTCAATATTGAATAGAACTAAAGCTCTTTGCATTTTCTCTTCCTCCTTATTTTTTGGTTAAAAAATAATTAAAAACAATGCTATTTTTGTATAATAAGTTTATCAAAAAATCCATAAAAAAACTAGACTCTAAAGTTGAAAATCGAACGTAAGAACTTGAGGAGAGAATTAGAGAACTGGAGGAAAAACTGAAAGAAAAAAACTAAATAAAAAAACATTAATTGTTCTACCTGAATCTTAATCTTTGGCATATTTAGGTTCTTTAAGTGAAGTAATCCAAAGAAATTCAAAATAGTCTTTTGCTAAGGAAATTAAACTTCTATTATTTGTCCATAATGCAGGAGAATCAGCCAGTCCTGCTTTAGGATTTTCAATAATAAACACTTCTTTTTGATCATAAATACCAGTTGCAGTGTTGATTGGTGAAGGTAGAAATCTTACTTCGCAGGTAGCTTGCCTTTGGCAAATATTCACATTTGAGTAGGAATAGGTTTTGTCTGAAGGAATTTCTAGAATAATTCTCCATTTCACTTTTTTTTCCATGATCTTTCAAGTTTTTCGAAAAAAACGTCAAATCCTCGATTAAATCTTAATAGGGATACAACCAAATCTATAGTTCTATTAGCTCTATCTATTGCTTCTTCAATATTGATAGGTGTTCTTTTGCTTGGTATTAAAATGAATTTATTTGGTTCATTTTGTATTTCTTTTTTGGTTTTGTTTTCTAATTTATATCTGAGTTTAATTGCTTTTTTAATTATCTCTCTTGTTTTTTTCTCCTTCTTTTTCATTAAGTGAGTCATTGCTTGATTTATTGGAGCAGCTTTGTATTTGCTTGGATTGCTTAATATTTTTTCAATTAAACTTAGTTCTTTTAGCTCTGTCATGATGCGATAAAGATCAGTTCGAGAAATTCCAGATACTTTTGATATATCCTTTATTGTAAGGGCATTTGAAGAAACTAGACTCAAATAAGTTTTAGCTTGAACAAGTGTTAAACCCACATCCATTAAAATTCTTATGCTTTATCAAAACAGCTTCACGGATGATTTCACTGTCAAAGTAGCTTCAAATTCTGAAGATATTACTGGCTTGCTTGAAATTGGATTTGAATACATAGTTACTAAGGATAATTTGGTTTACTTTAAAAAACGTAAATAAAAGTTGATGGATGCAATAAAAAACTAGGGTATGATTTCACAGCCATTATATTTGATATATTCAAAATCTGATAATTTGATTTTTCTAGATTTAATCATATGTTGAATCCTAGGTATTTCCTTTTTTATTGCTTTAATTAATTCTCTAACATTAATGCATACTTGTTCATATGATTTTTTACTCCATCTTTTTGTAATATTTGCATACAAACAACGGCCCCCACACAAATCTATAGTGTCACAATCAACACAGGGAGGTAATTTGATATGAATTTTTTTTAATTTTAACGGATTTGAATTTCTTATGTTCCCTAAATAATATTTTTTCATTCCCCACATTGTAGGGCAGGGTATTATTTGTCCATCTGTTTGAATAGTATAGTTTATCCAACCCCCTCCACAACGAAGAAAACTTTTCTTTTCACCAAACAAAAGAGAATTCGCGATTCCTAAAAACGGATAAATTTTAAGAACTTCATATTCAGAACCCATATGTTCTATCCAATATTCTACTAACTTTTTTATTCCAGGTATGTAACTGTTTTTGCTCCAGCTGATAAAATTTCTTCTTTTATAGTCAGAACCCCAGAATCCTGCATTTAATTGCCAATGCACAGAAGAAAATCTAAGATCGTCATTTTCTAAAAGCCATTTCACTTGTTTGTGGATATCGGTTTTTTCCATAACTGTCATCCGGGCAATTAACTCACCATTAAACTTATTTCTCTTTATAACCTTCAGATTGTTTATGATTTTTTCATAGGTGTCTTTGCCTCTATAATAATTAGTTATGTCTTCATTGCCATCCATAGAGATTAAAATAGTATGGAAACGATTTACATAAATTGGACTTAATCTATCAAGCAACAGTCCATTAGTTTGGATCATAAAAAATCTTGCAATTACTCGATCCATTATCTTCCTTAAATCTTGTTGTTTCAATAAAGGTTCTCCACCATAAAAGGTAAGAACACAGTTTGGATCTTTACTACAAAATTCATTCAAAACATCATAATTGTAATTAATGGTTTTAGGTAAAGAATAATCGATATCACTAGCATTAAAATCCTCTTCAAAATCTTCTATGGCCTCTCCGAAACAATATTTACATTCAAGATTGCATTCTGTTGTTAACATTATATGGAAGAACATTTTAATTTCTTAAAATGAAGTCCTATTATTAAGAATATTTTTCTCTTATCTTTTGGGCTTTAACTACGTAATTTTTTAGTTCTCTTTCCCTTATTTTCTTTTCAGGCAAAGTTTCAGGGGCATACACCAAGGGTAATATAGCCAAAAAAAGGAAAAAACTTGCGAAAGTAAAAGCTATACTTGGATCATCAATATACGGTACAATTGGGTTGATTAATACATATAGAAAATTTGCTAGAAGATAGGGTAATCCTCCTAATACATAGTATTTTTCCTTTATATGATATTGACCTAAATCACCCCATAAAGACATAAAGAAAACTGAAAAAAGCAATCCCCAGGATATGCCATCGAGTATCGCATATGAATATAAGGTTATATTTGAAGCTGAAAAGACACTTAAAGCAGCATATTCTAAACCCAGCATAATAAACCCCGCGATAACTACTTTTTTTCTTCCAACAATGTCAGCCAAATAGCCCCCAATAACTGCGAAAACACCAACAAAAAACCAAGTTACTAATTGCATTAAAAGGAACTCTGACCCAAATAATTCTTGTACGATTGGTGTTTCTGCAAAGTTTATAATTGTGAACATAATCCATGGAAACAAATAAAGTAATATCTTTCTGTCAGTTAACAATTCTAAATAGCTAGGTGCTTTTTGGACATCAATCTCTTGTCTATTTTTATTTAGTGATTTAAAACCAACCCACCCAAAAAAACGCCAAATTGTTAATAAAGTAACCATTTGTAACATATCAAAATTCATATATAGAGCTGCAAAACCTAACACGCAAATTCCTACCAAACTCCAGATTATGCCCCCAGTAAAACCTCTGTTTTCTATTTTGGTATTTTCTGCAAAGAAACTTAGAGAAGAAGGAAATCCGGCTCCAACAGATATACCCAATATAACCACAATTATTGTATTGATTAAAAAATTGGAAGGAGAGAAAATGAAAAGCGTAGCTGTAGAGATTGATCCTAATATAATCCAAGCTTCTATAGCTTTAATTCTAACTTTAGGAAAAAGCTTAGCGCCAATTAAAGCTGAAATCGATACACTTATAAAAAAAGCTGAATAAAGAATCAACTCATTTTGAGTTATTTTTTCAGTTATTATATCACCAAGTACTATGTAAGTGAAAATAAACCATACAAAACTGTTGAACACTAGGAAAATCGAAGATCCTGAATTTTTCCAAGAAATTTTATTTCTACTTAACTCTAGTTTTTTCATTAAGTCATTCAGAAATTAGTTTTTTCTCTGAAGATAAAACATTTCTTAATCACTACTAAATATTCTGATTATCAAAAGAATTAAGCTGAGCTTTTTACTTTTATTTACAGATCCTCCAACATAAAAGACAGAACCAATTGTATATTTTTTCGAGTATCAGAATCTTGCAATTCTTCAGCTAATTTTAATCCTTTATTAATTAGCTCACTCATTTTTTCTTTGAGTAATACAACAGGTTTAGACTCAAGCGTCATGTCAACAAGTTTGTCAACATCTTGATCATTCATATTAGGCTTGGCTATGATTTTCTCTGCTCTCTTTTTAATTTCAAGATTTTGCATTGCAAAAATCAAAGGCAAAGGAAGATCACCAACTGATAAACGAGAATTTAGTTCTTCAATATCAAAAACATCAATAAGATCATCTCGCAAGATAGCTAGGATTCCTAAAATTCTGCCAATTTTTGCTAGAATTTTTATCTCTTTTTCTTTTCCCCCTGCAAATAGAGCACCTAAGTACATGTCTGCTTCAACAGAAGCGCCTTTCAATTCAGTAATTCTCAAATAATTCTTTGGAGTAAATTTTTTTTTCTCTTTCATTCCTACTTCCATAGCATGTGCATTTCCTACTTGGAATAATAAATCCTGAATAGAATCTAAAGCATTCTGTCTGTTTTCATCAGAAAGATTTTTTGCAGTATCAGCAAAAAGCTTGAATCCTTTAATTAAAAATGCATTACCCAATAATACTGCCATCTCTAATCCATATTTCCCAAATACTGTAGGTTTTTTTTGTTTCACGAGCGATTGATCTATAACATCATCTTGAATATCAAAAGCTGCTGCCAGCAAAGCAATTGATGCTTGAGCAGCAACAATTTTATCAGAATTTCCACCTACTGCATCACACGCTGCAGAAAATAAACCTGCATGGGTAAAATCATTCCAATTATTCAAATAATATTTAAGAGCATGACGAAGTTTTGGATAAAGAATTTTTTCATTTTTCATAGTTTTTTTTGCAAAATTCAAACCTTTCTTGCTTCTTCTCTTCAAATCCGAAACTACTTTTTTTCCAATTTGATGGCTCATATTATACCTTTATTACGCTAATGTTTTAAAAAATGATTGGAATTTCCGGAATAAAATGATTAACTAATAATTAATAATCTCAGATTAATAGTTCACATAATCATTAAAGCAAAACTCTTAATAGCTAAACACTCACTTCAAAAGTTTCATGAGCCATATTAAGCAAATTGAAGAAAAATGGCGAAAGAAATGGGATAAGGCTAAAATCTTTCAAGCAAATCCAAAAAATGGAAAAAAGAAAATTTTTGTCACATTTCCTTATCCCTACATGAATGGTCCTTTACATGTAGGTCACACTTTCACGGCTTCAAGAGTTGATGTTTATGCACGATTTAAACGTATGCAAGGTTATAATGTGCTTTGGCCTTGGGCTTGGCATTGGACTGGTCAACCATTATTGGGTGCGAGTCAGCGTGTGGCTAAAGGAGATAAAGAATACATTCGAGTTTTGCGAGATATAGATGGGGTTCCAGCAGAAGAGCTTAAGAAATTTGTTGATCCCCTTTATATGGCCCAATATTATACAAATGAAGGAAGATTAGTTGCAAAACGAATAGGCTTCTCTATTGATTGGAGAAGAGAATTCACAACTGTGATGCCAGCTTATCAAAAATTTATTGAATGGCAATATAATAATCTGAAAAAAGAAGGTTATGTAACTAAAGGAACTCATCCAGTGGTTTGGTGCCCTAAAGATAATAGTCCTACAGGTGATCATGATAGACAAATTGGTGAAGGGGTTACTCCTGAAGAATATACTTTGATCAAATATCGTCTTGATGATGAACGATTTTTGCCTGCTGCAACATTTAGACCTGAAACCATTTACGGAGTTACTAATATCTGGATAAATCCAGATGCAAAGTATGTAGAGGCTTTAGTTGACAAAGAAATTTGGATAATAAGTAAAGAAGCAGCTATGAAACTTAAAGAGCAAGAAAAAGAAATTCATGTAAGAAGAACTTTTAAAGGTAAAGAAATAATTGGACAAAAGTTCGAGAATCCGCTTTCTAAGAAAAAGTATTTTATTCTTCCAGGTTGGTTTGTGGATTCAAATCAAGGTACTGGTGTAGTCTATAGCGTACCCGCTCATGCACCTTTTGACTGGTTAGCTCTAAAGGATTTACAAGCTAAACCTGAATTCATAAAAAAATACAATCTTAATATTGACCAGATCCAAAAAATCAAGCCAATTTCAATTATTGCTACTGAAGGAGAAAATGCTTACCCAGCAGTGGATATTGTTGAGAAGATGGCTATTATTAACCAGAACGATCCACGAGCAGAGGAAGCCACCAAAATTATTTATAAAAAAGAGTTCCATTCTGGTAAATTGAAAGACAATTGCGGTCCTTATGCAGGAAAATTAGTTAGCGAAGTTAAGGATTTACTTATAAAAGATTTTAAGAAGATCGGTATCGCTGACGTTATGTATGACTTACCCCAATCTGTAGTTTGTCGTTGTCTAACTCCTTGTATTGTAAAAATCTTATCTGAGCAGTGGTTCCTTAACTATTCAAATTTGAACTGGAAAAAGAAGGCAAAAGAAGTTATATCCACAATGAATATTTTTCCAGAATCAGCTAGACTTTGGTTCATTGCTGTTATCGACTGGCTAAAAGAGTGGGCCTGTGCTAGAACTACAGGCTTTGGTACTCCATTACCTTGGGGAAAAGGTTGGATAATAGAAACTCTTAGTGACTCCACTGTCTATATGGCTTTTTATACTATCTACAATCATATAGTAGAAAATAGAATTAATCCAAAAAACCTTACTCCAGAAATATTTAATTATATATTTTATGGAAAGGGAAGCTCATATAATCTCTCTAAACAATCCCAAATTAAAGAATCGCTACTAAGAAAGATGCGAGATGAATTTTTATATTGGTATCCTTTTGATCTTCGAATATCAGCAAAAGAATTAGTCCCAAACCATCTAACTTTTTGTGTATTTCACCACGCAGCCTTATTCCCTCCTGAACATTGGCCACGCGGAATTGGGGTTAATGGAATGCTAATGATTGAAGGAAAACAAATGCATAAGTCAAAAGGAAATTTTGTCACAATGAAAAATGCAGTCGATACTTACGGTGCTGATGCAACAAGATGTGCTCTACTTATCGGGGCAGAAGCAATGGATGATCCTGATTGGCGAAACGAAAATGCTAAAACTCTCAAAGAAAAAATTGAAAATCTAAGCAAATTTATAATAAATTTAATTGATGCCCCAAACCAAAATCAAAATGGACATTTAGAGAGCTGGCTAAATAGCAAAATTCAATCGCGTATTACCCAGGTTACAGAAAACCTTGAAAATCTTAAAACAAGAACATCATTAGAAATTGCTCTCTATGAGACTTGGAACGATTTTCGTTGGTACATTAATAGAAAACAAAATAAAAACACAATTTCACTCTCATCTGCTTTAGCAATTTGGATTAGATTACTTGCGCCTTTTGCACCCTATATTTCTGAGGAACTTTGGAGTTACTTAAGGAAAGATAATTTTGTTTCAATAGCCAACTGGCCCAAATCAGATATTGACAAAATAAATCTTGAGGCTGAAGAAAAAGAGAATATCATATTTGATTTAGTAGATGATACATTTAACATTCTTAAAGCTACAAAAATTTCACCTAAAAAAATATATTATTACTGTGCTGCTGAATGGAAAAGAGAAATTTATCAAAGACTATTGAAGGAAACTGTAAAGGGCCAAATTGCTTTTAAAGATGTTATGAAAGAATTAGCTAAAGATCCTTCTTTAAGGAAAAAAATGAATTTAGTGGTCTCTTATGTTCAAAGAACTCTTAAAATTTTAAATAAATACCCTATAGATCGAAAGAAACGGCTGTTTAAAACTAATATTTTAGATGAAAAAGATTTTATTGAATCAGCAAAAGATTTCTTTGAGAACCGTTATAAAACTAAGATATATGTGTATTCAGAAGATGACTCTGAAAAATATGATCCTAAACAAAGAGCTAAATTAGCTATTCCAGGTCAACCAGCGATATTTATTGAGTAAACTAGAAGCAACAATTATATGCTCATGAGTTGTTTTTAATTCGTGAAATTTCGCCGATATTCTATTAAATCAAGAGAATCCAAACGATTACTTTTTGATATATCAAAAAGATTTGCTTTTGATCTGCAATCTTTTTTTACCAAGAAATCAAAGATTGAGTTTATAGAAATAGATAATGAAAATCTTATTCTTATTGAAGGAAAACCACTATTTTTTAAAACATCAAATTTACTGATACCAACTTTGCTATTTACAGAGTTCCATAGTTGTTTACCTAGAATTACAGTTGATATGGGAGCTATTCCTTTTGTATGCAAAGGTGCAAATGTTATGATTCCTGGAATAGTTGGAGTAGATGGTGATTTTAAGGAAGGGGATTTACTTCTAGTTGTTGATGAAAAACATTCAAAAACTATTGCTATCGCAGAAAGTTTGTTGTTTTCAGATGAGCTTTGTAAAATCAAAAAAGGTGTTGCTGCGAAGAATCTTCATTTTGTGGGTGATAAAATATGGAATTTTGCCACTAAATTGATTGAAAAATAGTTATTTATTAATAACATCCAATAAATCCAATTTTGATTTAATATCAAATATTTTTTTGTGGTTTATTTTTAGAAAATAAAAAAAGTATGGGGATTTGAAAATTAAATTCCTAATATTCCAAATAGATTAAATTGGACTATTAGAGCAGCAAATAATGAAGCAACAAGTGACATTACTGTAATCATCGTGTTAAGGGAAGGTCCTGCTGTATCTTTAAACGGATCTCCAACTGTATCTCCTACAACGGCTGCTTTGTGTGCGTCTGATCCTTTTCCACCGTAAACTCCTGTTTCAATGTATTTTTTAGCATTATCCCATAAACCGCCTGCATTAGACATTAGAAGTGCTAATAATAGTCCTGAGAAAATACTGCCTGCTAGATACCCGCCTAAAGCTTGGTAACCTCCTACAAATCCTACTGCAAGGGTTACTCCAATAGTTAAGGTACTTGCAGGAAGAAGCTCCCTAAGCGCACCAGTAGTTGCAATATCTACACATCTGGCATAATCTGGTTTTACTCCTTCTTTTCCCTCTTTTAATCCAGGGATTTCCTTAAATTGTCTGCGGACCTCTTTGATCATCCTTTCTGCATTTCGTCCAACTCCAAGCATTACCATTGCTGAAAATACTGCTGGCATAGCAATTCCAATAAAAGCTCCAAGAAGAACTTGAGGATCGAGTAAGCTCAAAGATAATAAACCTTCGATAGTTTCTCCAATTGGAAGTTGAATTGCTCCACTATCGATTAATCTTTCTAATGCTTGTCTAACTTCAGCTTGAAAAGTTGCTAAGAGTGCAATCACTGTTAAGCCCGCAGCTCCTATTGCAAAGCCTTTGGTTATTGCTTTTGCTGTATTTCCTGCTGCGTCAAGTTCATCAGTGATACGGATAACTTCTTCTCCTAATCCTGCTTGTTCTGCGATTCCTCTTGAGTTATCAACAATTGGACCATAAGCATCATTAGAAATTATTAGACCAACTATTGAGAGCATTCCTATAGCTGCCATACCTACACCAAATACGGCATATCCTTTTCCTAATGGATTGCATAGGAAGTAGGCGACTGCTGCGGCAATGCCTATGCCAAGCAATGGCGGAAAAACACTTTGTAGACCATATGAAAATCCTGTTATGATATTTGTTGCTGCTCCTGATTTTGAGGCTTCAGCAGTTTTAAGCACTGGTTTTTTGCCTTCTGATGTGAAATAGTCAGAGGTGGTTCCTATTATTATTCCTGCAGATAAACCTACAATTCCTGCTCCCCACAATTGCCATGGGATTTGTAGGTAATAAGTTGCAATTAATGTAAATATGCCAAATAAAATACAGGTTATATAGGTTCCTAAGTTTAGTGCTTTGCCTGGATTTCCTGTTTCACCGATTCTCAAAGCAAAAGCTCCGAGTATAGAAGCAAATATGCCTATCCCTGCAAATACTAATGGTATTTGTATTAGGTCGATTCCAGTTCCAACAGTTCCGCTTATGGCTGTTGCTAGGAGCATTACTGCAACAATGCTTGCAATGTATGAGTCAGCTAAATCTGCACCCATTCCTGCTACATCCCCAACATTACCCCCCACGTTATCTGCAATGACAGCGGGATTTCTTGGATCATCTTCTGGAATTCCCAGTTCAACTTTTCCTACTAGATCTGCGCTTATGTCTGCAGTTTTAGTAAAGATTCCGCCTCCTGCTTTTGCAAATAAAGCTAGTGCGCTTGCTCCAAAACTAAAACCAAGTACAATTCTTGCATTACCTGTAATAAAATAAACAATGCTTATTCCTAGTAGAGAAAAACCAACAACAGCTAATCCCATTACTGCCCCTCCTCGGAAACCTATCGGAAATGCTTTGTTTAATCCTCCTTTTGCAGCATATGCTGCTTTAGCGTTTGCTTTTGTGGCAATATCCATGCCAACATATCCTGCTAAAGCCGAGAACATTGCTCCAAAAAAGTAAGCTAGAGACATGCTTATATTTTCCATAGGATTAGCAGTGCTCCAAATTGGTTCAGGAAGAACAATTCCCATTAATGTTCCAACAATTATAACAAAAATGGCTAGTATGGTATACTCTCTTTTAAGAAAAGCTTTTGATCCTTCTCTGATTGCTTCAGAAATCTCTTTCATTCTTTTTGTTCCGGAATCTTTTTTCTCTACAAAATAGTAGAAATAAAGTCCAGCTAGTATTGAAATTATTGATGCTATCGGCGCTATTAACCATGGTTCGAACATTTTTAATCCTACAATTTTTTTATTTCTGATTTAACTTGCCTCATGTGTATGAACTTGTTTATTAGTTTTTTTAAAGCAAGAAAAGACTTTATACGATTTTTTCACTTAAAAAAATCAATAAACTTCATAATTGCAAATGCAAACTTGTTTATTATCCTTTGTTTTTGTTTTTCTAAATAGGAAAATATTATATCTGTTTTTGCTACATTAGGACAGATAACGCGCTATTATGATGAGGCGAGAAAATACTTTCTCCTCTTTGTCAAATACCTGAGTTTAAGAGTTGGCTGCATTGGATTCGATATGGCATACAAAAACACCTGAACAAATTCGAAAAGAACTAAATGTGGGTTCTGAGGGATTAAACGATCAAGAAGTACAAATAAGATTAGAAAAATATGGATATAATGAACTCGAGGAAAAACATAGAATTAGTCCATTGCAGATTTTTCTAAATCAATTCAAAGATGTTTTTGTTATTATGTTACTTATTGCAATAGCTATAGCTTTTGGAATAGCTTTTGTCAATAATGAATTTCCTGTTGATGCATTAGTTATTGCTATTATTGTTATTTTAAATGCAGTAATTGGGTTTTTCACAGAAAATAGATCTGAAAAAGCAATGGAAGCAATGAAAAAACTCACTGCTCCTAAGGCTCGCGTAATTCGAGGAGGCAAAGAGGTTATTATTTCTGCTAGAAATGTTGTACCAGGAGACATTATCCTTCTTGATGCTGGGGATAGAGTTCCCGCAGATGCTCGTTTAACAGAGGTTGTAGATCTTAAAGCTGATGAAGCTATTCTAACGGGTGAATCAGCTGATATAACCAAAAACTTGAAGATTATTAGTGAAAAATCGCCAATTGCCGATAGAAAAAATTCTGTTTTTATGGCAACGCACCTCACTAGTGGTAGAGGAAAAGCAATAGTAACCTCTACAGGAATGAATACTGAATTTGGTAAAATCGCTGAAATGGTTCAAACCATTGAGGTCGAGGAGAGCCCACTTAAACAAAAATTAGAAAAATTTGCAAAGAAACTTGGAAAATTCATAGTTGTAATTGTTGCAGTAATTTTTGTTCTCGAATTTTTTGAACTCTTTATTTTAGGTACTTCTAAAGGTGAACCAATACATGAACTTCTTCAGGCTTTTGAAACATCAATTGCACTTGCAGTTTCAGCTGTTCCTGAGGGATTACCTGCAGTTGTTACAACATCACTTGCTCTTGGTGCAAGGGAATTAGCAAAGAAGAAGGCAATAATTCGGCGTCTTTCATCTGCTGAAACGCTAGGTGCTACTACAGTTATTTGTACTGATAAGACTGGTACTTTAACAAAAGGCGAGATGACTGTTCGGAAAATATTTGTTGATTCTAAATTAATTGATGTTTCAGGAACTGGATACGAATCAAAGGGTGATTTTCTTGATAATGGGCATGTCATAGATGTAAACAGCACAAAAGACTTGAAACTTCTGTTGGAGGCAGGGACCTTATGTTCTAATGCTAATTATGATGGGAAACGAATAATAGGTGATACAACTGAAGGTGCACTAATAGTAGCTGCAACTAAGGCAGGAATCTTAAAAAAGACCTTGGATTCTCAAAGACCTCGAGCACACGAAATACCATTTACTTCTGAAAGAAAATTGATGACAACAGTTCATAAAATTTCAAATAATAATTTTGTTGCTTACACAAAAGGTGCTCCAGAAATTGTGCTTTCCAGATCTAAGAAAATCTTTTCTGATGGAAAAATAAGAAGTATAACTGAGAATGATAAAGATTCAATCTTAAATTCTAATACAGAGATGGCTAAGAATGCTCTTAGAGTTCTAGGAATAGCCTTCAAAAATTTGGAAGGAGTAACGACTGATAAAAAAGCTCAAAAGACTAATGAAGAAAACTTGGTGTTTTTGGGTTTAACTGGAATGATAGATCCACCAAGAGAAGAAGCGAAAGAAGCGAATTTGAAATGTAGAAAAGCTGGTATTCGAACTGTTATGATAACAGGTGATCATAAATTAACTGCTATTGCTATCGCAAAAGAATTAGAGATGGTGAACGATGAAAAAGTTCTTACTGGAGATGAGCTTGATGAACTTACTGATGTCGAATTCGAAAATGGTGTAGAAGAAGTATCAGTATATGCTCGAGTTTCGCCAGAACATAAACTAAGAATAGTTAAAGCTCTTAAGAAGAAAGGCGAGATCGTTGCCATGACAGGAGATGGTGTTAATGATGCTCCTGCATTAAAACATGCTGATATTGGTGTAGCAATGGGAATTACGGGGACAGATGTCACTCGTGAAGCAGCTGATATGGTACTTGCGGATGATAATTTTGCTACTATTGTAACCGCTGTTGAGGGTGGTAGAGGGATTTATGATAATATAAGAAAGTTTTCCTTTTTCCTATTGAGATCAAACTTTGACGAATTGGGAATCATTGGTCTTTTTGCTCTATTGGGCTTGGAATTGCCACTTACAGCAGGGATGATTCTCTGGCTTAATTTAGTTACTGATGGAGGCCCAGCACTTGCTCTAACTATGGATCCGCCTGAACCCGATATTATGGAGCGTCCGCCAAGAAATCCAAACGAAGGAATTTTGCATGGCAGAATAGCCTCAATACTTGTGACTTTCACACTTCAATTCTTGCTAACAGGAGGATTGTTTTACTGGCAATTTTATCTTACGGGCGCATATCTATTTCCTGAACCTGCAAGAACTGATGCGCTTAATTATGCTAGAACAGTAGCTTTTATGAGAGCAACCTTGCAGGAACTCTTTATTGTTTGGAATTGTAGGTCTGAAAGAAAAAATGCGTTCAGGGTTGGTTTCTGGTCAAATAAGTACTTGATACTTGCTGTTGCGATATCTGCAGTTGCTACACTCGCTTTACCGTTTATTGGAATTTTTGACACTGTTCCAATAACCAGTACTCTTGATTGGGCAATACTTATTATAGCTTCACTTTCAGGATTATTTATCTTGCCAGAAATATTCTATGGAAGAAAAGTATGGAAATGGAGATAACTCATGGAAATATTTATTATTTAATTCTGTCCTGAGAAGATGATCTATAATTTAATAAGGGAAAGAATTTGACTGATAAACTTGCAAACCCAGCACCTTTAGGTTTATTAGGATTTGGAATGACAACTATTCTTCTTAATCTGCATAATGCTGGTTTATTTCCATTAGATACAATGATCCTTGCTATGGGTATTGCTTATGGTGGGCTTGCTCAAGTTATTGTTGGAATAATGGAATTTAAAAAAGGAAATACTTTTGGAACTATTGCTTTTACCTCGTATGGACTTTTCTGGTGGTCACTAGTTCTCTTGCTATTGCTTCCTAATACTACTTTAGCAACTGGATTTAGTCCTCCAACTGAGATAGCTATGGCTTCCTACTTTTTCATTTGGGGTCTCTTTACTTTTGTAATGTTCTTTGGAACATTAAAAACAAATAGAGCATTACAATTTGTATTTATGAGTCTTGCAATTCTTTTCTTTTTGCTCACAATTAGAGATCTGAGTGGAAATATTGCAATACTTGGAAACTTGACAATAGGAACTATTGCTGGTATAGAAGGAATAATTTGTGGTTCCAGCGCAGTATATTTGGCATTGGCTGAAGTTCTAAATGAAGCAAATAAAAGAAATGTCCTACCCATATTTCCAGTAAAATAATTTGAAAACTCTTCTAAAATTTTTCAATATTTACTCAACAACCTTTATATTTTATATTTTTTAATCACCCCCAATAGAATTGATGGAACAATTAAAATGTCAGAAACAAACTTACCCTTTGATGAAAAATTTGTAATAATTAAACAGATTTCATCTGGAGAAAAACTCAAAAAAGAAATAGAGAGATCACTCACGAATCCTCAAGGCTTCTGGGATGAAAAAGCAGAAGCAATAGACTGGTTTAAAAAATGGGATAAAGTTCTTGATGATTCAAATAAACCGTTTTATAAATGGTTTAAAGGCGGTATTTTAAACATATCCTATAACACTTTGGATAGACACATAAAAACTAGAAAAGATAAGATTGCATACATATGGGAAGGTGAGATGGGTGAAATCAAAACCTACACCTATTATCAACTCTATCAAGAAGTCAACAAATTAGCAAAAATCTTCAAAGAATATGGAATAGAAAAAGGAGATAGGATAGCAGTATATCTTCCAGTTATCCCTGAACTTCCAATAACCCTGCTTGCAGCTGCAAGGGTAGGTGCAATTCATACTGTTGTGTTCTCTGGATTTAGCTCGGAAGCTTTGGCTGATAGAATAAATGATTGTGAAGCCAAAATACTTGTAACAGCTGATGGTTCGTTTAGAAGAGGAAAAATTGTAGAAATAAAGAAAAACGCAGACCGTGCATTAGAAACAACTCCTTCCATTCAAAAAGTTATTGTAGTAAAAAGAACTGGCCATGAAATCGAAATAAACAGTAATAGGGATATTTGGTATAAAGAAACAATAGAAGCAGTTGAAGAAAAAACTTATGTTCCCCCTGAACCAATGGCAGCCACAGACCCTCTTTTTATTTTATATACCTCTGGAACAACAGGAAAACCAAAAGGAGTACAACACGGGATTGGAGGTTACAATGTCTGGGCATATTGGACATTAAAATGGGCTTTTAATCCGACAGATCAAGATATATGGTGGTGTACAGCAGATATTGGATGGATCACAGGTCACACTTACAATGTATATGCTCCTCTCTCTTTGGGAATAACCTCTCTATTGTTTGAAGGCACACCAGATTTCCCAGCAAAAGATAGATGGTGGGCTATGATAGAACGCCATGGTGTTACAATTCTCTATACAACGCCTACAGCAGTTAGAATGTTCATGAAATTCGGAGAAGAATGGATCAACAAACACGACTTAAGCACATTAAGAATTTTGGGTACTGTTGGAGAACCAATAAATCCTGAAGCTTGGAAATGGTTCTTTAAAGTGATTGGAAAGGAAAAAATGGCAATTATTGATACTTGGTGGCAAACAGAGACAGGAGGCTATATGATAGCTCCATTGTCTGGAATTGATTTGGTTCCTTTAAAGCCTGGATCAGCAACCTATCCTCTACCAAGTATAAATGCAGAAGTTTATGATGATAGAGGGCAACCAGTAAAAACAGGAACAAAAGGATTTCTTATAATAAAATCTCCATGGCCTGGAATGCTTCAAACCCTTTGGAAAGATCCTGAACGATTTAAACAAACATATTTTGGTCGTTGGGAAAATCTTTACTACACTGGAGACTATGCAGTAAAAGATAAAGAAGGCTACTTCTGGCTTCTTGGAAGAGCAGATGAAGTTCTAAAAGTTGCTGGACATAGACTTGGCACTGTAGAATTAGAAAGTGCTTTAGTATCTCATCCATCTGTATCCGAAGCTGCAGTGATGGGTAAAGAAGATGTAGTTAAAGGTGAAGTTCCAGTAGCTTTTATTGTATTAAGAAGTGGCTATGAGCCATCAGAAGAATTAAGAATTGAATTAATAAAACATGTTAGAGCAACAATCGGCCCGATCGCAACTCCAGACGAAATAATAATGGTAAATAAATTACCAAAAACTCGAAGTGGCAAAATTGTTCGAAGAATACTAAGAGCTGTTCTAATCGGATCTCCAATAGGTGACACATCAACTTTGGAAGATGCCTCGGCTGTTGATGAAGTTAAGGCAACTTATGAAAAAATGAAGAAAAAAACCTAAACCTCTTTTATTTTTTCAGTCTTTATGATACATAAAATTATCATTAAATTTATTAAAAAACTTCTCATTTTAATTAAAGTATCAACTAAATACTTCATGTTCCATAAGTGAATGTATAAACAACACAAATTTTGTATTTGGACCTTAGAATTTGAATCTTTTTTTCTGATTAACTTCTTGTCCTGTTTCTTCGGCTAATTGTTCTAGAATTTTCCGTTCATTTTTTGATATTTTCGTGGGGATTGAAACACCAACTCTAATAAGCAAATCTCCCTTGCCATATCCTCTAAATCTTGGCATGCCTTTTCCTCTAACTCTAAAAGTATCTCCAATTTGAGTGCCTGCATTTATTTTAACTTTAGTTGAACCTTCTAAAGTTGGCACAGTTGCTTCAGTCCCTAAAACAGCTTGGGGATATCCGATCAAGAGAACATACCAAAGATCATCTCCCTCACGCATAAATAATTCATGATGTTCAACATGAACTATAACGTAGAGATCACCGGGTGTTCCTCCATTTGCCACCATTTCTCCTTGGCCTTTGAGTCTAAGCTGGTATCCTTCATCAATTCCCTTTGGAATCTTTACACTGATTTCTCTTCTTTTCTGAACTAATCCTGAGCCATGGCATTTGTAACATGGCTTTTCAATTATTTTTCCCTCACCTTTACATGTTCTGCATGGTATTACTTGGACAAAAGTAGCAAAACTGCTTTTTCTCATATGTTTTATTTTGCCTTCACCATTGCATGTAGGGCAAGTTTTAATTGAAGACCCAGGATTAGCTCCTGTTCCATTACAAACTTCACATTTTTCTGTTCGGGGTATTCTAATTTTTTTCTCTGTGCCAGTTGATGCTTCATTAAGTGTTATCTTAATATTATAAGCGAGGTCTTGACCCCTAGAGCTCCTTTCTCGAAATCCGCCTCCAAATCCTCCACCAAATAGCGATTCAAATATGTCCCCAAAACCAAACCCGATATCTCTGAATATTGAACTAAAATCAGCTCCTCTGAAAATATCCTCCGAAGTATATCTTTGATCAAATCCAGCATGACCAAGTGTATCATATTGGCGTCTTTTGTTATCATCTGATAATACTGCGTAGGCTTCGGATATTTCTTTGAATTTATCTTCTGCCTCAGGTGCTTTGTTGCGATCTGGATGATATTTCATAGCCAATTTTCTATAGACGTCTTTTATCTCGTCCTTAGAGGCTGTTTTTTCTATACCAAGAACTTCGTAGTAATCTCTCTTTTCAGGCATCTACTCTACCATTGACTGCAATGTGTAACTGCTTAATCAAAACTTTTTCGGCTAGTTATTGAACTTTATAATCTTCAGAATCTACAACCTTATCTTTATTATTAGCTGTCGAAGAAGAATTTGTTTTTGCTTGCTCAGCTTGAGCCTGTTCTTGTTTTGCTTTTTCTGCAGCTGCTTGTTGATAAATTACTGTGCCAACTTCTTGCAAAACTTTTTGAAGTTCCTCAGATTTTTGCTTTAATATTTCTATATCCTTTTTTGCGATTGCATCCTTTAATTCATTAACTGCATTATCAATTTTCTCTATTTGGTCTGGCTTGAGTTTGTCAGCTAAATCTTTTTTCGTTCTATCAGCTGTGTAAATCAAACTATCAGCGTTATTTCTAAGTTCTGCTTCCTCTCGTTTAATTCTATCTTGTTCGCTAAATTCTTCTGCTTCTTTAACCATTTTCTCTTTTTCGTCTTTTGAGAGTTTTGTAGATGCGGTTATAGTTATTTTTGCTTGTTTGCCTGTCCCCAGATCCTTAGCTGTTACATTCAGTATGCCATTTGCATCAATATCAAATGTTACTTCTATTTGTGGAACTCCTCTTGGAGCTGGAGGTATGTCGACTAAATTAAACATTCCTAAAGACACATTATCTGTAGCCATTGCTCTTTCTCCTTGAAGAACATGGATTGTAACAGCAGTCTGAAAATCTGCTGCTGTCGTAAAGATTTGACTTTTTTTAGTTGGTATAGTTGTATTTTTATCAATTACTCTAGTTAAAACACCACCTTGAGTTTCTACTCCCAATGATAATGGTGTTACATCAAGTAATAATAGATCTGTAACTTCACCTGTAAGAACTGCTGCTTGTATTGCTGCCCCTATAGCAACACATTCCATTGGATCTATTCCTCTTTCAGGTTGCTTTCCCAGTGCTGTTTCAACAGATTTTTGAACAAGAGGCATTCTGGTCATTCCACCCATAAGAATAATCTTGTCCACATCCTTTGGAGTCATTTTTGCATCTTCTAATGCTTTTAGGATAGTTTTTTCTGTTTTCTTAACTATTGGTTTGGCTAACTCTTCTAGTTTATTTCTTGTCAAGGTAAGATGCAAATGTTTTGGACCTGAACTATCTGCTGCAATAAAAGGTAGATCAATATCTGTTGTTATTAGAGTCGATAATTCAATTTTGGCTTTTTCGGCTGCTTCTTTAAGTCTTGCTGTTGCAGTTTTATCTTTTAAAAGATCTATGTTAGTTTGTCTTTTGTATTCTTCTGCCACATAGTTTAGAACCGCATTATCCACATCAGTTCCTCCCATTTGGGTATCACCGCTTGTGGATAATACTTGAAAGACACCTTTTCCGAAATCCATCAAAGTAACATCATGTGTACCTCCTCCAAAACTGAAAACAAGGATTTTCATTTCTTTTTCCAGTTTATCTATACCATAAGCTAAGCAAGCAGCCGTTGGTTCATTAATTATTCGCATTACCTCAAAGCCTGCAATTTCTCCTGCATCTTTTGTAGCTTGGCGTTGATTATCATCATAATGGGCTGGAACTGTGATTACAGCTTTGTTTACGGGATTTCCAAGATAAGTTTCTGCATCTTTTTTTATTTTTTGTAGAATAAAAGCGGAAATCTGTTGGGGTGTATATTCTTTTCCATGAATTTTTGCTTTATAATTGGTCCCCATTTTTCTTTTTATTTCAAAAATTGTACCTTCGGGATTAGCTGTAGCTTGCCTTTTTGCAGGTTCTCCCACTAAAAGTTGTCCTTCTTTTGTAACAGCTATTACTGATGGAAACATCTTTCCAGCCATTGTAGGTCCTTCTGCGCTTGGGATTACTGTTCCTCGGCCACCTTCATATATGGCTGCTGCAGAGTTTGTTGTTCCAAGATCTATACCTAAAACATTTTTTTGAAATTTTGTTTTACTCATATTTTATTCTCTCCTGATATTATTTTGATTTTTCATTTTTTGATGATTTAATTGCAACTGTAACTATACTTGGTCTGATAACTTTGTTATTCATAATGTATCCTTTTCTTAATTCTTCAGCTATCAAACATTCTTCTACATCTTCACATTCAATTGTAGATACAGCATGATGAAGTCTTGGGTCAAATACTTTTCCCTTTTCTGCATTTATTTTATTCACGCCTTCTTGTTCAAGAATTTTTCCAAGCTTATTAAGTGTCATTTCAATACCCTCAATTAATATTTCTATTGATTTAGCAGATTTTGTATTTTTTATAGCAAGTTCAAGTTCATTTTGAACATCGAGTAGTTGAGTGACAATGTTTTCCGTACTATATTTTTTTGCTTCTAATATTTGTCGATCAGTTCTATTTTTTAAATTCTCGTAATCTGCTTGTAGATACTGTAGTTTTTTAAGGTATTCTTCTGATCGAGCTTTTTCAGATTCCAGAAGTTTTTGATAGTTCACAGTTTTCTTTTTTTGTACCCCGACCATCGAGGCAACTCCTCTATTAAATCTTATAAAATTAGCTAAAATAAACCAAAATATACGTTTCGATTCCAGTTGTTCATTTTAGATGTAAAAAAAATTAATTTCATAAACAATAGTATTTTATTAATTAGCAATTTTTATCCATATAAATTCACTTTTTAATAAAATAATTTTTTATATCACGATTTAAATTGCAGATAATTAATGGTGAATTTGTGATGGATTTAAAAGGAAGTAAAACAGAGAAAAATCTTTTAGCGTCTTTTGCTGGTGAATCTCAGGCTAGAACTAGATACACTTTTTTTGCTAGTGTTGCTAAAAAAGCTGGTTATGAACAAATTTCTTCTATATTTACTGAAACTGCGGGTAATGAAAAAGAACATGCTGAACTATTTTTTAAGTACCTAGTTGGTGGTGAAGCAGAAATAACTGCTACTTATCCGGCTGGTCTAATTGGTGAAACTGCACAAAATCTTAAAGCTGCAGCAGAAGGAGAAAAAATGGAATGGGGAACGATCTATCCAACTTTTGCTAAAGTAGCTGAAGAAGAAGGGTTCACAGAAATAGCTAAAACATTTAAAATGGTAGCAAAAGTTGAAGCATATCATGAACGTAGATATAAAAAATTATTAGCAAATGTTTTGGAAGGAAAGGTTTTTAGAAAAGACACAGAAATTAAATGGAAATGTAGAAACTGTGGATACGTTCATATTGGATCTGAAGCTCCTGATGAATGTCCAGTTTGCAGTCATTCTCAAGCATATTTTGAAATATGGTGTGAGAATTACTGACTATCCTTTTTTTTATTATTAAAAAATATTTTTTCCTTAGAAAATTTACTAAAAAATTTTAGATTTTGGTCAAAACATATATAATAAAACGTATATCCACTACTGTTAAGGTACATCTGATGAGCAAATTATCTACGCTTGTATTTGCAATCCTCTTTTCATCCATCCTTATTTTAAATACTGGATTAGTTTTAGGGATAGAACCTGATGAAGCATCGATAACTATTAGTTGGGATAGTTCTCAACTCAATCGAGGTGAGGTTGGTATAGCTAGAATTACATTTATAAGCAATTTTTCTCAACCCATTCAAATATATTATATAGGGATTAATTTTGATTGGATGGAGTCTGATACTTTTCAAGGTCAAGATTTATCAAATAATCCAGTAACAATTCCAAGTTATGGATCCCACTCATTTGATTTAATGTTATTTCAGATACCAACATCAATTACCGTCGGATCTCATCATTATTTTGTTGGAATCGACGGAACTTATGGAGATTCACAAGGAGGCTTACCTGTTGGCTTTTCTTGGGACTCTCCGATTTTAACTCTTGAAATTCAAGATTCAACTCAAAAATCCTATCCAGAACTCTATGATGAAGTATCAAATAAACTAAATGATGCTTCTAACTCAAACTATGATAGCCCAGAAGCTAATGATTTACTTTTGGAAGCTATAGCAGCATATGATACCGCAATTAATTATGCTTCAAATAACCAATTTTCAGAAGCTATAACATATCTGCAAATTGCCTCAAGCTACATCGACCAAGCTAACCAAGAAGAACAAGCATTTGATAGTCAAAACCAAGATCAGAATCAAATACTATTATTTGCAGTAATTGGAATTATCGCAGTTGCGGCAATAATAATTATATTTTTCTTACTTATCAAAAGAAAACATAAGAAACCCAAATCTGAACCTGAAACAACTGATAATTCAACTGAATCTGAACCTGATGATACCAACCCTGAAGATATTAACGAAAAAGAAAAATGATAATAATTATTTTCAATTAATCACGAAATCTAAGAAAAGAGATTGTATTAACCTAAAAAAGGAAAGGTTATTTTCTAAGTATAAAATGAAAGGTATGTTACAATTCCAAAAAGCAATGAAACAGCCCAGAGAACAAAAGTAATATCCATAATTCTTTTTCTTTTTACACAACCTGCAATATTGGATAAATTAATAATCCATGCTATCACCAAATAAAATCCCAGAATCAAAGTAACCCCTCCAGCAATGGAATGAATCCACATTGCTTGAACCCCAAAAACATCTGTTGAGTCTATAAAAAAGTCAAAACCATCAAAAAATGAAGGCCCCATAGCAATTATAAAACTAATAAAATGCAATATAACTGCAAATCCCATTAAATAACCATGATTTTTCATCTTTCCTTTGAACTTATAGAATAGACTGATTAACAAAAAAAGAAATGAAATAATTTGAATTAAAAGATTTATATCAGTAACTAATACAGCACTTGTTCCAAATATTCCAGCCAAAAATATTTCTCCTCAAATCCAATTTATTTGATAAGTTAACATTTTGCATTTTTAAAGTTATGCATTTTTCTAAATTCAAAATTTAATAAAAAATCAAAAAGGATATTCTTTTAGCCCAGGTTTCTTATTGGCTTAGGAGAACGTGTAAGAGATGTTTTTTGATACTCATGCCCATTTACAATGGAAAAGTTTTGATATAGATAGGGAATCGACTATTAAAAGAGCAAAAAATCACGATGTTTTTAATATTCTAAATATCGGTGTGGATATTGATAGCTCTTGCAAGGCAATTGATCTTGCAAATCAAAACCCCGGCTTCTTTGCAACAGTTGGAATTCATCCACACAATGCTAATTTGCTAAATGAAAAAACCCTAAAAATTCTAAAAGAACTCTCAGAAAATA